>Ga0208648_1001701_pt1 | contig 16857 bp, 16 predicted proteins | sample AntAceMetag02UKL_FD_184772 | JGI IMG/M metagenome (GOLD analysis project Ga0208648, IMG submission 184772) | Saline lake microbial communities from Ace Lake, Antarctica - Antarctic Ace Lake Metagenome 02UKL (SPAdes) (version 2) | ecosystem: Environmental > Aquatic > Non-marine Saline and...
GGCCCCAGTACCATCTGCCGGAGCTACGGGGTAAACTCAAATTTTAAGCCTCGAAATACTCAATGTATTCCTACGTTTAAACCTGATTTAAAATTTGGTCGCCTTCCTTGAACTTGAACAAAATTGAGCATTTTTCAATGGTCTCAAGGTATACCTTTTATTAAAATATAGCATACCTTTTGCTTGAAAAACCTGTCAATTTATTTTTGTTTTTTAGCCCGCGGACTTCCCCCCCCTTAGCTTGAGCAAAGACGCAACAGTGAAAGAGGCAAAGGCATTGTTGGAATATTTCTGATCTCCCCAATCTGTTTTGACCTCGTTAATATAAGGCTGTTCGTATATTTTGAAATCTGTTTAAGCTCCTTGGGATGTAATTGTTTTGTCCATTTTATTTCAACCGGCCAGAACCTGTTTTTATCAATATAGGCGATATCGACTTCCCCTTCACCCTTTATATAATATGTAGGAAATTTCCTTCGATAATGTGTAACAACACAGGCCTCCGTCAGTCTGGCGGCCCAGTCAGAATTGTTTAAAGCAGGCTTAACCTGTTGATCAAAAGGATCTTGACACGGATTTAACCATGCCCTGACAGCATGGAAAATAAAAGGATCAGAGAAGATGAGTTTTCTTGCCTTTTTGGGGGCGGCTGCAAGCTTATCTTCCAGAAGAGCCGGCTGGATAAATACTGCGTCCATGGATTGAAGAAGGGCCACATAATCCGAAACCGTCTGTGGATGATCAATGGAAAGATCTCTTGCCAGAGCATTCCAGGTAACCTGGCTGCCATATCGTTTTACAATAGCACCTAATATTTCATAGAGATAGTGTTCCTGTTTATGTCTCTTTAACATATCCCCTCGAATCCAGTCGCTGTAAGTCGAAAAAGTCGCCGGCAATATAGATTGGCGCATTGCCATGTCATTCATAGCCGTCAGGAAACCTCCATGGACAAGATAAGAATCAAACTCATCATAAAGTTTATTGATCAATAAATCGTCTAATTCAATATCAGAGGATATAAGACTCTCTATCTCATCAGCGGCGATTTGCCCATTCAGCTTGACTGCTTCAAGAAAACTGAGTGGATAGAGGTGGAAATCTACAGTATCGGCGGTTCCTCGTCTTCCCGGAAAACGCATGCGCGCCTCTTTAATGATTAAAAGATCCGATCCGGTTATTAATAGTGCTACATTTTCAAGCATGCCGGCATCGGCGAGGTATTTAATGCCTTTATCCCAGTCTTTGATGTAAGTTACCTCATCAAGAAGGATATAGCTCAGGTCTGCAGTCTGCCTCTCATTTAAAATATCTGTAAGCAATCTGACCAGAGAATGATGATCATCTATAAGTTCACCGGTAAAATAGACAATGCATTCCGGAGCAACACCACTTTCAAGGAGTTCATTCATCCATTGTTTCAAAAGAGTGGTTTTGCCGATCTGACGTCCTCCGCTTATTGTGTAAATCCCCGGCTTATGACGTGGAAGAAGATCAAGCAATTCAGAACGATGGATTAATGATTGTTTCTGAAGATGTTGCAAATGGGGATCCCTGCTGGAAAATAAGCCGGGGTCTTCAAGATGAATATTGTGTGGCAGAAAACGAACGTCCATGTTTAGCCTATTGTGTTGATTATTTTTATATAATAGATATTGACTAAATTTAGTCAGTATCTATTATATAAATGATGTCTTTTGTCAATAAAAAAGAGAGTGACCTTTGCAAAACGTACTTATTTCGAGAGCTTTGCATAAGCCTCCTTTTTCCTCCAGCACGGCAAAAGAATCTGCATAATCCTTGGGCGACCTGTATCGCTCTGAAGCAATGATATGATTCGCCACGTCCAGGCAGCACTCTATACTGGTCTGCAAATAATATTTTGCGCTGCCGATGAGAATCTTGTCTTTTAGAAAGGCTTTTTCAGATACTTTAGCAATCTCGTCTAAAAGCCCCAGATATTCGTCCAATTGAATAAACTTTTGTGATATTTTTTCGATTGAAACCATTTTTCAATCCTTTGTCTTGGATTACAATACTATCTGTTCCAAATATGTCCTCTGATAATTGTGAATAAATGGTAAAAAAATCAAAATATGCGCTTCGGATGGCCGTTTCGTAATCGACCCGGGCTTTATCGTCACGGCAATAAATTAGAACTCCTTCCGTAATAATCTTACCTGCAACAGCCAAAGGAAGTGAATTTATTATGCGGACATCACTCGCCGGACATTGCTTAAGCTTTTTGTCTATTTTCAACGCCAGTGCCATTTCCAAATTCAGTTTTTCTCTCCGAGACAATCGTGGCACATATATGCCGATATCCAAATCGCTGAATTGGTGAGCCTGATTGACCGCGTAACTGCCATACAGATATGCAAAAAGAACTTGGGTATCTCTGAAAACATCTGTAGCAATTTTTAAAATATTCTTCTTTATTTCAGCTTGTTTCATTTTAGTTCATCGGGTCGAGTCCGCCTGAGGCGGATTCGTGGGAATGACAAAAAGGGGACGTTTTGCAAAGGTCAGTTTTGTTACCCCCACCCTGCCCTCCCCCTTCAATGGGGAGGGTTTGGGAGGGGGTGGAAAAAGGAAATTCCTATACAATAAATTTAATATGCTTATTCGACGATGATGCGGTCTTTATTTGCATCCAGGGTTTTTGGCCCAATCCCCTTAACCTTCACAATCTCTTCCGGCGTCTTGAAAGGTTCCACGTTCTCGCGATAGTCAATGATCCGCTGAGCGTATTTGGGCCCGATCCTGTCAAGCTTTATCAGCTCTTCCAATGGCGCCGTGTTGATGTTAATCTTTTCCCCGTCTTCGGCACATACAACCGGACTCACGGCCAGTATCATTGCAACAGCCATCAGAACTGCGGCAATACTTTTTACTCTTTTCATCGTAATTCCTCCTTTTTAGGTTTTCATTTAGTTTAGATTTTATCTAAATACTAAGGATGTATGATTAATGTCAAGACTAAAGGATGGCAAAGTTATGCTCTTTTGTTTGCAGAAGATACTTTTGAAGCATTTTTTATGTATTCGACGAAAAAAGCAAGGAAGACCATAAAGAACAATCCGACAACTACGGAAAGCATAACAATCTGTTTCTTTTTGGGCTTGACCGGATACAGCGAAACCTCCGGCTCCTGGATGATCCTTATATTGCTGATCAATCCCTTTTTTAAATTTAGTGAATTTATCTGGGCATTGATATTATTGATTTTGATCTGTAATCTTTCTGTTTTGCCTAGTTTCAACCTCTCTATTTCAGTTTTGGTATTATCTATAGTTTTATTTAGCTTATCAACCTCGGCCTCTGTTTTTTTCTCACTGGTTCTCAAGTCATAGATCTGTGTGCTTAACTGGTTGAAGTAGGCCACGTTCTGCTGAATTGTTGTAGAATAAAGGAGGAGAGAGATATCCTTGCCAGGATTTTTATCTTTCAGGAGCGTGTCCCTCTGCTGGATGATCTTTTCTGTATTTTCTTTAACGCCCTTTATCTCCTCCAACAATTCTTCCTTCCTCTGCCCAACATTCTTAAGGTTTGCCTGCTGCAGCTTTATCTCTTTCTGCGTCTTCTCAATACTGCTCAGTTTAAGATCAATCCGTTTATCTATATCTTTTCTCTGCGTTTCAATTTCGTTGATCTCGCTTTGCTTCATGAATATCTGTTTGTCATAATCGCCCTTTCTTTCCTCAACGATTTCCCCGTAATTATCGGAAAGAAGCTGAACCAACTGCCCTGTGACTTTTATCCCGAGGTCTGTTCCCCCCTTTTCCCATTGAGAGCTGACCTTTATCAAGTTGGTTTTTTTGACAACCGCAGAATTGAATTTAACCCCTGTCTTCAGCGGATCCAGATTCAGCGCCTTTTGTATCCTTTTATTGTAAACATCTCCGTTTATCTTTCCACTTATATTGGCTACAGAATCAATATATATAAAACCTCCATCATCTTTAACACCGACGATACCCGGCTCAATGACCGTGGAGATCTCATAAATCCTCGGCATCTGAAGACTTATCACTGCTGCAACTACACCACAAATCAGGGTACCGGCTATGATGAGCCATTTCCACTTCCAAAGGACCAGCAGATAATCGATAAGATTTATTTCATCTTCGTATGGCGGGTAGTTCTGGGGATATTGCTGCTGATTGGGTTCATTGTTAGTCATTGTTTTTCTCCATTAATTAGAATTAGGAACTATTTTACCACGAAAATCACGAAGGGCACGAAGGGCACGAAGGATTTTAAAACTTAATGTTTTGTCTTCGTATGCTTCGTGGTAAAAAAAGTTTTATGCAAATAAACTAAAAATTATAATATGCTGTCAAAATATTTTATGGTTTTTTTCAGGCCTTCATCCAGTTTTACTGTTGGCTGCCATTTTAGTTTTTTTCTGGCAAGGCTTATGTCTGGTTTTCGCTGCATGGGATCATCCTGGGGCAGAGGCTTGAAAGTTATTTTTGATTTTGAATTTGTAGTTTTTATAATTTTTTCAGCCAGCTCAAGTATGGTAAATTCATCTGGATTGCCCATGTTTACCGGGCCTGTAAAACTATCCGGGCTGTTCATTAAGAGAATAAGGCCTTCTATTAAGTCGTCCACATAACAAAATGAGCGGGTCTGGGTTCCATCTCCAAAAACTGTTATGTCCTTGTTTTTCAATGCCTGGACAATGAAGTTGGAAACCACTCGACCGTCATTCGGGTGCATGCGGGGGCCATAGGTGTTGAATAGTCTCGCAACTTTTATTTTAAGATTATGTTGACGATAATAGTCAAAAAAAAGTGTTTCAGCGCACCTTTTACCTTCATCATAACAGGATCTTGGGCCTATGGGATTTACCCTGCCCCAGTATGTTTCAGGCTGGGGGTGAACATCCGGGTCTCCGTAAACTTCGCTTGTTGATGCCTGCAAAATCTTGGCTTTAACCCGTTTGGCAAGCCCAAGCATATTAATGGCCCCATGTACGCTGGTCTTAGTAGTCTGCACAGGATCAAACTGATAGTGTATGGGTGATGCCGGACATGCAAGATTATAAATCTCATCTGCTTCAATATAAAGAGGAAATGTAATGTCATGACGGATAAATTCAAAGTTCGGCTTGTTTAAAAGATGTGAGATGTTTTGCTTTGTGCCTGTAAAACAGTTGTCCACACATAACACCTCATAACCTTTGGAAACAAGGCGTTCGCAAAGATGAGAGCCAAGAAACCCTGCACCACCGGTTATTAATACGCGGGGCGTATTATAGTTTTTAATTTTGAATTTTGAATTTTGAATTTTCATAAGAATCCTTGTATTCCACCACGAAGAACTGTGTTTAATTTTGAGTTTTGAATTCTTAATTTTGAATTTTGAAAATATAATTAATCTTGAATTTGGGAAACAATTTATAATTAAATATCTAACATTAAAAATTACCCCAAATCAGCCAGGTTCTTTTGCGATGTTTTGACAATAGCGGTTAAGATTTTAATCAATTCATCTGATTCATTGATTGCCTCAATATAATTAATTCTCGAACAAATATTGCTATCTTTCAATAATCTCAACCAATATCTAGTTTCCCGTGCTTCTTTGGATGCAATAGACATCTTTGAGATAAAATCCTTTTTACTCTGGGCAGCTGTTGCTTCTTCAATATTAGCCCCAATACTTGTTCCTGAACGAAGTAATTGTTTCGAAAGAACATATTCCTTGTTTGCATACAACTCTTTATAAAGCTGAATAATCATAAGGGCGAATTTGTAAGCTCTGTCCCTTATAATATTTGGTTTTGTTTCCTTCATTTAAAATTTCTTTTAAATTGGTTTTATAACCTTCATTCAAAATTTAAAACTCAAAACTCAAAATTTCTTTTAAAAATGTGTCAACGCTGGTTTTCCTATTGAATAAACATTGAATCCGATTTTAAAAAGTTTATTCCTGTCAATAATATTTCTCCCGTCAAATATAAAGGCCGGTTTTATCATTGATTTGAATATTTTTTCATAATCAAGATCTCCATATAAATCCCATTCAGTCATTATTGCAATTGCATGGCTCTTGGAGGCTGCTTCATAGGGATCATCAATATAGCTTATATTTGCGTCGATTCCTTTTAAATCAATTTTCGCATTTTTTAATGCCTTTGGATCGGTTATTGTTAAAAGCGCTTTTTCTTCAATAAGTTTTTTTGCAATATAAATAGCCGGGCTTTCTCTGGTATCTCCGGTATTGGCTTTAAACGCAAAGCCAAAGAGACATATTTTTTTATCAGCCATTGTATTGAACATGGCTGTAAGCATGTTTATAACAAAACGATTTTTTTGAAAATCATTTATCTTGAGAACATGCTCCCAGTAGTCAGCTACTTCATTAAGACCATAATGGCGGCAGAGATAAACCAGATTTAAAATATCCTTTTTAAAACACGATCCCCCAAAACCAATGCTTGCATTAAGAAATTTATCACCAATCCGGTCGTCAAACCCGATTGCGCTGGCCACATTAACAACATCTGCGTCGGTTTTTTCACACAAGGAGGATATGGCATTGATTGATGATATTCTCTGGGCTAAAAAAGCATTTGATACAAGCTTTGATAGTTCACTGCTCCAGATATCTGTTTTAATTATCCTGCTCTTATCCACCCAGTTAGCATATATTTCAACCAGCTCAGCTCTTGCCTTTAAACCGCTTTTAGTCTGCTGAGAACCGATAAGCACGCGATTAGGACATTCCAGATCCTTTATTGCCGTGCCTTCAGATAGAAATTCAGGGTTGGAAAGAACTTCAAATTTTATTTTTTTATTATTTGTGGTAAGTATCCTCTCCATTGCCTGTGCTGTTTTAACCGGAAGCGTGCTTTTTTCAACTATGATTTTTGAAGACCGGGAATGCTGAAGTATCTGTCTGGCAGTTTTTTCCCAATACTGCAAATCTGCGGCCATGCCGGCGCCTACTCCAAAACTTTTTGTCGGGGTATTTACGCTGACAAAAATAATATCAGAATCTTTAATTCCCTTTTTAACGTCCGTGCTGAAAAAAAGGTTTTTTCCTCTGACATTTTTCACAATTTCATCAAGACCGGGTTCATAAACAGGCAGGTCGTCGGAGTTCCATTCGTTAATACGCTCTGGATTAATATCTACGACTGTAATTTTATATTCCGGACATTTGCGGGCAATAACAGCCATGGTCGGACCACCAACATAACCTGCACCAATACAAAGTATGTTTTTTTTAAATTTTTTCATTTTTCCTCAATAGTAATAGTAATAATTCACCGCAGAGCCGCAGAGGACGCTGAGATTAAATTTTTCATTGTTTTCCGTTGAGATGACGGAAAACAATAAGAATCATCTGAAAAGTGGATTACTCATCTAATTCGTTCACTATTCTTACTATGCTATCTCGCATAAGGGGCACATTGAATTTACGGAAAATAAAAATAAACGCATTATCAAAATTATCATATCGAGTATATTTCATTTAGATTGAACAGCTTGCTTTTTAAATTGTCGCCTCTCACGACAATTTAAAAAAATAAACTTCTTTGCGAACTCTGCGGCTCTGCGGTGAATAAAAAAGCGGCTTGGCCGAGTTAAATATTAAAAGTTAAGATAGTTTTCGTAAGTGCTGCGGATTCCGTGTTTAAGTGAAATTTTTGGTTTCCAACCAAGGTCAGTAAGCCTCGAAACATCCAGCAGTTTCCGCGGCATACCGTCAGGCATGGTTTTATCAAAAGCAATTTCTCCTTTAAATTCAATTGTATCTCTTATAAGTCCTGCCAGCTCATTTATAGAGCTGTCCTTTCCTGAACCTATATTTATCAGCGCTGGAATTCGATATGAAAGCAGGGAAGCAAAATCTTCATCATTTAGATTCATTATAAAAACGCAGGCATCCGCAAGATCGTCCACATGAAGAAACTCTCTTTTAGGTTCTCCGCTGCCCCAGAGGATTAAACTGGAAGAGTCTAAAGAAACTTTGGAATCAAAGGCAAAAGAACTCAAAAAATCCGGCAGTTCGTGGCCATGGAATCTGGAAATCAAAACAAGATTATCCATAATATCTCTCGGAATAAAGCCAAAACGAATCTGATCCTTTTTTATTTCTTCCCATCTGCCCTGAGCCGCAAGTTTAGCAAGATGAAGCTTGCGCATCATGGCTGGAAACACATGGCTGGTTTCCAGATCAAAGTTGTCATTTGGCCCGTAAAGATTTGTCGGCATGACCGCAATATAGTTTGTGTTGTACTGACGATTATATGACTCGCACATCTTTATGCCGGCAATCTTAGCCACCGCATAAGGCTCATTTGTTGGTTCAAGCGGACCAGTGAGGAGGTATTCTTCCTTCATTGGCTGAGGACACTCTCTGGGATAAATGCATGAAGATCCCAAAAAGAGCAGACGCTTTACCCCTGTCTTCCATGCCGCATGAATAATATTGGTCTGAATGATAAGGTTGTTATATATGAACTCAGCCTGATAGGTACTGTTGGCAAGTATTCCACCAACCTTTGCGGCAGCCAAAAACACGTGTTCAGGCTTTTCCGCCTGCATAAAGGCTTCTACCTCTGATTGCCGTGTGAGATCCAGTTCAGCATGAGTACTGGTAATTAAATTAGAATAACCTTCGGCTTTGAGTTTACGCAAAAGCGCAGAACCCACCATGCCGTTATGGCCTGCGATGTATATTAAGGAATTTGGGTTCATTGGTTTAAAATTCACGGTTCAAGGTTTAAGGTTTAGAGCTCAAGGTTCAGGTGCTAAATTTAAGTGCCTAAAGTATATTAAAGTGCCTAAAATGCCTAAAGTTAAGGATTCGCTTCGCTCAGTTATATATAAGTTCCCCGGTTTTCCAAATTTCTAATTTCCAGTTTCTAATCCCTATCCTCACAGCCTTCAGCCTAATCCGCTAGAGTGCTTTGCCTGATGAATTCGGTTTTTTTACGAATTCATCAGACTACATATTTGCTTCGCAACTTGATGGAAGCGGAAATCCGTTTTTACGACAGATGGCTTCCCGCGCTGCCTCGTCAAGATCGTGTTCCACCATTTCATCTATCATATTTTTAAATGAAATCTCCGGCTTCCAGCCAAGCTTTTTACGCGCTTTTGATGGATCGCCAAGCAGTGTTTCTACCTCAGTAGGACGAAAGTAATTAGGATCAACTGAAACTGCAAGCCGCCCTTTTTTAAGGTTTTGGAGCATGGTGTATGCCTTATATCTTTCCATCATATCGCTGGGAACTATTCCAGCTATAATACCTTTTTCATCAACGCCATGGCCTTTCCATGCCAGGTTAATGCCGATTCTCTCAAAAGCCAGGCTGCAGAATTCTTTTACAGAATGCTGCTCTCCTGTTGCAATAACAAAATCTTCGGGTTCATCCTGCTGCAAAATAAGCCATTGCAAACGCACAAAATCACTGGCATGCCCCCAATCACGCTTTGCATTAATATTGCCAAGATATAAAGAATCCTGAAGACCAAAAGCTATGCGCGCAACCGCCCGGGTTATCTTGCGTGTCACAAAGGTTTCACCCCGTATGGGTGATTCGTGATTAAAAAGAATGCCGTTGCAGGCATAAATGTTGTATGCCTCCCTGTAATTTACCGTACACCAGTAAGCATATAGTTTTGCACATGCATAAGGAGAACGTGGATAGAACGGGGTATTCTCGTTTTGAGGAGTTTCTCTTACCTTGCCGTAGAGTTCAGATGTAGATGCCTGGTAAAACCTGGTTTTTTTTTCAAGCCCAAGCATTCTGATAGCTTCCAGAATTCGCAATGCCCCAAGCGCGTTTGTATTTGCCGTATATTCAGGCGTCTCAAACGAAACCTGAACATGACTCTGCGCTGCGAGATTATAGATTTCATCAGGCTGGATTTTCTGTATTATACTGATAAGGTTGGCTGCATCTGTTAAATCTCCATAGTGAAGGACAAATCTGCGGCCTTTTTCATGAGGATCCTTGTAAAGATGATCAACCCTTTGAGTATTAAAAAGAGAAGAACGACGTTTTATTCCATGGACCTCGTATCCTTTAGTTAAAAGAAGTTCAGCCAGATAAGCGCCATCCTGCCCGGTTATTCCTGTAATTAATGCTTTTTTCATATTTGATCCATTGTATGTACGAAAAAGTTTAAATCTCACCACAGAGGCGCAGAGGAAAACGTCTCACACAAAGGCAGTTGTATAATAGATGAGTAAAGAATCCTTGAGCTTTGAACCGTTGAACCCTGAACCTTGAAACTTAAACCTAATGCACACTAATATAGTATTTGATAGCATTAAATGTGCCTAAACCGATTCCTTCTACTTTTTTTATCTGTTCTATAGTTTCAAACATGGAAATACTTGTCCTGTATTCAACAATCTTCACAGCGAGAACAGGCCCTATATGGGGAAGAGCTACCAGTTCGGCAAGTTTTGCCTTGTTGATATTCACAGGATTATGCAACCCTTTTTTCATTATCCCTGCCATAACCTTATCATAATGGCTCTCGAGATGCTTTCTGGCAATTTGTTCATTATCCGAATGCAGCCATTTTTCGTCATCAAACTTCCCCAAAACATATATCAACTGTTCTTCATCCAGCCTGCCGTTCATATCGTGATGAGGGCAATGTCTTATTTTCTTCCCTGTCTCTGCTTCTACTGACGCAAAGCTGGAATCAGGGAGAAGACGTATTGTGATATTAGACCATTCCTTACATATACCAGGACTCTGACCGAGTATAAATAAAACAAAAACGCTGAAAAGAAACAAGTAATTTCGCCTCATAATAACTCCTGCAAAGTGTTAGGTGTTAAATGTTAGGTGTTATATCTATCATTCCGATTTTCCAAATTTCAAACACTTAACACTATTTCATATTTGTGAGACCTTTGAAAAACCTCCCCTTTTGCCCAATTACTACGTCAGGCCCCAGTACCATCTGCCGGAGCTACGGGGTAAACTCAAATTTTAAGCCTCGAAATACTCAATGTATTCCTACGTTTAAAATTTTTGCCTTCCTTGAACTTGAACAAAATTGAACATTTTTCAAAGGTCTCATTTGTTTCACCACGAAGAACACGAAGGATTTTTTCTTTATCTTCGATTGCTTCGTGCTCTTCGTGGTGAAAATGTGAAATTTCGGATTTTTTTATAATTTTTATAAATTTACTTATTTTACTCCAATATGGTATTTAAAGTCAAGATTAATGCCTTTGATTACAAAAAACCTGAGAAATATCAGACAAACGTCTTTGTCGAAAAATTCTTGATATTATTTATCATGTCATTTATAGATCAGCACCATTAACTTAAGAAAATCTTAAGGAGCGTACCGCGATATTTTTACCACGAAGAACACGAAGCAAACGAAGATAAAAAAACCTTTCGCAGGGATGAGGTATAGAAAAAGAATGACAAACGCAAAAGGAGTGATTAACAATATGACCAAAACAAACAACACCATCAGGATTAATGTTAATGTAGAAATAACAGTTGCCGCTCTTGAAACAATTGTTGCAAAAGCAAAAGAAGAAGCCGGTACTGACGAAAAGGGTGTTTATCATGTTGACACAGCAGACAAGGTAAGTGAAACGATCTCTTGTTTTCTTATGGAAAAAGACTTTGAGGGTTACGTGGAAAAATTATGAATAAAGCTCCTTTAAGATTTTATTGCTTTCTTTAAGGCCCTCCGGACAAAACTTTTCAAAAAAATCGCGGATATCATTCAGATAGGCAGTTGCCTCGCCCTCCTTATCCGAAAAAAGTGATTCCTTTGCTTCATACATAGCAGACATAAAAATCGCCATTACATCTTTAACATGCCTGTTTGATCCAACAATGCTTGCATAAAGGTCAGGATCCTGTGAAAAAAGACGTCCGATCAGATCGATGTTCAGCCTGAAAACAGGGGTTGAACAAGATTTTGCTTCATCAGGAACCATGTTCATTTTTTGAAGAGTTCTTCCCATACAAACAGTTAAAAAATGGGTAAGTCCCTGGACAACAGCCATGTTCCTGTCATGTGAAATCGGATCCATACGCTTGACAACAGCGCCTTTTGACTGAAATTCTTCTTCAACCCATTTAAGCCAGGCTGTTCCCCTGCCCGGGCATATAATAACATTCTGTCCTTTTATGGAGTCTGTAAAAGGTCCAAACAGAGGATGTGTGCCAACAACCTGTGCCTGTGTAGAACTAAGCATTTTCTTTAAAATGGTTTCTTTAAGAGAGCATAAATCCATTAAAAGCTGGTCGTGGCTCAGTAGCGGACCAATATCTTCGCAAATAGACATGGCCGCATCAATCGGCACGCTCAGCATTATGATATTACTTTTTTTTGCCATATCTGCCGGCGTAAGTGACGTTTTTCTGCCTGAAACAAGAACCTTGTGGCCTGCCTTTGAAAAAAAGTCCTCAAACCAGCGTCCCATGTTGCCTGTACCGCCTATAATACCGATTACAGTATTTTTCATTGAACAGCTCTTTGTCTTAAAAAATGATCAGTAATAACAAGGCTTGCCATTGCCTCACATACAACATTGATGCGTGGAATTGCTGAAATATCGTGGCGCCCCTTGATTGATATGGTTTTTGGATTTCCTGACAAATCAATTGTATTCTGCTCAATTTTGATAGAAGGTATTGGTTTTACAGCCACGCGTATAATTATATCATCTCCATTGGATATGCCGGCAAGGATACCGCCGGCATTATTTGTGCAAAAGCCTTGGGAAGTTATAGCATCATTATTTTCAGAACCTTTCATTGCAGCAGATTTAAACCCTGAACCTATTTCCACGCCTTTAACAGCTCCGATACTCATTAAAGCCTTAGCCAGATCTGCATCAAGTTTGTCAAACACCGGCTCTCCCAAACCACGTGGGACTCCTTTTATAAGGATTTCCACGATGCCGCCTGTTGAATCACCCTCTTTTTTTACACTTGCAATCCGCTTTTCCATTTTTTCAACAGCAGCCATATCAGGACAGCAAAACATATTTTTGTCAATCATGCCCAAATCACGTTTTTCCGCCTTTACGCCGCCAAGCTCAACAGTATATGCAAAAACCTTAATTTTCTCCCTGTCAAGAACAGCCTTTGCGACAGCCCCTGCAGCCACCCTTGCAGCTGTTTCCCTCGCAGATGCACGGCCTCCGCCGCGCCAGTCACGTATCCCGTATTTTGCCATATATGTTATATCACCGTGACCGGGCCTGAAAATTTTTGAGTATTTTTCATAAGCACTTGAATCTGCGTCTTTGTTGTAAATCATTATCATTAAAGAAGTCCCGGTTGTTAAACCTTCAAAAACTCCCGACATAATAACAGCTTTGTCTGGTTCTTTTCTGCTGGTGCTTGCCGGCGAATTGCCGGGCCGCCTGCGGTCAAGCATATTCTGAACAATATCCTCATCAAGCTGTATCTTCGGCGGACATCCATCAATGACAACGCCAACGCCTTTACCATGAGATTCGCCCCATGTGGTTATTCTGAATAATGTTCCAAAACTGTTTCCAGGCATATTTACTCCCTATAAAGTTACAAGTGACTAAAGTTGAGGAATGCGCCTTTGGCGCAACCAATTTTATATAAAAAAATGGAGTAAAACGATTCATTAACTTTAGCTCACTTTAGGCACTTTAGTCACTTGTAACTTTCTAATAATCTTCCCGCATATATCATCTATGCTGCGATCGTCAGTATTAACAGAAAAATTCATTGCGTTTTCATATAGTGGCTTCCGGTCCAGAAGAGTCTCTTCAATCTCTTCGATCAGGCCCTTTGATGTTAAGGATGGACGCAGTTCTTCAGTGTTCTTATCCTGCAAAATCCTCTCTTTAATGGTTTCAGGTATTGCCTTCAACCAGATAATTGTTCCGCTTTTTTTCATCTGCTCCACGTTCTCAATATCGAGGACTACGCCTCCCCCTGTTGCTACTACGTGTCTATCAAGAGTACTCAGCCTCTTTACGATAGCCTTTTCCTTTTCTCGAAATGAGCTCCATCCCTCTTTTAATACAATTTCAGAAATTGTCATACCGTGCCTGTCAACCAGCTCCAGATCAGCGTCAATAAAGCGCCAGCTAAGAATCCTGGCAAGAGATTTTCCCACAGAAGTTTTGCCGGTGCATCTATATCCTGTTAAATATATGTTGTTCATAGTTTACGGTTCAACGGTTCACGGTTTCTGATAACAGACAACTGATAACTAATCACCGACCACTAATCTCTGATCTTCGGTATTTATTTTGTCCTGAAAAACCTGGTCCTTTGGGCCAGGGCAGAGATAGATGGCACTGCCTTTGATTTTTGTGTTTAAAAAAAGAACATCCAATATCGAACCCTGGTCGCCTCAGGGCCAGGATTCTTTATTGTTTTCGTGTCTTCGTACTTTCGTGTTTTCGTGATTGTTATTTAATTCTTTTTTCAATTATACAATTTTTCAAATACATTCCAGAAATCAGGAAATGACTTTTCAACGCATCTTTCATCCTTGATAAAAACACCAGGCACTACAAGCCCTGCAACGGCAAAACTCATGGCTATTCTATGATCCTTGTATGTATCAATAACTGCGCTGCAAGGCCTGCCCCCCTGGATTTCCAAATCAGTATCAGTGCAGCCGGCTTTGATATTCATCTTTGAAAGTTCATTGACCACAGCAGCCAGTCGATCGCTCTCCTTTGCCTTCAAATGAGCTACGTTTTTTATAAGAGTTCTGCCTTTTGCAAAGGCTGCAACAACGGCTAAGGTCGGAACCATATCCGGCATGTCAGCCATATCGACCTCAACCGCAGAAAGAGGCCCGCCTGAAACAGCAATTCCATCGTTTTCATGAGATACCACGCACCCCATCGATTCAAGCACCTCTGTAAAACGGACATCGCCCTGCCTTGATGTCCCAGTAATTCCATTAACCTTGATCCTTGAACCTTTTATTGCAGCAGCAGCCCAGAAATATCCTGCCTGTGAGCAGTCCGGCTCCACTATATAGGAACCTGCCTTGTATACCTGATGGCCATTTACCGTAAAACTCCTGTATCCATCACGCATGACATTAACCCCGAGCTTCGTCATTATATCAACGGTCATATCTATATACGGCCTGGAGACAGGGCCTTCTGTAACAGTTATTTCAAGGCCTTTTTGTGTATACGGCGACATTAAGAGAAGAGAAGACAGATACTGGCTGCTTATTCTGCATTTCAGTGACAGCCTGCCCCCTTTTACTCTACCACCTTTTATCTCAACAGGAGGGCATCCATTATTGTTAATGCTGCGGGCAAAGACTCCGATCTGGTTCAAACCATCTAAAAGATCATAAACAGGCCTCTCGGACATGCGCTTTGTACCTGTAAGCGTATACATGCCGTCTCCGAGTGCTGCAACTCCGGTTAAAAGACGCATGGATGTTCCGGAATTACCAAGATAGACAAGATCGACGCACGGCTTTAATATGCCGTTTGTCCCGTGTACTATTATCCTGTCATCGCTATCATCTATCCTTACACCGAATTGCCTGAGAGCACTCATAGTAAATAGAGTGTCTTCACTTTTCAGACAATTATCTATGGTGCATACTCCATCAGACAGGGCTGCTGCAATCAAAATTCTGTGCGTATAGCTTTTTGATCCCGGGACAGCGACCTCAACATTCTTCTTTATTGTCTGGGATTTTATCTCGATCATTATTCCTCAAGTTATAAGTGCCTGAAGTGAGCTAAAGTGCCTAAAATGCCTAAAGTTAATGAGTCGCTTTGCTCCATCTTTTTATATAAAATTGGCTGCGCCAAAGGCGCATTCCTTAACTTTAGGCACTTTAGCTCACTTTAGGCACTTTTTCTTGGACAGCGCCCTTTCCAAGGGCATCCAGCACAGTCCTTCTCATTATGTCAACAGGCGCTTTCTTTCCGGTCCACATTTCAAACTGAGCAACTCCCTGATATACAAACATTGAGGCACCGTTTACAGTAATACAGCCTATATCTTCGGCCTCTTTTAACAGGGTAGTTTTTATTGGATTATAAACAATATCCATGACAACCATGTCTTTATTTAAGTCTTTTCTTTGTACAGGCATTGCTTTTGTATGTGGTGTCATGCCAACAGGGGTCGCATTTATCAAAATCTGGCAACCAACATTTCCAAGCTCTGAAGGATGGTAATAATTAACCCCGAGGTCATTTGCCAGATTTTCCCCCTCATCTTTTAACACACCTAAAATGCTTAATTTTCCACCTTCTGATACTATTCCAAAACCTATTGCACGCGCAGCTCCGCCTGAACCAAGAATAACTACATGCCTGTCTTTAATAACTGTTTTTTTTAATAGTGCATTTGTGGCGCCAAGACAATCTGTATTATACCCAAAAAGTTTGCCGTCTCTGTTAACAATAGTATTGACAGCGCCTATTTTCAAAGCTTTTTTATCTATACTATCAAGGAACTTCATCACTTCTACCTTATGGGGTATTGTAATGCTTGCGCCTTTTATGCCAAGCGCTCTTATGCCGTTGATTGCGAAAGCCAGATTTCCCTCTTTTACTTTGAATGCAAGATATACTCCTTTGTATCCCGTATGAGTAAAAGCACTGTTGTGCATTACAGGGCTTAAGCTGTGTGATATTGGATTTCCAAGCACTGCATATAAATATGTGTTTGAATCAATCATTCGTAAAAAACCTTTTTGTTAGGTGTTAAGTGTTAAGAAACCAGAATGACTTTTGAGCAATCAGTCTTCAGTTATGATTAAATTAAAATTAGAAAACTGTTTGAATGTATTAAAAATCGTTAGCAAAGAACCTGTTGATATATTGTTATTAATAAAAGATTAAATCATTAGCACAATT
>Ga0208648_1001702_pt1 | contig 16848 bp, 15 predicted proteins | sample AntAceMetag02UKL_FD_184772 | JGI IMG/M metagenome (GOLD analysis project Ga0208648, IMG submission 184772) | Saline lake microbial communities from Ace Lake, Antarctica - Antarctic Ace Lake Metagenome 02UKL (SPAdes) (version 2) | ecosystem: Environmental > Aquatic > Non-marine Saline and...
CCTCACGGGATGTGACACTTATACACAACACGCCCGGTCGGGCGCTTGCGCTATAGAGTACACATGAACAGATCAGGTAACCCACCGAGATTATTTAAAGGCATGTTCAAAAAAGACAGCCAGCCGGTGACAGAACCGCTGCACACGCAGACGACAATCTACTTCGGCGCTTCATTGCAGACAAGCTGGATCCGCTCGCCTATCTGGATGTATATCCTGATGTTGCCAAGGCGGGATTAGACCCCTTCGACCATTGGATGGATTTCGGATTGAAAGAAGGCCGGCAATTTCCAGGATTGCAAACCAAGCGCGGATCGGAAGCTGAAGAGACCATTGCTGCCGATTGGAACGTTTTTCACCTGAAGGATGAGATCGTTGCCGTGCGTGTGGAGAAGGTGACGGCAAAAATACCGCCGTTGATACTGGATCAAATCCGCCATCAGGCACGCCATGACGGCGCAATTTTTGCTTGCGGGAGCAATGCATTCGCCAAATTGAGACAGGTTGATGCCGATGATTTAATCGACAGGTGCGGGTTGGATGACGACAAACTGTTGGCGTCAATTGAAACGCCGCCGCATTCCATAATCATCATTCCGCGTTTGATCGCTGGCGGCGCCGAAAAATATGCCGCTGACCTGGCTGACGCACTACAATTTCTTTGCGCAACCCCGGTTTTGGTTATTGTAACCGAGCAAAGCGAGATAGAGGCAACGGGTTGGCGAGAACTGACCATCCTGAAACCCTTCCACAACACCCAGATCATTTACTGGAAAGACATGTGTAACGACTGGAACGATCAGATACCCGACGCTCTGGCTCGTTTCCTCAATTTGATGCGTCCAAAGGTTGTTCTGGTTGTAAACAGCATGATCTGTCTGGATGTGGTCGCTCTATACGGGCGCGGCCTCTCGCAATTCGCCAAGATTGCCTGCGCCTTCTTCAGCCTGGGATTACATGGCCGGTTCCCAACGTATGGGGCGATATATGCACGACGCGTCTTGCCATTTGCAACTTTACTGACCGACAACAAACCAATGGCCAACTCACTGGATGGACTCTATGGCCCAATTTTCACTCACGGCATTAATCTCATTCACCCATGCCTGCGCCCTTGCGACGAGCAACAATTTTCCAGCCAAATTCTGGCCCGCAGACGACGCGTCAGCCAGCCGTCACCTAAGGAGAACAGAGCGAAGAATTGGCTATGGATATCACGTGTAGAACCGCTCAAGGGTACAGGTCTTCTGGCCGCGCTTGCCAGTGCGCGGCAAGCAGACAGGTTTCATATATTCGGACCCTTGCAGGATGATCCAGAAAGAATGGGGCTAAATGCACCCAATATACAAATCCATGACCTTGTCTCGGACGTTTCGGCAGCTGATTTCACTTCCTATGACGGATTTATTTTCACAAGTCTGTTTGAGGGAATGCCGAATATCGTTCTTGAAATGAGCCAACATACCATTCCGATGGTGTTGGCCGATGTTGGCGGACTAAGAGACACATTCGATGAAGGCGCTGTTGTTTTTGTCAAACACCTGGATTTGGAAAATGACACAGCCAGGGCGTTTTCTCGCGCACTGGACCACGTCAGTGCATTTTCGTCTGAAAAAACGGTCGCAATGGCGACCGCGGCGCACGCACAGGCGCTTGCCCGGCATAGCCTGGACCAACACAGGCAAAGCGTTGCAGCAGCATTTCTTCCGGGTGATCCATGACAGATATAACAGCAACCGTTATTTTTCATCGCAAAGGCGCATTGGCCTTGCCGGCACTGGCCTCCATGCGTGACCTCGTTGATCACACACGTTCACTTGGCCTTTCGGTTGAAGCACGCGCCGTTCTCGATCGCCCTGACGATCTGACCCGGCATATTGTCGCCTCGCGAGGCGACTGGCTTTGTGCAGCGGAGGAGGTGGAATACGGCGACCTCGGACTGTCCCGCAACGCGGATGTTCAAGCAGCCAGAGGAAAATTCCTGGCTTTCCTGGACGGAGATGACCTATGGGGAACCGACTGGTTATACCGCGCCCATAATGCAGCAATCTCCAAAAACATCGATGCCATCTGGCATCCGCAGATTTTATATTATTTCTGTGAGACCGACTTTAAACGCCCACCTTCCGGAAGCCTTCCTGACACTGGCGCCCAATCATATTATCTGCGTCATGCACCGAGCGACGAGGAGGGGTTTAATCAAGATGCGCTGTTCTTGAATAATATCTGGTCAGCAAATGTTTTCACAACGCGGTCCATCCACTTGCGCTATCCCTATGACTGTGTGGATAGAACCAAGGGATTTGGTATTGAAGATTGGTCCTGGAACATGAAAACGCTTTGGGAAGGCATTCCGCATCATGTGGTTTCGGATACGGTTCACCTCATTCGGAAAAAGGTCTCAGGCTCGCTGGGCCAGCAAAACCTTGAAGAGGGAATTCTTCCCTATATACCGGCGAGAACTGGGCCACGGATAGGAAAAACGATCTGATAAAGTCAAAATGCCCCGCGCTGGAAGCTATGGCGGGTTTACCCGGTTCCTGCGATTGACATACGCCCACCGGGTTGGCAGAAAACGGTTATTGTTTTCCCAACCGAAAAGGCTCAGCCCACCAGTGCTAGCCTTATTTAAGGCCAATGGCCAATTGAAATGCATTTCTCTCTATCCGACGCCGGTCCGCGTAGACCCGGATTAACACAACACGGTAGACGCAGAATTTTGACCAGCCCCGCAAAAAGATCTTGGCAGTTTTTCCCGTGCGCATAACAAAGCTATTCGGCACCAAAAGAGTTATCAACACTGAAGGTTTTCAAAGCCTTGATGGCTTCCCAAACACCATGCTGCTGGAAACGCCCCTGCCCAGGGGATGGTATGAATGCACGGTGACCCTGACTGGTCGTGACATCGCCAGGGTAAAAATGCTTCTTGCTCGTGGTGCAGGCTTTACCGAAAGCTATTCGGTCACACTGCGACAAAAGGGTAAAAGCAACCTGTTCACGGCCAGCTTCTATTTACACAATGAGATTGCTTCTGTGGGTTTTGGTCTTTCCGTGTCCCGGCGGCCGGGTCGCTTTAAAGTCGAAAATCTCTCCTTCTACAGACGCGGTGCGGGTGAAACGCTGCTGTTCATTACGACCCATGCTTTGAGGCTGATCTTTATCGACCAGGCCCGTTTGTGGCGCAATTTCCGCAACTATGTAAACTACCTGCGCGATCCGCATTTCATCAATGTCAAAACCCCGGTCAGAGGCGTCAGCAAGAACAGCTATGTGGATTGGATTGCCAAATATGACTATTTGCCGGAACAGGACAGAGGCGCCTTGCGAGAAGAAATCTCGCAGATTGGCAAGAAGCCGCTCATCAGCATTGTTATGCCGGTATACAACACTCCAGTTGGACTGCTCGATAAAGCCATTGGCTCGGTCATTGATCAGATTTACGAAAATTGGGAGTTGTGCATCGCCGACGATTGCTCAACAGATCCGGGTATAAGGGAACGCCTTCAATGGTGGCAAAACCGCGATCCCCGCATAAAAGTGACCTTCAGGTCGCAAAACGGTGACATATCCCTGGCTTCAAATTCCGCGCTGGAACTGGTCAGAGGCCCCTTTGTCGCATTGCTTGATCATGACGACATTCTACGCGAACATGCCCTTGCTGAAGTCGCCCTGGAGATCAACCGCCATCCAAATGCACAAATCATCTACAGTGATGAAGACAAACTGGATAATCAGGAAAAACGCTTTGCCCCCCATTTCAAACCCGATTTCTCGCGCGAGCTTTTTCGCTCGCAGAACTACCTGAATCATCTGAGCGTTCATCGGACTGCCAATATCAGGGATGTGGGTGGTTGGCGCCAGGGGTTTGAAGGCAGTCAGGATTATGATCTGAACCTGCGCATATTTGAACGCATCAATCCTTCTGACATCCGCCATATACCGAAAATTCTATACCACTGGCGCGCCATTGATAGCTCCACGGCAGCTTCCGGATTGGCGAAGGGTTACGCTTTCCACGCCGGCAAAAAGGCACTGGAAAGTCACGTCGCAAGAACCGGGTTGCCTGCAACTGTCTGCACGGTCGCCGAAACGGGCTTTTACAGGCTGAAATTTGCGATCCCCGAAAAACAGCCACTCGTTTCAGTCATCATTCCGACGAAAGACAATCTGACGTTATTGCGGCCCTGCATTCAGTCGATACTGGAGAAGACGACCTATCAAGATTATGAAATCCTGATCGTCGACAATGAATCGGAACAGGATGAAACCATTGGCTTTTTGGCGGAGATTGACAGAACGCCCAATATCCAGGTCCTCAAATATGAACAGGCTTTCAATTATTCGGCGATCAACAACTTCGCGGTTTCTCAGGCACGCGGATCCATCATAGCCCTGGTCAACAACGATATTGAAGTCATCTCGCCGGAATGGATGAGCGAGATGGTTTCCTGGGCCATACAGGACGATATTGGTTGTGTGGGCGCCAAACTCTACTATCCCGATGATACTGTGCAGCACGCCGGCGTTATTCTTGGTACAGGCGGAATCGCCAACCATTGCCACCTGGGACTGGCACGCGGTGATCCAGGCTATTTTGGCAGGGCCAAGGTGCTGAACAACTATTCAGCCGTGACAGGTGCCTGCCTGATGGTAACAAAGAGCATCTACCAACAGGTCGGCGGATTGAACGAGAAAGACCTGACGGTTGCTTTCAATGATATTGATTTCTGCCTGCGCGTTCAGGAGGCAGGCTTCAGCAACGTCTGGACACCCTTCGCGGAATTGTATCATCTGGAAAGCGCCTCTCGAGGCCGAGAAGATACCCCAGCGAAATTCAAGCGCTTCAGAAAAGAAGTGGAATACATGCAGCAACGCTGGGCAAGCAAACTGATGGACGACCCCTATTATTCTCCCAACCTGTCATTTGAGCTTCCCGATTTTTCCTATGCCCAATAAGGCGGATCCCGGCCTATGCAGATGCTGGATAGAGACGCCGTCAAGGGTACCAGGATTTAGCGTGGCAGGGTCAGTATCACGTGTGCCCCGTATGATGATGGCCCATTGCCACAAATAAACCGAATCAAGGATGCATCACCTTTGAACCCTGAAAATGAAAATATACGAGGCCGTGGCTTTCGTTTCCCAGGCTTAAGCGCCTATTTATCAGGTTAAAATCGAAGCTGTACGGCCCCAGGCAGGATCCAGGGTAGGGAATCGAGAGCAAAGCGTGGAAATTTGACAATGTCATCGTTTCCCTCAATCAACGACATGGTCTAAAACTGATCATCTGCAGAACGCGATCGGAAACGACGAATGACCACCATGGAATCAATTCGGCGCGAGTATGAACGCTATCCACCCAAAGGTGTTCGGCGGCTGACGCGCTGGTTTACCCGGCGTATTCCGACCGGACTTTATGGCCGTACACTGCTCATCATCATCCTGCCAATGGTCATCCTCCAGTCGGTGGTCGCCTTTGTTTTCATGGAACGCCATTGGCAAACCGTTACGCAGCGCCTTTCAACGGCCGTGACGCGCGATATTGCTGCGATCATCGATGTTATCGACACCTATCCGCAAACCGAAAACTATGATGAGATCAGCCGCATCGCCAGAGAACGGCTGGAACTCAATATTGCCATCGAACCGGAAGGAACATTGCCGCCACCGCGTTCCAAGCCGTTTTTTTCAATTCTTGATTCGATCTTGAGCGAAGAAATCACGAGGCAGATAAAGCGGCCCTTCTGGATAGACACCGTAGGCGATTCCAATCTGGTCGAAATCCGTATTCTGCTGGACGACAAGGTCTTGCGCGTATTCGCCCTGCGCAGTCAGGCCTATGCATCAAACACCCATATCTTTCTTTTGTGGATGCTTGGAACGTCTCTTGTACTGCTGAGCATTGCCATCCTGTTTCTACGCGGGCAGATCCGCCCCATTCTCAGTCTTGCCCGTGCCGCGGAAAGTTTTGGCAGGGGGCAGAAATCACCGGAGGATTTCAGCCCGCGCGGCGCCGATGAGATCCGGCGTGCTGGCCACGCATTCATCCGAATGCGCGAGAGGATCGAGCGCCAGATTGAACAGCGCACGGCCATGCTGACAGGTGTCAGCCATGACCTGCGAACCATCTTGACGCGCTTCAGGCTGCAACTGGCACTGGTCGGCAATGAAACCGAAACGGCGCATCTCGATGAAGATATCAACGATATGCAAACGATGCTCGAAGGCTATCTTTCCTTCGCCCGTGGCGAAGCCCAGGAGGATGTCGGCGAACTGGACCTGGACGCTCTTCTCAACAAATTGAAAGAGGATGCCAGACTGCGTGGTCGCAACCTCATCACAACCATCAATGGACCCGCCTGCGTCAAGGTCAGGCCGAATGCATTTGCCAGACTGGTGACGAACCTGACATCCAATGCCTCAAGGCATGCCCAGAATATCAACCTCCAGGCAACAATTAAAAGCGGTTGGTTAACAATCGTCATTGACGATGACGGCTCGGGAATTCCGCAACATTTGCGCGAAGATGTCTTCAAGCCTTTTTTCCGGCTGGATGAGGCACGCAATCAGGATGAGACCGGCACGGGCCTTGGCCTTGCCATTGCAAGAGATATTGCCCGCAGCCACGGCGGTGATGTCACTTTGGCAGACAGCCCCATGGGCGGCCTGCAGGCGATTATCCGCATACCGGCAGACGCTTCGGATCAGGCGTTAAAATAGACGCCCGCCATCCGGAACCTGCTTGTCAATTGCCGCCAGAACCACCTCGCCGTCCTCGTCCGGAAAACCAAGCACCAGAACTTCCGACATCATAGGACCGATCTGCCGAGGCGGAAAATTGACCACAGCCATCACCTGCCTGCCAACAAGACTGTCGGGCGTATAATGTCTGGTGATCTGTGCAGAGGATTTGCGCAAACCGATCTCGGGACCAAAATCGACCTGCAGTTTTATCGCCGGCTTGCGCGCCTCTGGAAAAGGTTCAGCCGCGACAATCGTCCCCGCCCGTATTTCGACCTTTTCAAACTCGGACCATGTAATCTCGTCAGCCATGACAAACCTCTATCGTGAACCGCTCTACCCAGCCAGTTCGATCGAGCGTTTTTTCGCCGCCGCTATAGCCTCGTCGAAAATGCCCTGCATTGCGTCATCTCGCATCAACACATCCAGCGCTGCCGCGGTCGTTCCACCCGGAGACGTGACATTCTTGCGAAGCGTTTGCGCATCATCGGCCGACTGAAACAGCAACTCACCGGCACCGCTGACCGTGGCGCGGGCAAGACGCATGGCCAGATCGCGGTCCAACCCCGCTTTTCGGCCGGCTTCAGCCATACATTCCACCAGGTGAAAAACATAGGCGGGACCGCTTCCCGAGACAGCGGTGACCGCGTCAATGAGATGCTCACTGTCAACCCACTCCACCGGACCGCTGACAGCCAGCAGGGAATGGGCATACTGACGCTGTTCTTCGCTCACCTTGTCATTGGCAATTGCCGCGGAGATGCCGCGCCCGACCATCGCCGGCGTGTTTGGCATGGCGCGCACGATGGCGCCATGACCCAGCAACGTCGACATTTGAGCAAGGCTGGTGCCTGCGGCTATGGATATGCAAACGGTCTGATCGTCAAGCAATGGCAGCAGGGATGGCAACACCTGCGCCATGAGTTGCGGCTTGACGGCAATGAAGACAGCGGCGGCCTTGAGGCCATCAGGAACGCTGACGAAATGACTGATCGCATGAGCCGCCAGGAATTCTGCCATGGCAGGCGATGGCCCTGGATCGACGACGGTGATGGTAGCCGGATCTATTCCGCTATTCACCCAGCCGCGCATCATGGCACCACCCATATTGCCGGCGCCAACCAGGACGATGGTACCCGACGCCATGATGATCAGGCCTCCCCGACCGTTTCAAAAAGCACGGTATCCGTGGCACTCTTGGCGTCCATCCCCGACCAGATGACAAACTGGAATGCCTGAAAATACAGCTCGCATGTTTCAAGAGCGCCTGAAAGCAGAACTTCAACCTGCTGATTGGTCGGCTCGGCACCGCCGGCCAGCAACAGGGAATGCCGAAAAATCACCACGTCCTCCTGCTGCCAGAAATCAAAATGGCCCATCAAAATCTGGCCATTCAACAAATAGAGCAGTTTGACGACTTCATTGACCCGGTTCTTCGGCACCTTGATATCAAAGGCGCAGGCAAGATGCAGAGCCTCGAAATCTTCCATCCAGGAAAACGACACATGGTAGTCCGACCACTGCCCCTGCACGGTCATGGCAATTTCATCTTCACCGGACCGTTCAAAGGTCCAATCATTATTTGAAGCAACATATTCGATCATATCCACCGGATTGACCTGCCGCTCATATTCAATTTCCATGAGGCTCATGCCGTACCTTCTTTGCCCGAATTTAGATATCGTCGGCCACAACAACCCGTTGCCGCGTGCCCACACTGGAACCCGGATGCCACCCTTGTAATGTACACGCCGAAAACGATTCTGCTATCAATGAGCCGCTCGGGCCGGATAGCTCGCTTCGAATCATCTATTAAAATCAGTGTATAACGGCAGAGTCGCAGCGCCACCCCTCTTTTGGGGTCAGACCACATTCGCATGTGGATAGGTGCTGAATCAGTTGTTCAGTCGGACCCTGTAACTGATTCAGCCAAAAGGTTTTTTTGCCTGCGCTGCTAAGGAAATATTAACCATAAAAAAATTACTTGGATGAGCTGGCCGCAGGGCTTCTTTTTGCCTGAACCTTGGCTTTGGGAGCTTTGCTCTGTTCGGCGAGCAATTTTTCAAGTGATTCGACTCGCGCCAAAAGCGCATCATTCTCATCGCGCGCCTTGGCCGCCATGTCTCGCACAGCCTCAAACTCTTCCCGCTGAACAACGTCCATTGAGTTCAAAACACGTTCGGCCTGGGATCGAAAAGCGGTTTCCATTTCCTTGCGAACGCCTTGGGCAGCGCCGGCAGCATCCGTCATCAGCCGAGCAAAATCATCAAGAATACGATTTGGACCTGTGGTCATTTTGTTGCCTCGCTATTGCTGAAAAAGCTGTTTATTGAACACCCGTTTCAGGTAAGCACTTAACCGGTATGATGCAACCCTTGACCGCAGCTGCGACCATCGGCATGGTCCAGCCTCTCCTCCCGATGAATATGGCACCCACATCATGAATCCAGTTCAGGCTGCTCTGCCCTTCCCCAATATCGACCCCGTTCTGTTCTCGGTCGGCCCGCTTGCGATCCATTGGTATGGGCTGGCCTATGTGGTCGGCATATTGCTTGCCTGGCGCTACGCACGGCTGGTGGCAAGCCGTGAGCGGCTCTGGCATGAGGGACGGCCGGCCATGAGCGTTGTCGACATTGACGACTTTCTGGTCTGGGCAGCGCTTGGCATCGTTCTGGGTGGCAGAATGGGCTATATATTTTTCTACGACTTTGCAGCTTTCGCGACAAATCCTCTGCGCATGTTCGAGATATGGAATGGCGGAATGTCCTTCCACGGCGGTCTTCTCGGCACGATCATTGCCATGATGCTCTTCGCCTGGAAGCGAAACATTGTCGTCTGGAGTCTTTTTGACGTCGTGGCAGCTGCCGCACCAATCGGCCTGTTCCTGGGCCGATTGGCAAATTTTGTAAACGCTGAATTATGGGGCCGGACAAGCGATGTTCCCTGGGCTTTTGTGTTTCCCACCGGTGGTCCACAGCCGCGGCACCCCAGTCAACTCTATGAGGCTGTGCTTGAAGGCCCCGCCCTTTTTCTTGTGCTGTTCTACCTGATTTTTCGCCTCGGCAAACTTGCACAACCGCGTTTTGTCGGCGGTGTCTTTCTGACCGGCTATGCTATCAGCCGGATCCTGGTCGAGTTCTTCCGCGAGCCGGACGCGCATATAGGCTATCTTGCCGGCAACTGGATGACCATGGGAATGGTCCTGTCACTGCCGATGCTGGCGGTGGGCCTGATCAGCATTGCCAGTGCCCGGGTCCCAGCCACGCCTAAACCTCAGTCGACCTAGAACGCCCATAGACAAAAGCAGAGCATGGCGATGACACCGTTAGGCAGGAAATTATGCCGATTGATAGAGGCCAATGGCCCCATCAGCATTGCCGAATATTTTTCCCTGTGCCTGAGTGATCCCGAGCACGGCTATTATCAGACCCACGAACCGTTTGGCACAGCGGGCGATTTCACCACCGCACCGGAAATCAGTCAATTGTTCGGCGAAATGATCGGCATCTTTCTGATCCTTGCCTGGCAGGCACACGGCAGGCCCAAAGCGGTGCAGCTGCTGGAAATCGGCCCGGGTCGCGGTACGCTCATGGCCGACGCCCAAAGGGTCGTGCAACAGCTGGCTCCTGACATGGCAAGTTCAGCCAGGGCTCACATGATTGAAACCAGCCAGCGGTTGCAGGAGGTGCAGCGGCAGACCCTGTCATCCTGTCCGATCGCCACACAATGGCATGAGAGACTTGAAGATGTCCCCGCGGGCTTTACCCTGCTGGTGGCCAATGAACTGTTCGATGCTCTGCCCATCCGCCAGTTCGTCCAAACGCCTGACGGATTTCGCGAGCGCGTGGTCGCTCTGGATGACAGTGGCGCTTTGCGGTTTCAACCAGGTCTGGCAAAGATCGATCCACAATTGCTGCCGCGCAGCAATCAGCCAGCACCGGGCACGGTGTTCGAAATCGCACCGGCGCGCCAGGCCATCATGGCGCAGATTGCACAACGTCTTGTCAGTCAGGGAGGAACCGCGTTGATCATTGATTACGGTCATCTTCAAACGGCCTTTGGCGATACGTTGCAGGCCATGGCAAAACATCAATATCTGGATGTGCTTGCAGCACCCGGGCAGAGCGACCTGACCAGCCACGTGGATTTTGATGCTCTGTCACAGTCTGCCCGGCAACAGGGTGCCGTCCCCTTTCCTCCCATGAATCAGGGCAGATTTCTTCTTGAACTCGGTCTGCTGGAAAGAGCAGGCATACTAGGCGCCGGCAAGGATACCTCGGTCCAGGAATCCATACAGCGCAGTGTTGCACGACTGGCAGGCAGCGAAGACTCTCAAATGGGCAACCTTTTCAAAGCCTTGTGCGTAAACAGCAATGACACCTTGATTTTCCCCTACAAATCGCATGATTGACAGATACGTTGACATTGATCACCATCCCGCCGGATTTGAAGCTGAGAGGCCAGCCATGCTTGACCTGGAGCGACCCGCACCGATCACCAGCCATCTTCTGGACCAGGCCTGTGAAAGTGCATCTATTCAACATGGCTTCTTCACCCGGTCGGGCGGTGTTTCGCAAGGAATCTATCGCGGCCTGAATGTAGGGCTTGGGTCAGATGACGACCCTCGGCACATCAACGAGAATCGCGCCCGGGTGGCGCAATGGTTCAAGAGTTCGTCGGGCCAATTGGCAACGCCGAACCAGATCCACTCATCGGATGTGTTTATTGCAGACAGGGCACTGGACGGCCAGCGCCCGAGGGCTGATGCCATGGTAACGGCCACGCCTGGAATAGTCATAGGCATTCTGACCGCTGATTGCGGTCCCATACTGTTTGCAGATCCCATGGCACGCGTTGTTGGAGCTGCCCATGCGGGCTGGAAAGGCGCGATGGATGGTATTGTGGAGCAAACCGTCGAGCATATGGAACAATTGGGAGCGAGCCGCGCGCGAATCACCGCCTGCCTTGGCCCTTCCATCAGCGGTAAAAACTACCAGGTCGGCCCGGAATTCGTCGATCGTTTTGTCGCTCACGACCCACAAAACCTGAAGTATTTTTCATCATCAGACCGCAAGGGGCATCGGTTTTTTGACTTGCAGAAATATACATTGGCACGACTTGCCGCAGCCGGAATATCAGCCCATAGCTCCGGTCACTGCACCTATGCGGATGAAGAGAATTTTTTTTCCTACAGACGTACAACACATAAAAAAGAGCCCGATTACGGGCGACAGATATCTGCAATCAGCATTGTCGATGGAGGACAACGTGGCCCAACATTTTGATCGGGAAGAATACAATTGGCGTATGCGCCGTCTACTCGACGCCATGCATGACAGCGAACTCGACGCCATGCTGCTGTTCGCACAGGAGAGCATGTATTGGCTGACGGGATACGATACATTCGGCTTCTGCTTCTTTCAGACGCTGGTCGTCAAATCGGATGGTACAATGAACCTGCTGACGCGTTCGGCAGATTTGCGCCAGGCACGCCATACATCCGTCATCGAGAACATTTCCATCTGGACAGATCGCGTCAACGCTGATCCGACAATGGAACTGAAAAACCTGTTGGACGACATGGACCTGCTTGGATGCCGGATCGGGGTCGAATATGACACCCACGGACTGACCGGCGCCAACTGTCGGAAACTCGACGACCAATTGCAGACGTTTGGCGATCTTGTGGATGCATCCGCGCTGGTTTCCGGTTTACGCCTGATCAAGTCTCCTGCAGAGATTGACTGCATCAAAACCGCAGCAAAACTGGCCGACGATGCATTGGATGCTGCATTGCCCCTGGTGCAGCCCGGCGCCAGCGAATCTGCCATTCTGGCGGCGATGCAAGGCGCCGTCCTGGCCGGCGGCGGTGATTATCCGGCAAATGAATTCATCATCGGTTCAGGCCATGATGCGTTATTGTGTCGCTACAAGTCGGGGCGACGCACTCTGGAGGAGTCCGACCAGCTCACATTGGAATGGGCTGGCGTTTCCGCCCATTACCATGTTGCAATGATGCGCACGATCATCATCGGCAAACCATCGGAAAGACATCTCGAGCTATACGACGTATGCCGTGAGGCCCTTGAAGAAATTGAGCTTGTCCTGCGGCCCGGTCATAATTTTGGCGATGTCTTCGCCACCCATGCCAAAGTGATGGAAGAGCGCGGCCTGACCCGGCATCGGCTGAATGCCTGCGGTTACGCTTTGGGTGCGCGCTTTACACCAAGCTGGATGGAACGGGAGATGTTCTATTCCGGCAATGAACAATTAATTAAGGCTGATATGTCACTATTTGTACATATGATCATCATGGATTCGGAATCCGATACCGCCATGACACTCGGCCACACCTATCTGACAACCGAGGAAGAACCACTTAAACTATCGGCTCACAATCTCGACCTGATCGTCCGATAGACAGTTCAAATGGAACCTTTGACATCGACAGAGCTGGAGATATTGAAAATTGCGCATGAAACTGGCAGTCACAAATCTTGCAATTGCACTTGTGCTTTCCATTTCGGGATGCAACACGCGCAATGATTGGGACGTGTCATCGATTGTGCAACCCAGAGCGCCCATTCCCAATGCCGGCCCTCAAAGCACTGACGAAGCCAGACCGGCCCCCAGGGATGTGGCAGTCGCAAGCCCCGCAGTTGAAACTGCGCCCGGGCACCTGCGCACAACCGCTGCACTTGCCAACACAAGTGCGGCACAAACACCCGTAACACCGGCCAGCGCGGCACCGGACTCCACGGCCAGCATCCGGCCCCGCACTGCGGCCAGCATCAGCTTTACTCCGGTTATCGGCGCGCCGGTGAGCGCGGTGCAGCCCCTGTCGCGACGCCTCGGATCAGAGGCGCGCACCCACGGTATCGTCATACTCAACTCCAATGATGGCAACAGCAACCACATCCTGAAAGGCTATTTCTCGGCCTTCGCCGAGGGCGACAAGACAACCGTCGCCTTTGTCTGGGATGTATTGGACACTCAGGGAAACAGACTGCATCGTATCAGAGGTCAGGAAATTGTGCAGGGCACGGCAACAGACCCGTGGAACGTCGTTGAAGATACGACAATGGAGGCAATTGCCGCGCGGACAATCGAGGATTACCTCTATTGGCGCGCTCAATCGAGCTAATCCCCAGCCCAATTTCCTGAATCTGCCACTAAATTACACGAATACGACAATGGGCACTTGCAATAGTGCTCAGGGCCGCTAAAACGCCGCCAAACAGGCATATTCGGAAAGAACCTGGGAATGCGATCTTCATGAGTTCCTTTGGTATCACCAGCACAGGCTACGCGCCATGAAACTATTTTCAGGCAATTCCAACCGGGTCCTGGCGGAATCCATCTGCAATTACCTTAATATACCGCTTGGAAGTGCAACCGTTCGGCGCTTCGCTGACCAGGAAATCTTTGTCGAGATCAAGGAAAACGTGCGTGGTGAAGATGTCTTCATCATTCAATCAACATCCTATCCGGCCAATGACCACCTGATGGAGCTGCTGATCATGATTGATGCGGCGCGCCGGGCATCGGCCAATCGCATCACTGCGGTCCTGCCCTATTTCGGCTATGCCCGTCAGGACAGAAAACCCGGACCGCGCACCCCGATTTCAGCCAAACTCGTCTCCAACCTGATCACTGAAGCTGGCGCCAATCGCGTTCTCACACTTGATTTGCATGCCGGACAGATCCAGGGGTTCTTTGACATCCCGACGGACAACCTGTTTGCCATTCCGATTCTTGCCCGCGACATCAAGGAACATTACGACGTTTCCAACATTATGGTCGTATCACCGGATACCGGCGGTGTTGTGCGTGCCCGGGCTTTGGCGAAGCGCCTCGATTCGCTTCTGGCCATCGTCGACAAGCGGCGCGACAGACCAGGCGAATCGGAAGTCATGAACGTCATCGGTGACGTGCGCGGCAAGGATTGCATTCTGATCGATGACATCGTCGATTCCGGCGGCACCCTGTGCAACGCGGCCGAAGCACTTCTCAAGAACGGCGCAACCAGTGTCACGGCCTATATCACCCATGGTGTGCTGTCCGGTGGTGCCGTTGCCAGAGTGGCTTCGTCAAAGCTGAAGGAACTGGTCATCACCGATTCCATCCAGCCGACAACGGCCGTGCAGAACGCCCACAATATCCGGGTGATCACCACGTCGAACCTGATCGGCGAAGCCATCCGACGCACGGCTTCCGGTGATTCGGTCTCAAGCTTGTTCGATTAGGCGCATCGGCGCCGTAGAATTATTTATTTTTTAGAATGCTTCGTTTCACCTGGAAGACGCCCACCCCGCTCCGGGCAAAAATCGCGTCTTGTACAACAAAATTTGCCTGTGGGATGGCCGCAAGGCATTTCCCATTGATCGCCAATCGCCTTGCGTTGAATATTACGGTGAAACCAGAGCCGGCGGCTTGACTTCCCTCCCATAGCTGTTCCTACTACCAGTGCGAGAAAAGCCGCCCAGACACCCGTCAGTTTGATATATTTCCCAAAACGTCAGGGAAAGGCTGGGCATATTAGCAAGTCCAGATTTGAATCAGGTGCACGAGAGCATTTTGAAACGGGGCAAGGGGCGGATATAAATTACCAAAAGAGCGCGGGATTGATTCTGCAATACGATGCCTCGTTCCAGCCATATTAACGACAGGTGGGGAAGATTTTATGCCAGTAAATTATTCAAGCTACCGCATACGCAACGCGCAACGCAGTGAGCAATGGGGTGCCTTGCCGGACAGTTTTTTTGTCGAATTGGGCGTTTCGCTGGGCGACATCATAGGGCTTCAGACCCAATTTCAGGGGGACATTGTTCTGCCCGGGAACCCGGACTATGACGAGGACAGGAAACTCTCAAATCCGCTGTTCAACTATTATCCGATAATGATCGCCTATTGCATGGTTGAAAGCGACGTGTCGATTGCGCTGGACTTCGTGCGCCAGCAGAATTTGGAATTCTGTTTGCGTTCGGGTGGCCATTGCACTGCTGGCTTCTCCTCCGGACCCGGCGTTCTGATCGATGTCAGCAATCTGAACTCCATTGTCGTTGACGCGGAAGCGCGCACCGTTGTTGTGGGCTGCGGTGTCAAGTTCGGGGATCTCAACGCCATGCTCAATCGCTACGGGCTGCACGTGCCCGGAGGCGAATGCCCCGATGTGTGTATCGGCGGATATGTGCAAGGCGGTGGCTACGGGTTTACCTCTGTCACCTTGGGAATGAACTGTGACAATGTGATCTCGATGAAGGTGATGCTGGCCGACGGTTCAGTGGTGGAAGCCAGTCGGACAAGAAATCGAGACCTTTGGTGGGCCATGCGTGGCGGCACCGGCGGGAATTTCGGCATATTGCTCTCAATCAAATACCATCTGTATGAATTGACCGATGTATTCGGTTTCGCGCTGATATGGCCTTTGTCCAACCAGCCGGATTTCGAACAGGCTGCTGATGTCATGATGCTTCTGCAGGAACAATATATGCTCGATAGCCAATATGGGCCGGAATTGAACCTTCAGGTTTCTCTTTGCTATCAATCAATCATCAATGCTGGTGATCCTGAAGGCGAGTTGAAGCCTTATTTCATGGTCAGAGGCCTCTATGCGGGAAGCAAGGCTGATGGCATGGATGCAATCGCAGCCCTGCAGGCCATGCCCGGCTGTTACACCCAGTGGACCAAGGTCAGACGTTATGAAAAGATGAACGAGATGCTGCTCAACTATCCGCAGGGCATGCCGCCAATCACCACAATGCCGAACGAAGACAAGGCATGTCGGTATGTGAAGCAAAAGTTGACAAAGGAGAAATGGACAGAAATTCTGGCCTTTTTCCCCACAGGCAAGGTCAACAAAGCCTATATGTATCTGGAGTTCTATGGCGGCAAAATCAATGAATCCCCCGCCTATGAAAGTTCCTTTATCCACCGCGATGTGGCTTATAATGCGGTCATGGATGTTTTCTGGTACGAAGCGTGCCTATCCGCTTAACGCCCATACCCACAACATGTAGGATGCTGCCATTCTCCCGAATATAACCCCGCCCTGGTCGGCGCGGTCGTGCCCCCGGCCATCCCAAGGAGCGACCGGAAGGCATTAAA
>Ga0208648_1001707_pt1 | contig 16835 bp, 6 predicted proteins | sample AntAceMetag02UKL_FD_184772 | JGI IMG/M metagenome (GOLD analysis project Ga0208648, IMG submission 184772) | Saline lake microbial communities from Ace Lake, Antarctica - Antarctic Ace Lake Metagenome 02UKL (SPAdes) (version 2) | ecosystem: Environmental > Aquatic > Non-marine Saline and Alkaline...
TACCTTGAAACGTATCCTTCCTTATCCAGAAAATTAATATCCCTTCTTATGGTTTGTGGTGTGACATTAAATAATTTTGCCATTTCCTCAACCGTGGCAAATCCATTTTTATTTATCACAGAAATAATATTTTTATGCCTGTTGCCAATGGCTTTTCGTGAATAATTCATTTATTTTAATTATCCGCTTAAATAAATTTATGATTTTAATTCCATCTACTTACCCTAATCATTGAATGGGTGCAAACCTTAAATATCACACCCAGTCAAAAGATCTTTCAATGGCTTTTTTCCACTTGGAATACAGGGCTTCGCGTTTTTCTTGAGACATGGATGGAACCCATCTTTTCCCCTCTGACCAGTTTGCCTTTAAATCATTTATATCATTCCAGAACCCTGTGGCAAGCCCGGCAGCATAGGCTGCCCCCAATGCCGTTGTTTCAATCACCGTGGGCCGTATGATCCGTACGTTGAGCATATCAGACTGAAACTGCATGAGCAATTGGTTCAATACCATTCCTCCGTCAACTTTGAGCAGGGTTAAGTCCACCTTGGAATCTTTCTTCATTGCAGTGACGATATCAAGTGTCTGATACGCGTTTGCCTCAAGAACCGCTCTTGCCAAGTGACCTTTATTTACAAATCTTGTAAGCCCGGCAATAATGCCTCTTGCGTCGGATCGCCAATATGGGGCAAACAGCCCGGAAAATGCCGGCACAAAATAAACACCGCCATTATCATCCACTGTTTTTGCAAGCTCTTCTATTTCCCCGGCAGATTTGATAATCCCCATATTATCCCGCATCCACTGCACCAGGGCTCCGGCAATTGCAATGGAGCCTTCCAGGCAGTATACTGCTTTTTCTTTGTTGATCTGATATCCCACAGTGGTAAGAAGGCCGTGCTTAGAGATAACGGGTGTGGTCCCTGTATTCATCAGCAAAAAGCATCCCGTGCCATAGGTGTTTTTTGCCTCGCCTTTGGAAAAACAGGTTTGGCCGAAAAGTGCTGCCTGTTGATCACCCAGGGCTCCGCAAACAGGAATTTCTCCTTTAAAAGGACCGTCTTTCTGTGTTCTTCCCCAGGTATTGGAGTCTATGGAGGGCTTTATATCAGGCAATATGGATATTGGTATACCAAGGGCATCCACAAGGTCTTTATCCCATTCAAGGGAATGGATATTCATCATCAGAGTTCTGCTGGCATTGGAAACATCTGTAATGTGTGATCCTTTGTCTGGTCCTCCCGTCAGCCACCAGATAATCCAGGTTTCAATTGTTCCAAATAAAACATCGTCTGATAAGATATCTTTTTTTGCATCTGGTATATTATCCAACACCCATTTTAGTTTTGGCCCTGAAAAATAAGTTGCCACGGGCAGGCCCGTTTTTTCAGTGAAAAAGGCCTCCCCCGTATCTGCCACAAGATTTTTACAGATATCATCTGTTCTTGTACATTGCCAGACAATGGCATTATAATATGGTTTTCCTGTTTTCCTGTTCCAGACAACACTGGTCTCTCTTTGATTGGTTATCCCGATGGAATCAATGGATTCCACAGAAATTCCGGTTTTTTCCAAAACTTGAGTAATAACCGAACATGTATTTTCCCAGATTTCAATGGGATCATGTTCCACCCAGCCTGGTTTTGGAAAAATCTGTTTGTGCTCTTTTTGCGCAGAACCAAAAATATTGCCTTGTTTATCAAAAAGCATGAATCTGTTACTGGTCGTCCCAAGATCTATTGAACCGACATATTTTAACATAATTTTACCTCCGAATTCTTAAACGCCGCCATTGCCTTACGATATCACTTAAATAACCTTCTTTAAATATAAATATACCTTTTTTTGCATTTCCCTAAAATATTTCATAAAGAACGACAAACAACATAATATTTTCATTTGATATTCGTTTTTTTCGCTTGCACAAGTTTTTACGTCATGGTATTTGTTTTTTTGAACATATCAAACAGGGCTTTTCTAATGCATAAAACCATGGAAACAGATGTATTGGTCATTGGTGGCGGGGTGACTGGAACGGGAATCGCAAGAGATCTTTCTCTTCGCGGGGTGCAATGTATATTAATTGATAAATCAGATTTAAACGCGGGGGCTTCGGGTGGGAATCATGGCCTTTTGCACAGTGGTGCAAGATATGTTGGTTCAGATCCAGAGGCTGCCGTTGAATGTAAAAATGAGCTGGAAATCCTGAAAAAAAATGCCGGGCACTGCATTGACGACACAGGTGGCTTATTTATTGCTGTAAAAGGGGATGATGAAAAATATATTGCTGATTTTCCAGGCATGTGTGAAAAATCAGGTGTTTATTGTAAAAAAATTGACATAGCCCTTGCCAGAGAAATGGAGCCGGTTTTATCCGATGACATGATCGCTGCTTATCAAGTCAATGACGCTTCAATCAATCCCTTTAAGATTTCCATAGAAAATATGAACGATGCTGTTTCAAGGGGCAGTCAATACTTAAGCTTTTGCAAGCTTATTGGATTTAAAATGATCAATAATTCCATTGAATATGCCTTTATCATAAACCAGGATAATGGGGAAACCTTTCAAATCAAAGCCCGGACCTATGTTAATGCATCTGGCGCATGGGCTGGCATTATCGCTGCCATGGCTGGCATCACTATCAACATGGTTCTTTCCAAAGGCACCCTTCTGGTCACAAGCAAGCGAATGACAAAAAGGGTTATAAACCGCCTGAGAAAAGCCACTGATGGAGACATCATTGTTCCAGGAGGAGTGGTCTCCATCATTGGAACTACCTCAGTCCGCGTTGAATCTCCTGATAATATCTATCCAACAATAAACGAAGTTGACCATATTATAAGCGAGGGCGAAAAAATAGTCCCGGCCCTGAAAACATGCAGGTATATCAGGGCATATTCCGGGGCCAGACCACTTGTCGGTGAAGGGAACAATGAGGATGACAGGAGTGTCAGCAGGGGATTTACCCTGCGGGATCATAAAGTGGATGGGGCTGACAATCTTATTACCATCACAGGGGGTAAATTATCCACTTACCGTTTGATGGCGGAAAAGGCATCTGATCTTGTCTGCTGGAAACATTCAATATTCTCAAAATGTTTAACAAAAGAAATTCCCCTGCCATCGACAAAAAGCGGAGAATGGTCTGAGCCCGGTATAATGGCAACTGAACCCGTCATGTCAAAGATTATTAATGACCCGATTTTGTGTGAGTGTGAAATGGTACCCCAAAGTGCAATTGATACAATTGTCAGTTCAATCAAACAGGCAGGGGGCAAGCCGGATCTAACATCCCTTGCACTCAGGAGCAGGATAGGCAAAGGCCCATGTCAGGGCGCTTTCTGCAGCTTACGAATATTTTCCCACATGTATGACAGCAATGTCCTTAAGGATCATTCAGATATCAGGGATCTGAAAAACTTTTTAAATGAAAGATGGAAGGGAGAAAAATCTTTGCTATGGGGCCAGGCACTTGCTCAATCCTCACTAAAGGAAATGATACATTCCGGGTTATTTGGATTGGAACTTTTTGAAAACAAAAATTAAACATAAATGAAGATAAAAAAAAATACAGATTGTGATGTTCTTGTGATTGGTGCGGGCCTGGCCGGTTACATAGCCGCAGCCCGTGCATCAGATCTTGGATTGAAAACAATTCAAGCCGGAAATTCTGCCACCCTTTTTTTTGCAAGTGGATTGTTTGATCTGTTAGGGGTTTTTCCCATAGATTCCGGAAAAATACTGACCAAACCCTATTCAGCAATTAAAAAATTACAATCTGATCAACCTGAACATCCCTATTCAAAAATAAGTCAAAACCAGATCCGGGAAAGCTTTCAATTTCTGACAGAGTTTTTAAGTTCTGCCGGGCTTAACTATCAATTGCCCGGCCCTGACAACAAACAAATACTAACCTCTGTTGGGACTTTCAAACCCACATATATGGTTCCTGAAACCTTTTCAAAGGGGTGCGATGTGCACAAGGATGAAAAAAATCTTTTAATAGTTGACTTTAAAGGGTTAAAGGGCTTTAGCGCCAGACAGGCAGCCTCAGGCTTAGGGGAAAAAAAGGGGAAAACCTATACCCTGAGTATTGATCTGCCTGAAAATAACGGCAGTTTAAATCCGGTTCATCTGGCAAAATTATTTGAAAACAAGGACTTTATCCAGAGACTTTCAGATAAAATCATTGAATTTTCAGGAAAGGCAGATATTGTAGGGATGCCTGCCATATGCGGGATTCACAATAGTTTGGACATCGTAAAATCCCTTACAAAAAAAATTGGTATGGATGTTTTTGAAATACCGGGCATGCCCCCTTCCATACCAGGCCTGCGATTGAAAAATGCATTTGAAAAAAAATTGTCAACTCTTCATGTTAATTTTTTAAGCAACGCTAAAATTGTTTTTCATGCCATGGAGAAAGACCATTTCATACTCCAGGCAATAAATGATAATTTTGAAACCAGGATAAAAGCTAAGGGTGTTATTCTTGCCACGGGCAGGTTTCCCGGGGGAGGCCTTTTTGCCAAAAGAAATATCGTTATTGAAACTATTTTCAATCTGCCTGTTTTTCAACCAGAAACCCGTGACCTTTGGCACCAATTGAATTTTTTCGATGCAAAGGGACATATGATAAACCAGGCAGGACTTGAAACCGATAATAGCTTCAGGCCTTTGGACGAAACAGGAAAACCTGCCTTTGAAAATTTATATAGTACAGGCTCCATTATCGCCCATAATGACTGGGCCAGACTTAAGTCAGGAACAGGTGTTTCCTGTGTATCTGCCTATACTGCCGTTAACAGCTTTTATAAAAAAAACATGTAAAATGAGAAATTAATGTTTCAGACTGCACTCTTCATTGCCATAGGTTTATCCCTTATTGGGTTTTTGTATCAATTCTTTTTCTTTATTAAGGGAAACAGGACTTTTAAGGGAAAAAAATGGATCCCCCGTGGTTTGAATATCAAGACCTTTTTTCTGAATACCATTTTCCAGATAAAATTGTTCAACGCCGGGAAATTAAGGTGGCTGATCCATTTTCTGGTGGCTTCAGGATTTCTATATCTTTTGATCTTCCATGCCCTGGATGATGTGACCTCATTTTACTGGTTTCAATCTTACCTGCCCACTATTGATCCCTTTCAATTTTTAAGGAACCTGGCAGGTTTTTTTGTTCTGGCCGGCTGTCTTGGTTTTTTGTTTCGACGGCTTTTCTTTTTTAAAACGCTTAAGAAAAGAAAAATTCATTTAAAAGGCCTTTTTTCAATTTTATTGATTTTAATGGTGCTTTTATCGGGTTTTTTACTTGAAGCTGTTAAAATAATTTCAGAACCTGTGTTTATTGAAATGAAGGAAGAATATTCTGATATTGAGGAAGACACAGACCTTGAAAATCTTAAAATTTACTGGAAAAAAAATTATAATGTGGTTTTTAATGAGGCATTGCTCTATACCCCGGAAAAACTTGCCCTTGGAAAAAATCTCAATGAATCCTTTTGCTTAGATTGTCACTCTCCCATAAAATCCGCTTTTATATCAAACACCATTGCCCGGACACTGAAAAAAACCGGGACCTGGCTGAACCACCACAGGGCTGACAACTATGTATATTATGCCCATTATTTTCTATGTCTTCTGATTCTTATATGTCTGCCATTTTCAAGGCTTTTTCATATTTTTCTCATCCCCGTTGCAAGTCTTGAAAAAAATTTAAAAAAAGAACAATTGGTTCCAGGCTCAAATCAAGACCAGTTTCCAGACCAATATCAAGACCAGTATCCAAGCCCGGGATATATAAATATGGCAACCCTGCATGCCTGCACAAACTGCGGCTTTTGCTCGGATGTATGCAGTGTCTTTCCCAATTTTTTGATCACAAAAAATATTCACACCCTGCCCCATTCAAAGATAGACGCTTTTAAGAGACTTTTTCATCCTGGACAATTTGATTCTGAAACATTATACCAGCTTCAATCCGGCAATGGCGATTGTACCTATTGCCACAAATGTACTGATATCTGCCCTTCCGGGATTGATCTTCAAAATTTATGGACCCTTCTCAATGAAAAACTTGCCTTAAAAGGATTTCAGGATAATTACACCTTTATTAAAAGCTTATCCTTAAAACAATGGGCAAAGTTGGAGCCTGAAAAAGAAAAAATTGCCTCAACACAGGCAAAGACCACACAACTTGCGGATAATGTGGCTTCCTTTGAAAATTGTATTCAATGTACCATATGCACAAATGTCTGTCCCGTTGTTGAGCATGATATAACGGGCAATGATTATACCCCCCAGCAGGTGATGAATTTATTGCGACTGGGCAAAAAACATATGGCAACGGGCACCAGTATGGTCTGGAACTGCCTGACCTGCTATACATGCCAGGAGTGCTGTCCCCAGGGGATAAAAGTTGCAGACATAATGATAGAATTAAGAAATAATGGAAATTTAAGGGCAGATGCCATAAAACTTGAAAAGATGACAAATAAAAAGGCATGACAAATGAAGTTTGCTTATTTTCCCGGGTGTAAAATTCCCTTTGAGCTTGAAGAATATGGGCTTTCCTTTGAAGCCATAATGGAAAAACTATCTGTCCAGCTTATAACCCTTCCCTTTAATTGCTGTGGATACCCTTCCAGAAGTAAAAGCCTTGAGATATCTGTATTATCTTCCATCCGCAATCTTGCCCTTGCCGAAAAACAGGGCCTTGATCTCATTACTCCCTGCAAATGCTGCTTTGGTCAGTTTAAGCACGCCATATACTGGTGGAACAGTCACAAGAGCCTGCGCGTCAAAATTAATGACATCCTGAAAACCGAAGGCCTTTCATGGAGCGGGGAAACAAAAGTCCTTCATCTGCTTTCCTTTTTGTATCATGACCTGGGTCTTGCCGCATTAAAAACTTTGATAACAAGACCATTTTCAAATGAAAAAATTGTGGTTCAATACGGCTGTCATGCCCTAAGGCCTTTTTCAATCACAGGATTTGATGATCCCTTTGCACCAAAAATTTTTGAAGCTCTGGTAAATATCGCGGGATTACAAACCATTGAATGGTCAAAAAGCACTGAGTGTTGCGGAAATCCCATTTATGCGACCAATAGAAAATTATCCTTGAAAATTCTTGAATCTAAATTAAAATCTGCATCTGATTCAGGAGCAGCCTATATTATAAATGCCTGTACCCATTGCCAGATACAATACAATGTTATGGACGTGGAACAAGAATTAAAAAAAATCCATATCATTCCCATACTTTTCACACAAATTCTTGGAATGGCAATGGGTTTAACCAGAAAAGAATTGGGGATAAACGATCCCCATGTTTTTGATTTTTATTACAATCAACTGGCTTAAAGAAAAAATCAGCCCGGGGAAGGTTGCCGCAAAAAATACGTTAAAACCACGGCACCTGAAGTCAGGATTGCACACAGCCAGAAGGCCATACTGAAGGTTCCCGTGATATCTGCCAGAAAGCCTGCCACAGCAGGTCCGGTAATCTGTCCGGCTCCAAAGAACAAGGTGATAAAACCAAAGGCCTTTACTGCCTGGGCCGGACCCATGTAGTCTCCCACTGCAGCTGCCATGATGGTTGGGATACTCCATACGGCCAGGCCAAAAATCCCAATGGAAACATATAAAAATGGATCAGGCAGATTGGCGGCCACAAGGACATAGGCAATGGTAAACAATGTGTAAACCACCATCATGCCCATTTTTCTGCCCAGTCTGTCAGACAGCCACCCGAACAGCGGGCCTGAAAATATTGAAAGCCCACCAACAACAGCCCAGAATGTTCCTGCCGTACCCTCGCCAAACCCCCTTTCATTTACCATGGCCGTGACAATAAAAGTGGCATAGACCACATATGTGGCCCCAAAAAGGGTATAAATACAACCCAGGTGCACCATTGTCCATTTACTGGATGGTTTTTTCTCATGCCCCTGGGTATCAAAAGAAGAAGAACCCCCTTGATTTGCATTGCCCAAAGGTGCCAGGCCTTTTTCTTCAGGATCATTTCTAAGGAGCATAACAGCAACAAAAGCGGTGACAAGGGATATAATGCCAAAGGTCAGCCAGCCCGTGCGCCAGCCCTCTGCCCCCTGGCCTGCATTAACCCAGGGCACAAATAAACCCGTAAAAACAATTGCCAGACCGTTTCCCGACAACATGGTCCCGGCAGCCCGGCCCCGGGTACTTTTTAAAAACCAGTGGGAAACAAGACCCATAATGGGCACATTGGCCATTCCTGAACCAATACCCGTTGCCACGTAAAGGGTCATTACTTCAATAAAGGTCATGGCCCGTCCGATCAAGATCATGGAGACACCTACCAGAACAAGGCCGAAAAAAATAGTCCAACGGGCACCAATGGCTCTGGCAATGATACCGGCCAGCACCACGGAAATCATATATCCCACAAAATTACCCGTTCCGATTAACCCCATTTGAGAATAATTCAAGTTAAGTGAAATCCCCATGGAAGGCAGCAGCATACCCAGAGCAAAGCGGCCCAGGCCAAGACATGAAAAAAGAACAATAATACCCGTTAAAACAATGATCCAGCCGTAATGAAATTGTGTTCTGCCTTTTACCACTTGATTTTTCATGCCATACCCTTTTTGGGGTTAAAAATTACTGTTTCTATTTTATGGATTCTCTGATTTAATATTCAAAGCCATTATACCTTTATTCTTTGAGATCTTCATCTGTTAGATCTCTTGTTCCTTTCTCGTCCCAAATTTTAACACTGCTGCCATTTCAATTTCCTTGAATCACAGAGGGACCCTGCTTCCTGGTATTTTTTTTACAATCGACCTATCCAGTAACTGGGTTTTTGTTTCTGGTGCATGACTGCCACGATGATAATTTCATTTTCATCAATAGTGTAGAAAATAGAGTAGGGAAAACGAACCTTCATCTCATTTCCAGCAGATTTGTCTGTGCATCATGAAAAACATCAGCAGCAGGTGTTTCCACATATCATAGTCTTTATTATCCCTGCGCTGGCCCAATTGAAACTTATGGGCCTCATGGCACAGGGCATGGGTGGAACGTAATGATATTATTTATATTAAGTTCAGATCAATTACCAGATTTTTTTTAAGGACATTTAGCTAACCTTTGAGCTCTCTTTTTCGTCTGAAAAACTAAACTCGACCCGGTCAATTATCCTGTCTTCAGGGTCAAGCCGGTTGAGCTTTACCATTTCAAAACCGTCCACCTCAATAAAGACCTTTCCTTTTTTATCTATAAGCTTGAGATCATAGGTATTGGTTTCTTCTCCTGAATCCTTCTTCTGGGTGATACAAAAATATTCCCTGTTTTTTTCAACGTCCCTGTAAAATTTCAATGACTTTATTTTATAGGGCAAAACTGTCCTTGAAGTGGTAAAAAACTCAAGAAGTCCGCCGCTCTGAAACATGGCATCAACCAGGATGGGAGCTGCCACAAAACTGGGATCTGTTACGCCTTTGAAAAACTCTTTTGTGCTTTTATCTGCCATAGTTGTGACCAATGTTTTACCATCAAAGGAGTTAATATCCATGATAGTGCCAAAAAGACCGAACATGAAAAGCCGCTTGGGGTTATACACAAGAGTTTCAAGATCGCCTTCCCAGGATACTGTATTAAATACCGGCACTTTGATCTTTTTTGCCTGTAAAGGTTTTTCAGCAAACCTGTATTTGCCTTCATAGTGAAGCTTAGCGTCACCCATGACAATTCCTTTAGGATTTTTAAACTGGGATGTTATCCTACAGTCAAATAAATCTTCTCCCAAATTATTCCCTGAAATCAAAAGCTCCTTGGGCCGTTTCTTTAACAGTTTGATCCCGTAGGGAATCTGAAAATCCGTCAATTCAACAAAATGCGCTTTATCTTTGGACAGGGATCTGGCGACTTCAGCCATGGTTTCAATGCCTGTGGCACCAAGGAAAAGTGGTACGTCTTCCATGGTATGATCATGGAGAAAGACATCCCTTTCAACATCCAGAACCCTTGAATAGGTCATCCCTGTTGGGGTTTTTTCCACGGGGGTATCCAGAAAAGGAAACTGTGCATCTCCCGGGTCTCCCAGAAGGCCATCCGTGTCAAAGGAATAATCAAGGCCGGAAAATACCATTTCAGATTCAGTCTTATCTAAAAGATCCGCCATAAAGAATTTTACACCCTGTTCCATTGGAAGGAATTGTATGCCTCTTTGTTCAAGCACTGCCTTCACTGTTGGATTGGTGGCCATGCCAACGCCACCCCAAGCTGTCCAGGCATAGACTTTATAGGTTCTTTCAGGGTGAAGCTGTTTCTGCCTGAATAGCATTTTCCCGAGGAAATCATTGGCTGCAGTATAATCCGCCTGGCCCTGATTTCCAAAACGAGCTGTGACAGATGAAAAAGTAAAAAAGTATTTATATTCCCTGTCCTTAAAAGCCTGCAATAAATTCTGCATTCCTTTGACTTTGACATCCACCACCAGTTCAAAGGACCAGAGTTCCTTTTTGGGTATAAACTGACTCATTTCCATGCCTGCTGCATGGAAAATTCCATCAATCTTGTCATACTTATCGCAAGCTGCCTTTACAGCTTTTGCATTGGTTACATCCACACAATTGTATTCAACACCGGCACCCAGAGATTTAAGGTAATCAATATTTTCAACGGCCTGCCTGACCCGCATCAGGCGATCAAGAGCCCGTTTGATTTCAACGGGCTTAACTCCTGGCATATCATCTCTAAGTTGTGCCATGAGCTCTGCATCCGTGGCTTTTTTATCCAGATATTTTGGATCAGTGCTGTAAATATCATTGATATCCAGGATAATCAGGTTGGTCTTATACTTTTCAACCACTTTTTTAATGATTTCATAGGTAATACCGCCAGCCCCTCCTGTTACCAGCAGAGTATCATTTTCAGATATGACCTGCTGTGTTTTATCTGCTATGGAGGGTTTCATGGAAATGACATACCTCTTTTTATCCTTGTATCCCACCTCTACCCTTGTATCGGAAGACTGCAGCTCATTTAAGAAAAGGTCTGTAATCTGATCTATATTTTTTTCAGGCTTTTTGTATGAAAAGTCCACCACCTTGACCAGGGTATCAGGCAGCTCTTTGTTCATCGTTTTCATAAGTCCGGAAAGCCCTGCAAACAGGGGATGGATATCACCGCAGTTTTCCATATAAGGAAATACAACGGAATCAAATGTAAGGGTTCCAATTAAATTTTCTTTTTGATCAAGGGTTTCAAACAGAGCTTTAATCATGACAAAAAAAGATTTAATCGTGGTGTTAAGAGACTCATCTGACCCATCCTTCTGGTCTTTCTTATCAAAATAATAATCAAGTGGTGCCAGATGGATAAATCCATTTACCTCAGGATACGCTTTTTTAAATTCCTCCACCCGTTTTTCCGTGGCTTTGACATCCGTTAAGTCAAACTTGAAATCAGCTCCTTTGCTGCCAATGGTAATAACCTGACCATTTTTTTCTTTTATTTTCTTGATAACCGCCTTGGCAAACCCTTGATTGTCAAGGGAGACTATAATTTTTTTGCCTTTGTAATCCTTTTTGGAACGTTCAGGTCTCTTAGATTCCACCGTTCTGACAATCAACCGTTTGATGGGTGATGCAGGATCAGGAAATTCATCATCTCTATTTAAAGTTACAACTAATGCTTTTGCCTGATTTTTTTCATTGCTTTCCACGGGAATTGTTGCTTCTGTTTGAAGCGTTTGCAAAGCTTTTGCCTGGATAGTAATATAGTCGGACAATCTGGCAATGGTGTTCAGATCCCGAAGTTTCAGGTCATCTGGTACTGAAAAACCAAAATGAGCGGCTAATTTGGCAAAAATCTCAACCTGTTTTACAGTATCCACCCCAAGATCTGCTTCCAGGTCCAGATCATCTTCCAGCATGTCAGCAGTGTATCCCGTCTGGGCGGCGATCACCTCTTTAACCATGGCTGCAATATCTTCTCCCTGGGCTGGTACAACCAGGGCCACAGGCGCTGATTCTTGTGTCGCTGCCTGGTTTGCGGTCTCAACAGGTCTGTCTGCCCTGGATTGGATATACTCCCCCAGTTTGGCAATGGTGTTCAGATCCCGAAGTTTCAGGTCGTCTGGTACTGAAAAACCAAAATGAGAGGCTAATTTGGCAAAAATCTCAACCTGTTTCACCGTATCCACCCCAAGATCTGCTTCCAGGTCCAGGTCAGGTTCCAGCATGTCAGCCGTGTATCCCGTCTGCTCGGCAATAATTGCCTTAACCGTTTCAATGGCAGAAACTTTTAAAGGTGCTCCGCCGGCTGTCTCTTTAACTGCCTTGACTTCAACCTCTTTTGCTGTTTCCTTCATAGCTACAACGGGCACAGAAGCTGCCGGCAGGGTCGTCATAGATGCTTTTGCAGCAATGGCGTAAGTTACAGGGTTAGCACTTTTCCTTGTTTCTTTTGTAGCCTGTGGCAAGGCTTCTCCACCAGCCACTGCACAAAGGGTATGATCAATAATCTTAAGTTCAGGATTTTGTGAACCCGTGATCTGTTTTATCCAGTCCTGGTATATCACATTGCCTTCAACAAGATTTTCCTCCACTCGTTTGACAAAAATAAAAGCCAGATGAGAGCCAAACCCGGCAGCCAGATGGAGGCCATACTCAGAATTAATTTTATCCTGGCCGGAAAAATTGAGTCGCTTAAAATGCTCTGGTATTTTTTTAAGATTTGCAATGGGAGGTGCTTTTCTTTTCTGAAGCGCTTTAACCATCACAACATCTTCTATGGCAGCACCCAATGTATGACCGGTAAATCCCTTTGTATTTGAAATGCATATGTCGTCCAGGTGATCGACAAAAGTCGTCTCAAGTGCTGTCACTTCCGCATCGGCACTTCCTCCCCTTGCCGGGGTATAGGTCTCGTGGGACATAAACAGAAGTTTGTCTGCATATTCTTCTTTTTTAAGACCCGTGCGTTTTTCAACTTTATTGATGAATTTATTCATTTCATTTGCCAGATGTTTTACATCAATGCTGTAAGTATGAAAAGCCGAGTTGGCCATATGGGTTCCAAGAATTTCACACTGTCCTTCCATTCCCCTTTCCCTGACACAGGATTCAGTCTCAATAACAAGCCCCACTGCACCGGCTCCCAGGATGGTTCCGTTTCGATCTTCATCAAAGGGTTTTGCACCTTCTGAAACCCTTTTTTTAATGCTTGCCGCTCCCAGGGAAAGAAAACCGGATCCGATCCATTGGTTCTGATTTTGAGATGTTGCATTTTCACCACCAATGACAATGACACGTTTGCATCTTCCGACCCTGATCCAGTCTTCGGCAATACCAATGGCAAGCGTTGTTGATGCACAGGCTGCACTGACAAGGGTGTTGGGTCCTTTGGCTTTAATAATCCGGGCAAAATAGGCAGACCCTAAAGGGGTAATCTTCCCGGCAAAAGCCCTGTCAAATTTATACGCTTTAAAATCCTTTTTCTTTCCAGACTTAGCCTTGAAAAACCATTCAGTGATCTGTTCTTTTATCTCAATGTCAGCCACTTTTTCCATGAGGTAATAGTAGATATTTTCAAACTCTTCATAGGGTTTGAGAAAAAACTTTTGATAATAATATTTTTCAAGTTCCTCAATCAGGGTCTCCTGGCTGGGCCATAATGATGAAATAATCACACCCGTATCTTCCTGCATCTCTTCAGGAAGCGCAAATCCATCAGGGATCATGAGTTTGCCGCCCTTCATCTTTTTATACTGCATGACAAGGGGAATGTTCGCATCCTTTAACGCTTCAATACCGGCTGCAATACTGATGGACATGTTGATATCGTATTGTTCTTTAATCCCGTATTCATCCGTAAGATCAAAATAACCCAGCTGCCCTGCCAGATGGATAACATCTTCTGCTTTGGTGATCTGTACAAACCTGGCGTTTCCGTCAGGCTGTTTGAACAATTTGGTAATATTTTTGTCTATTATTTTATCTTGGTCTTCAGAAGTAAGGGCTTCGATAAAATTTTCACCATTTAAAATGGCATCAAAATTATCTGCTGCAAAGACACGTCTGGATTTGCCAGGAAGCCCCACAGAAACACCGGAAATCACTATTTTCTGAGTATTAAAATCATATCTTTCAATGGCATTAATGGCAGATTGACGTTTCTGGTGCTGATATTCCTTGTAAAGGATTTGATCAACCAGCTTCTGGTTATTTTGCTTAAAGGATTCAAAATTTTCAGACATATTAATTTTTGGTAACTCCTCTTCAGGTTTGGGAATAAATTTTGTTTTAACTGGGGCGAGAGATTTTGTCTCAAAAATGCTGTTACAATTCAAAAGGTATTTTCTGCATGCTTCAAAGGATTTCACCTCTCCTTCCTTTACATCCACGGATACGGCTGTGCCATACTCTCCAATATTGATATTTTTCAAGAGATTCACCAGCATCCTTGAGGGCCCGATTTCAATAAAACGGGTCCGGCCGGATTCATATACATTTTCAATGGATTTTATAAATTCAACGGGTGAGATAATCTGTCTTGCCAAAAGATCTTTGACATCCTGTCGTCTTTCCGGATAGGGTTTAGCAAGGGTGTTGGAAATGATTTTTCCAAACCGGGTGTCATTAAATGTAATGGTATCCAGATATGCTCTTAACTTGTCTGAAGCTTCTTTGAGCAGAGGGGTATGAAAAGCCCCTGTCAGGTTCAGTTTTTTGTAAAAAATATCCTGCTGGGTCAAAAAGGCGCAGAATTTTTCAATATCCTCGGCCTGGCCAGAAACAGCCGTCTGTTTTTCACTGTTTTTGTTGGTAATATAAATGTTAGAAATAAAGGATTTTCTGATCAGATGTTCAGTCTCTTTTTCATTTTTAAATACCACCATTATTTTGCCAGGAACCTTTAATGTAGCTTCATGCATCAGGTCGGACCGTTTAATGATGAGACGCATGGCATGGGCAAAGGAAAGCATGCCGCTGCAAAAAAGGGCTGTGTATTCACCCACACTGTGGCCGATGAAGTAATCCGGAGAAAATCCTTCCTGGGACAATCGGCTGTAAATGGCAGCAGAAGACAGAAATACGGCAGGTTGGGTATTCTGTGTTGAATTAATGGCATCATCCGTGCCAAACATCATGTCTAAAAGTGAATACCCCCTTTGTTCCATAAAAATATTTTCGCCGGCTTCCATCACTTTTCTGATGTGAGCATCTTTTTCAAAAAGCTCCTTCATCATGCGGCTTCTCTGAGCACCCTGGCCGGAAAGAAGTGCAACCATTTTCAATTTTTTACCCATGTCATCTGCAGAGTAAGCATGATCTATTAATACAATATCATCCCCTGCTGCCTTAAATTCTACTTGTACAACCTCATCTTTTCTTTCAAGAAGGGCTGGCAATGTACTCATGATCATATGGCAATGATTACCGCCAATGCCATTGACATTGGCTGCAAATCTAAAGGGCTGGCCTTTGGGCTTTACCTTAATCTGCCGGGCCGGTTTTAAAATTTTGCCATCATTTAAAATGGAATGCTCAGGATTATAATTAAAATCCCGTAGAATTTTTCCTTTGCTGTTCATGAGCATAAGCTTTGCCATGGCTACAGCCGGGTTGGCAGCTTTGAAATACCCGAACTGAGATTTTATGTTTCCGCAATGCATTTCATGGTCAAAACAATTTTCAATCACCTGCTTTTCCACGATATCACCAAAAATATTGGAAAATGCAAACAGGTCCAGATGGTTGATATCCTTCTTTCTGATCCCTGATTTATAATAAGTTTCGTTTATGGTGGATACAAAGGTCTTTTCCGAAGGTGCAAGGAGATGATCCGGCACGCTTGAGCACACGGCACAATCATTGATCTCTCCTAAAATCTCCATATTATACTCACGGGCTTTTTTATAGGTGGTCATAATATGGATGGCTGCACCTTCTCCCATGACATAGCCGTCAGCCCTTGAATCATAAAAATTGCAATCCCCTTCTGACAAAAGTCCCAGGCGTTTAAAGGCCATGAGGACTGCCGGATAAAGGTTGCAGTCAACTCCGCCTGCCAGGACAAAATCAAGATCTTTGTGTTTTAAGTTCCGGGCCGCATTTCGCATGGCGATAAAGGATGAGGCACAGGATGCGTCAATCACGTAATTGGCACCATTCAATCCAAAATAATTGGCAATCCTGCCGGAGATAATGTTGGACAAAAGTCCTGGCGTGGTATCTTCATTATTCTCTGGAATCGTATTCCGGATGGATTCCACAAGCGCATCTGAAACCTTGTTGCTCTTTTTTGCATCAATATTCTGGCAATTTTTAATGATATTACCAATAAATTGTTTTCTAACCCTGATAATATTTTTGCTCTGGCGCTCTCCGGCAATGGTGCCTAAAATGACCCCAACCTTGTTGGCAGCGCTTAATTGAGCCAGCAAGCCTGAACTTTCAAGAGCCTCACTGGCAGCTTCAAGGCCAAAGATCTGCCCTCTTTCAATGGATTTGACCATCATGGGGGGCATTCTGTATTTCAGGTTGTTGAACTTTACGTCCTTGACAACTCCTGCCTTTACCTTGGGAAGCCTGTAAGTAGAGTTTTTATCGAGATTTGCATAGGCATCATTATCAAAGTGCTCACTGGGGATATCAGACAATTGTTTTTCCCCTGATTCAAGTTTCGCCCAGAACTCTTCTGTGTTTTTTGCACCGGGAAGGAATACGCCAAGACCTGCAACCACGATTCGGTCATCATTAAAATCATAGGTTGGATCCATAAAAATATCCCGTGGAATCAATTGATAATTTGGGGTCATCTGCTCAACAACCATATGA
>Ga0208648_1001709_pt1 | contig 16810 bp, 13 predicted proteins | sample AntAceMetag02UKL_FD_184772 | JGI IMG/M metagenome (GOLD analysis project Ga0208648, IMG submission 184772) | Saline lake microbial communities from Ace Lake, Antarctica - Antarctic Ace Lake Metagenome 02UKL (SPAdes) (version 2) | ecosystem: Environmental > Aquatic > Non-marine Saline and...
GGCATTCTATCGCCTGCTGAGCTGGAAAAAAGGCACCTTTAGAATTCATGACCATGTAAAAACCCTCAAGCGCACAGTCAAGACGCCCTGGCGGCAGCTGATTATGGAAGGGCTGCAAATGATTGACGAATGGAATGCGATTGAGGGACACCCGGGCCGCAAACAGGAAAAATTGACGTCCGAGCAGGTTCAGCAGGACAAAAATCTTGAAAAAGATTTAGTCCTGTTGCTCTCAAAATTTGAGCAGCTGCAGACCCAAATGTCCGAAACCGGGCGGTTTGAAAGGTTAATAGCCGGATTCAGCCGTCGGGCAAAAAAAAGAAAAGCCCTGCTTGCGTTGGAACTGCTGCCTAAAATGATCAATGAAATTATAGTGTTCTCCGAAGAACACCTGGAGGCCGGTGCCAATACAGACAAACTGTCGCGCGCCTTGGTACGGGCAGGTGATATGTTTCCACGAGCGCGTTTGCTACAGGCCGAGGGAAACCGCCTCTCAGCAGCGACAATTATCAGTCTGTACAGCAACTGGACCGCAGATGCCGCAGGCCGGCAGCATACCTTTCACGATGTATGCCACGGCATGCTGGATGTACTGGAAACATATTTTTCAATGTTTGTTGCCTGCTTTCATTCGCCGCAAACCGCCGATCAGTGCCGGGAAGCCTGCAATGTTTTTATAATCGATTTAAGCTCAGTGGTTGATGAAATCATTTTCTGATGCGAGTTGTGCACGCAAGGAGCGGTCCATGACGGAAGAAAAAATTTTAGTTGTAGACGACAGCCCGACCGAGCTGCAGCTAATGGTTGAACCGCTCATAAACCGGGGCTACCGGGTTATTACGGCAACCAACGGAATTGAAGCGCTGGAACAGGTTGCCAAAGAACTACCGAGCCTGATCCTGCTTGATGTTCTGATGCCGGGAAAAAACGGTTTTCAGGTCTGCAGACAACTCAAAAACGACCCGGCCACGTGTGATATAAAAATTATTATCGTAAGCAGCAAAAACCAGGAAAGTGATCGTTTCTGGGGTTTGAAGCAGGGAGCGGATGAATACGTGGCTAAACCTTTTGATGAAGAAATCCTGCTCAACCACATCAGCGCTTTGCTGGGCTAAAGCGAACAGACCTCGTAACCGGGTTCTGCCGCGCGCGTCTTTTGGCATACGACATAAAAAATGGACACACTATGACTGACTCTCTTTCCGCTCAATTCATCCGATTTGCCTGCAAACAATGCGGCAAAATTTTTACCAGGGTGCCATATGAACATATCGTTCAGTATGGAATTGCGGAGTGCAGCTCATGCAAGGCTCGTTTCACCCTTGACCCGGAAGAGATCCAAACGGCCCTGATAGAAGCGCAGGAACTTGAAGCTGAAGACAGTCTTGATATTGAAGAAAACCAGGAACTAGATGCTGCGGACAGTCTCGACATTGAAGAAAACCCGGAACTGGATGCTGCGGACAGTCTTGATATTGAAGAAAACCAGGAACTGGATGCTGCGGACAGCCTCGATATTGAAGAAAACCCGGAACTGGATGCCGCGGACAGTCTCGATATTGAAGAAAACCCGGAACTGGATGCCGCGGACAGTCTCGATATTGAAGAAAACCCGGGAGCAATTTCACCTGAACCGCTCATTGAATCTTCCGGCTCTGCAGACACATTTGATACTGCACCCGCTTCCCTTCAACAACCGGATCCCCTGCAAGAACCATCGCGCACCAGTACAGGCTTTGAACCTGAGAAAGAAGACAAGGTTGAATTTGCACGCCGCTTATCCCGTTTAATTCCGGAAGGCTGGGTCAACCCGTCGCAGGATTCTGGCAACGAAACCTCGCTCGAGCCAACAGGCAGTGATTCCAGCACCTCGGATTTAGAACAGCTAAAAGACCATCATCAATTTTTAGTCTTTGCGCTCGGCACAGCTGAATTCGCTGTGCCGGTTGAAAATACTACTGAAATCGGCATGGTTCCCGAACTAACCAGACTGCCGCATGTTCCCGCCTGGCTGCTGGGCATTACTAATCTGCGCGGAGATATCATATCAGTGGTAGACATGAAAAATTTTCTCGGCATGGGTCCATTTGACTTTGACAGACAGGATCGCATTATCCTGCTGCGCTCGCTTCAAGAAGACCTCTGCACAGCGATCATCGTCAACCGTATTGTCGGTATGCAGTATGTCGCTGAGCATGACCTGATTATGACTGATACCGGGCAGCAAGGCAGCGAACCACACATTCTCGGCATGTTTGAAATGGATGAGCGCTCAATTGCAGTCCTGGATATAGACAACCTGCTGCTGTCTGATGATATGCAGCAATTTCGCGCACTATAATGACCACCTACAAGGAGCTACCATCATGAAAACAAGCGGCATTCGTTTCGGTATCCGGTCAAAGCTGATTGTTTCATTCGGCTTTATCATCATATTGCTCGCACTCGTGAGTGCATCCGCCTTCATCAGCCTGATACAGGTCGACACAAAGGTTAATGAACTGTTTGACACCTATGTTGAATTTTCCCAACTGACCCGTGAAACCGAAAATAAGCGGATGCAGCTTCAAGCTTCTGAAAAAGACCTTCTGCTGCAGTATGTCCTGCAAGGCATTGACGCCGCACTTAAAACCGGGGATGCAACCCGCACAACACTCAACACTATCCGCGATAACCTTGAAGCAATGAGAAAGCTTAACGTGAATGCGCCAACGCAACGCAAAGTCAATGACCTTCTGAAAACAATCGATGCGTATGAAAAAAACCTGTCACTTCTTGAGGCTTCACTCAAACAGCGTACCCCCGAGGAGAACACCCCTGCATCACGAGTAGTCGCAGCCGACGTGACCATGAAAGAACTCTTCGGAGAACAGGGCTCTATCGATGCCGTAGAAAAAATCAAACTGGTATTAGCTGAATGTGCCGTTACTGCCCAACAAAAAACTACTGAAGCACGACAGCAACTCGAAAAACAGTCGAGCGATACAAAAATAGTTATTCTGTGCATAACCGCATGCGCTTTGCTGCTGGCCTTGATCTTTGCGGCCCGACTCTCGGGCGGCATTACCTTGCAGGCACGGCATATCATGCGCCTGCTCGAAAAAATTAGTGTGGGTGAGTACCGGGCCAGAACACCGGTTACCAGTAACGATGAGCTGGGCATGATGGCTGGATCGCTGAATAAAATGCTTGATAACATCGTAATCCTTATTCAAACCCGCGAGGAACGTGACCGCATGCAGGCGGCCATTATGAAACTGCTCGAAGATGTCAGCCGCTTTGCCGACGGTGACCTCACGCAGGAAGCTGAAGTCAGCGAAGACTTCACCGGTGCCATCGCAGATGCCTTTAATATGACGATTGCGCAATTGCGTGAAATCATACGCCGCGTTCAGGATTCAACCAACCAGGTCAGCAGTTCAGCCAACACAATATACAAAACAGCTGAACAGATCGCACACGGTAATGAATCAGGCGCCATGGGCGTTGCAACCATAACCGCCGCGATTGATGAGATGGCCGTTTCCATACAAGCAGTCTCGGAGAACTCAGAGCAATCGGCCGATGTTGCCACGAAGTCACTGGAAAGTGCCCGGCAAGGAGCCAAGGCCGTACAGGCGACAATTGAAGGCATGGCCCGTATTCGCGAACGTGTCCAGGAAACCTCCAAGCGTATCAAGCGACTCGGTGAAAGCTCACAGGAAATCGGCGAAATCGTTCAGGTTATCAACGACCTTGCCGAACGTACCAGCATTCTGGCCCTGAATGCTTCTATCCAGGCAGCCATGGCCGGTGAGCAGGGCCGCGGTTTTGCCGTGGTTGCAGAGGAGGTTGAACGCCTCGCCCAGCGTTCGGCCCGGGCAACCGATCAAATTGCGAGCCTTATTTCCGCTATTCAGGGCGAAACAAATGAAACCGTCGTAGCCATGGAAGAAACAACCCGCGAGGTTGTCGCCGGATCGCGGCTTTCGCAGGATGCCGGAAAAACCCTTGGCAGTATTGAAAGCGTTTCAAATCAACTGGCGGAACTGATTCAATCAATAACATTGTCCTCCAGACAGCAGGCTCATGCTGCCGATGATATTTCAATATCCATGAACCAGGTTTCTGAAATCACACAACAGACAGCTGATGGCACCAAGCAGGCAGCCTCATCAATACATGAACTGGCAACCCTTGCGGATGAATTGCGTAATTCGGTCAGCACATTCAAGCTTCCCGAAACAGCCGCAAAATCTGCCGGTCCCTTAACTGAGGACGAAGAAGAAAACTGAAACTGATACGTATCTCCGGGCAGTTTACGTATGTCCTGATTCGAAGCAGGCACTGTTTCTGGAAGTGTTCCAGCGATGATCAAGCCATAATTAACGAACTGCCCAAATGCAGCGTTTGCGCTGTACATAAGAAGAATCCGACTTACAGGCCTATTTTAAAAGCCTGCTGAGCGCACCAATATGGAGCAGATTTTCGATGCCTAAAAAAATCAGCCCTGAAGTATTTGAGGTTTATCGCAAAGAGGTCCGCGGGTATCTACCGGTGGTACGTACAGCGCTCGGTACGTTTCGCAACGATGACACCTGTCGAACGGAGCTGGAAGAGGCCCGTCGGCAAATGCATATTATCAAGGGCGCTTCAGCCATGGTCGGCATGGCGCCGCTGAGTCAAGTTGCCTGTGAAATGGAACAGATACTCGAGTCCCTGGTGGAAAAAACGCTCACTCCCACTAAAGAATTAACCGGACTGCTTACTACCGCATTGGATGTTATCGATAACTGTATTGAATCCGCTGAAACTCCCGACAACACTTCTTTTGCCGGTTGTGATGAATTACTGGCAGCGTTAAAAAAGTTAACGGGCTCATTACCATCCCAGCCTCAAACTACCGGGAATGCCCCCCCTGCCCCCGAAAATACGACGCCTGATGCAAAAGCCGAACCCTGCATTCAGACTACAGATCCGGATCCGGAGAGCGGCCCGAACAGGCTGAAAAACATACCGCAGGAGCTGCTGGATGTTTTCATGCTGGAGGCTGAGGATCATTTCAATGCGATCAGGACCATGCTGGATGAATTAAGCCGGGATATCAGCAACACGGCGCTTGTACAGGATATGCGCCGTACCGTTCATACGCTGAAAGGTTCCGCGGGCGCGGTCGGATTTGATGAGCTGGCAGGGCTCTCCCACCGCATGGAAGACCTGCTCGATGCACTTTACGACGGTGCTGTGACCATGGACGAAGAAGCTCTGCACCTGATTGCTGCCGGGGCTGATATGCTGGAGGATATTACCGCTGGAAAAGCCAGTCAGGCCGTACTTGAGAGCATCTATTCCCGGTTGACCGCAAAGCTGCGTACCTCCTCCGCCTCCGACAGTACCCTCGAAAGTGAACGGCGCAGAGGCCTCACTGACCGCCGAACCGAACCACGGGAACCCTCTGAGTCCCCGGCAGGAGATGAGCAGGTTCGCGTATCGCAGGACCGCATTGACGGCTTGATTAAATCAGTGGGTGAACTGGTAATAAACCGTTCAACGCTTCAACAGCATCTCACGTCTCTTGACGGTCGCATGAACAATTTATCCGATGTTGTTGAACGTCTGCGCACAGTGTCCGGACGCCTTGAAACTGAGTATGAACTTTCCGGACTCAATCGCAGAGAACCCGTCCCCGGCGGAGATATGCAAGAACGCCAGGGATTCGATGAACTGGAACTTGACCGCTATACCGACTTTCATCATTTGCTGCGCCAGCTCAGCGAGGCTGCAAGCGATATGAACACATTCAAGCATGAGATTACCACCATCATGAACGAATGCGCGTCAGTATCAAGTGTGCAGGGCAGACTTTCCGGAGACATTCAGGAAAAACTGATGGATGTGCGAATGATTCCACTGGCCTCGATTGCAAACCGCCTGCGACAGATTGTCCGTGTTGTTGCGCAGTCACAAGGCAAGCTGGTCGATCTCGTGATAGAGGGCGAGCAGATTGAGATAGATAAAAAAGTTCTTGATGAGATGGTAGATCCACTGATGCACGTGATCCGCAATGATATTGATCACGGAATTGAAATGCCCGAGGAACGCCGGGAGCTGGGGAAAAATGAACGCGGTTTAATCCGTCTGCGGGCCTACTATGAAGGCAGCAGAATCGTTATTGCAATCAGTGATGACGGCGCTGGATTGCAGCTTGAACGCATTCGTGAAGCAGCCGTGGAACGAGGCCTGGCATCCACCGAAGAAAGCCGGTCAATGTCGGATGATGATCTTTACCAGATAATATTCGATCCTAATTTCAGCACAGCCGAACATATCAGCGAGGTTTCAGGGCGGGGCGTCGGCATGGATATTGTCCGGCAGCAGGTCAACAAGCTTCAAGGCAGCCTCAACCTGGAATCATCACCGGGCCGGGGAACATTACTCACCATACACCTGCCCATGTCGCTTTCAATTCGCCGCTCTCTGCTGGTGCAGGCCTAGGGAGAACGCTACGCGATTCCGCTCAGTTCATTGAAACGCATTATCAGGGTACCATCCGAACAACTTCCTGCCGAGGATGCCCCGCAAGAAATCCTGCATGAAAAAGAAACATATTGCTACATTCACCTTGGCCGTTTCATGGGCACTCTTCCAGATGAAAAAAAACATGAAGGCAGTGTGCCGCTTTTGATGGTGGATGTCGGCACACGTTTTGTCGCTCTTCAGGTTGATGAGGTTCTGGGAGAACGCGAAGTAGTGGTTAAAAATCTGGGGTCTCTTTTGCAGCGCGTACGTGGAGTTTCGGGTGCAACAGTGCTGGGAGACGGCAGTGTCATACTCATTGTCAATCCCCTTGATATCGGTCTTCCGGGCGAATCCGTGCCGGCGGCACCCACGGCGCATCTATGGGCCCAGTCCATGCGCGATCACGAACAATTAACGGTCATGGTGGTGGATGACTCAATCAGTTTTCGCCAAGTTGTTTCAAACCTGGTGGAAGGCAGCGGTTGGAAAGCCCTCAGGGCCTCAGATGGATTTGCCGCCATTGAAATGCTGCAAAGCGTTGAGCGCAGGCCCGATATAATCCTTCTGGATGTTGAAATGCCGCGCATGGATGGCTATGAACTGCTGGCACGGCTTAAAAGTCGTGATTTATGGCGACGGATACCAATTATTATGCTCACCTCCCGCGCCGGTGAAAAACATCGGCTCAGGGCCCTTGAACTCGGAGCCGCTGAATATATCATCAAACCTTACCAGGATGACCATATGCGCGCTACTATCAAGCATCTGGTAGATCAGTCGCGGGGTATCTGAGCAACAGCAGTCGGGAATAGCTGCGATACAAAGAGATACAGGGCGGAGTGTCCATTGACATTCCCCTTTGCTGAATACTTTCTCAGGAGGGAAAAAAGTGACCGAAAAAATCGTTGAGTGGTCCGATGAGCTTGCCACGGGAATTTTATGGCAGGATGTCCAGCATGCCGAACTTATCGCGCACATCAATCGCCTGCACCAGGCCATTCTCGCGAAACAGGCCCAGGAAGAGCTCTGGCGAATGATTGAATTTCTTGAGAAATATACTGAAAATCATTTCGGCATGGAGGAACGCTACATGGAGGTTGTACGCGACCCGGCTATACATGAACACACGCGCGCGCATCAGAAGTTCCGTGACAACCTCAGCGAGTTAAGAGAATTTGATGGAACGGGAGCACAGTTAAAGGCTGCATCGCTGTGCTACGACCTCTATGAATGGATCACGAATCACATTCGTACAACAGACAAAGCTCTGGGTCGCCTACTGCAGGAAAAAGCACTACAGTAACCAGACAATCGCGATACCTCGGGATGGAAAAATACATTAGACAGCCATACTATACACTCAGTAAACCAGCTGTTTTATCCACTCTTTTTTCCAAAAACCCAGCAGGTAAAACACTGCCCGAGCGCTCGGATGCGACATAAACAGTTTTTTTTACACCTATCAATCATGCACAGGCTATAAAGCACTACCTGCTATAATGATAATTTATTATTATACGGCAAAAGCAAAACTTATTTTATATAAAAAACTAACATAGAACATAGTAACGAAATATTCACTGCTGAATTATTGTTTTTTGCTTTCGCAATATACCGCTTTCATGGTTATTAAATAAAAAAAATGGTAGGCAAATTCATATGATTTTTTCTTGACTGATTCTAATTATTATTCTATGTTTATTGCCGATAAAGAAAAAAGGGGCTAAAAAATACCCGAATAGAAACTCAAATAATCCTGTTCTGAAAAAGCATAGAAAACAATGACGCACAAGCATTCAAAATTTTCTACCGTGTAAAGCCTATGCCATATACAGACATTTTTTATCGCATGATCCCGGCAACATGCGGGATTATATAGCTTCAGACACAGAACCGGATAACCACGATACTACGAACAAGGAAATAGTGATGACGACATCGTCAGACGAAACAAAACGAATCAGGCAACGCTTTGACGTTGACCTCAAAGCAGAGCTCAGCCTTGCAGGAAATAAAACGCACGAGCATCAATGCCGAATAACAAACCTGAGCGCAAGCGGGGCCTGCTTGCATTTCGACGCAACAACATCGTGCAAGCTCGGCATGCGTGTTGACATAAAAATTTCTATCCCCGAAACAATTATGCATATACCAAACTCAGGTGAAATCATGTGGGTAAAGCAGCAACGCAATGAAATTCATGCCGGAGTAAGGTTTAAGGACGTTCTCAGCGAAATCATGATGCAACGGCTTGTAAAGAATGGGGTTCCGAAAACCCCCTATAATCCACAGTGAGCGAAATCCAGCGATGCTCCCCGGTGCCAAACCGCTGATAGAGCATCGATAAGACATCGCCTTCAACATAATCGAATGGCATCAAACAGGAGAGTAATCAACAATGAGTACAGCAAGCCAGGAAGATTTGCGCCTCAAACAGCGCTCTAACGTCAACCTTAAAGCAGTAGTCAGCCTTAAAGGGCAAGATGCTCAGGAGCATCAATGCTGGCTAACAGACCTGAGTGCAACCGGTGCGCGTTTGCATTTCGGAGCAACATCATCGCTTGTGCAAGGAATGCCTATTACCATAAAAATTTTTATTCCCAAAACAATTATGAGCATACCGAACTCAGGTGAAATCATGTGGGTCAAAAAAGCGTTCAAAGAATGCAGGGTCGGGATCAAGTTCACTGAATTTCTCAGCGAAACCATGCTGGACCAGCTCATAAAAAACAACTGAAACTCTTGTCCCGTTTACATACAAAAAGGCCGCCACTGAAAAGGGGCGGCCTTTTTGTATTACCCAATTATCGCAAAAGAAACCTATTCTTAAAAATGCCAGTTAAGAATTACCATAGCCGGCGCAATTTGATCCGGGAACCGCGTGAACCACGCATTATAAGGAATGATATTTAAAATGCCGATTTGAACACCCGTTTGCGTCGTAGCAGCATAATTACCCAAGCCTAACTGTACACTCCCGGGTGCATGCGTAAAATAGTCCGATAAAGCTGTACTACAAAAAACTGTGCCGCTTATTGAAGATCCAAACCTGCAAAAAGATCTCTTTTCTGGTAGTACGGATCTGCCATCCTGGCTTTAAACTTCTCTGCGGTCATCCAGGTAATCTCGGCACCGTTAGTCGTATTCTTCAGGACTTCTTTTACAAGAAAATCCGCCACAGTATCAGCCGTGTCAGCCGAGAGATTAAAGCCCTTTACCATCTGGTCATAGTCTTCCTTGGGTGACGATTTGAGAATCTTGATAATAAAGTCAGTAATGATGGTGCCGGGCATAAGCCCCCCGACCAGAATAGGCGTGCCTTGCGTCTCCTCAACCAGACATTCCGTCAGGTAACGGATTGCGCGCTTGGTACAGCCGTAGGTTGTAAGCCCTGCCGGTTTACTCTCGTCATGCGAACCGAACCCGTACAGGTTGTAAATAGCACCGCCGCCCTGTTTCAACATACCTTGCATGGCCACCCGGATACCATACAGCGTACCGACGATGTTAGTGTTGACAATAGCGCTGATTTCCGCCGGCTCAACCTCCCAGAGATCAAGAAAGGCATTGGTAATGCCGGCGTTGTTGATCCAGATATCAACCCGGCCGAACGCGTCCTGCGCCACTTTCCACAAGCCTTCCATCTCATCGATTTTCGTGACATCACACTTGTATGCCCTCACCCGATCGCTGCCGTACTCTGCAGCAAGTTCTTTTGCAACGGTGTCCATCTCCTGCTGTTCAAAACTCGACAGGACCACTGCGCAGCCTTGCGCCAAAAACACCTTTGCCAGTGCCAGGCCAAGCCCCTTTGAACTACCGGTAATGACGACTGATTTGATTTCCTTATTCTGTGCCATTCCTGTTTCTCCTTGTATAAATTTGCTGTTAAATTTTTTATTCTAATCGCATGTCTGTTCAGTTCGTCACGCACAATACGCTGAAAAAAGCCGCCTGCACCTCAGCAGGCACATCAAGACCCATGCGCACAAACTGGCCATATTCTGCTTTAGCATTTTTAATGACCATCTGCTGCTGCACGGGCATGTAGTCAAAATCTTCAGCCGCAGCGGTTTGTTCACAGTATTGAAGGTAGGCTTTCCATGCAAACCCTCGCAGCTGAGTGATCGCGTCAAGATCCAAACCATCGCGGCGCACATGCCACAAAGGCCCCCAAAACAGCGGTAGAGCATCAATGGTAACCGTTCCACAAGGGAGCTTTGCTGCATCAGCCTGTTGTGATAAGTTTTCCATAAGCGCCTCCCTGCCAGTCTCAGAGGCCTGAGGCATATGAATTGCCATGCGGGTTCCCAAATCAGCCATCTCACCGGTCTGCATGTTGATATTGCTAACCGCCGCATCAAGAAAAAGAAAAGGGTATCCCCTCTTTAGCAGCGCCATGGTTCCAACCAGACGTACGAACTTACCGCTATCCATGTTCTGACTGCTTTTATACACCTCCACGAGCCGAATACCGTCCACAGGGCGTTCATAGCGCGTGATGACATTGGTTGAATAGGTTGACTCACAGTGGCTCTGCACGATAAATTCCCCGGTTTGTTCCAGAGTGTTATCGGGCAGGGGCAGGGTAAACTGGCGGTCAAGCCCTGCGGTTGAAGGCTGCACATAATTTTTTATAAACTGATCATTGTTCATGATTTCTCCTGTATCGTCACATTTCCTATTAACAATGGATACCGTTTGGTTTTATCCAAGACAGCCGCAGCGCTCCAATTCATCCGCCACATCTGCAAGCCCCAGACGCTCAAGCGTTTTCCGGGTCGGCCTGCCGGTTGCCGTATCCCATCCGCGAACTTTATAATATTCATCAAGCATGGGTTCAAGTTCAAACTTCTGCCCTTCAAGCGGACCCGCTGCATGCGATTCCCGCAGGAAACGCTCCGGCAGGCGGTCATTAGCACGAGTAAATCCTTCGCGGCAATTGAATGCCCGCTCAAGATTCCAGATGCGTTCACCCACAAGCGTAAGGTACTCAGGATCGCCGAATTCATCAATACCGGTTACAGCCTTTAACATCGCTGCTAAGCCGGGTAAATCAATCAGCTTAAACTGCATCGGAAAAATACAAACAATGCCGGTTTCAAAAGCAGCCACATTATCCTGATTCATCATAGCCATGGCGCCCTTGCCGACAAAGGCAAACCGGTCATTCGCCCCTGTGCCCATAAGCTCCTGCGGACACTGACCCACGCAATGGCTCCCGCCAAGGGGGGACGTAGCATAGTTCAAACCAAGACCCTTGAGACCCCGGGGGTCATAGCCGGCAAGCTCAAGTCCTTTCACCTGTATGGCATAGGCCTCGGCGCCCTTGCCGATTTTTTGTGCCGCCATGCGCGATCCTTCAGCGAGCAGATCACCCACACCTTCCCGAAGCAGCATTTTCTTCAATAAAATCATGATGGCTGCCTGATTACCCCAGGTAAGCTCAAGGCCGTCAAGGTCATCTTTCGTGAGAATCCCTTTTTCATAACATTCCATGGCAAAGCCGATGGTGGCCCCTGCGGTCATGGTGTCAACGCCATAGTCATCACAAAGCCGGTTAGCCTCAAGCACAATAGCTGTATCGCTGTTACCAATTTCACCGCCGAACGAATAGAGTGTCTCATATTCCGGCCCTTCGCAGGGCTCGCCGCTGAACGGACCGGGCGGCACCTTATAAACAGCTCCGCAATGAATGGGACAACTCTTACAATAGGCGTCACGTTCAAAAAGCTCTTCAAATTTTGCCCCGGTTAAAGTGCCGTTCACCTCAGGCATAACGCCGCGCTGAAAATTGCGCACCGGGTAAATTCCCAGCTCATGGCAAAACCCGACCGCCGCGGCTGTTCCCAAATGGCGGAACCCCTGCATGCGCGGGTCGGTTTTTACCCGCTCCATCTGCTTTTTCACCATGCCCATAAGCGTTTCACGATCGGCAAGATCCGGACGCTGGGTTCCGCGCACTGCAACAGCCTTAAGGTTTTTTGAGCCCATAACCGCGCCCACACCCCCACGGCTTGCTGTGCGGCGTTCATCTACAATTGCCGCGAACCGCACCATTTTTTCACCAGCCGGTCCAATAACAGCTGCCTTGATGCGTTTGTCTCCAAGCTCGGAACGAATTGCATCCGTTGTTTCATTGGTAAGCTTGCCGGCGAGATGCGTGGCATCACGTATCTCAACCTGGTCATCATCAATCCAGATATAGACCGGCGAAGCAGCCTTGCCTTCGACAATAAGAATATCATAGCCCGCTGACTTGACCTCCGCCCCAAAAGGCCCACCGGCACAGGCGCGAAAATAACCACCCGTCAAGGGTGACTTGGTCGTGACGATCCATCTACTGCATGACTGAGCACCCGTGCCCGCAAGAGGACCGCACTGATAAATAAGTTTATTATCAGGAGATAGAGGGTCAACACCCGGCTTCAGCTCGTCAAAGAGAATCTTTGCGCCAAAGCCCCTGCCGCCAATAAACTGCCTTTTCAAATCGTCAGCCAGTTCTTCGAAAACAACAGCACCGGTTGACAGGTTCACCCGCAAAATTGTTCCCATATACCCTTTTGACATTATTACTCCTTATATGGAGATTACTACTCTTAGATTGAATGAAAATCTACTATAAATTACCTTGAAACCTGAGTGTAAAATATTTTAAATCTTGACCAAACAGGCTGCTCATGTAAATTGTATGTGGCCTGACAGCCGGTATTTTATACACCCTGGCTGCGCATGGTTTTAGCAGCCATACATGCTATTACGAACCGCATTCGTAAAAAGTTCGATTTTTTTAAAATAAGGGAACATTTCAGGCAGCAGAGTCGTATTAACCTTTAGCGGACACGAACGTGAAGCAGCAAACCTACAATGACGAGCAGCTCATGACGATGGTTAAACTAACCGGCGATCATGCTGCTTTTGAACAACTGGTGAATCGGCATCAAAAACCCCTGTTTGGGTATCTCTGTCGATTTACCGGGGACAGGTACGCAGCCGCAGATCTTTTTCAGGAAACATGTATGCGCATTTATCAGGCACGCACAACATTCAATCAGGAGTTCCCTTTTTCCTCCTGGGCCTACCGCATAGCCACAAATGCCTGCCTTGATATGCGAAAGAAAAAATCGTATGCCCTGGAAAAAGCAACCGATGACGAAATCATTAACCGGCATGGCTCGGCTCATGATACGCCGGAGGATGTATTACTAACGGAAACAAAGGCCCAGAGGGTGCAAGAGCTTCTCAACGAGCTTCCGGAAAAATTCCGGGCCGTGCTTTTACTGAAGCACTATGAGGATCTTTCGATCAAAGATATTGCAACCGTACTGAACATCCCCGAAGGAACGGTGAAATCACGCCTGCACAAGGGAATTAAGCAGCTTACCGTAGTGGCAGAAAAACGGAGTTTCAACGATGAAATGTAAAAAAAACGACAGCGCCGTCATTGGCTACCTTTTCAAAACCCTTTCCCCGGACGCCAGCGACCGCATGGAAAAACATCTGGTGTCTTGCGACGAGTGCCGCACACGTCTTGACAGGTTCAAACGTACTCAAAAACTGCTTGATGCGATTACCTGCCCGGAACCGCCAGATACTCTCGCTCGCGATGTGCTAAACAACATTGCTGCGCAACGTGATGCGGAACAACCTGAAAACCGACAAAAAGCGGCGCCCGATATCCCCCTTCCGGACTATATTGAAGCCCTATGCAAAACAGCTGGCAGCGAACAGATGAGAGTGTATCATTTCCTGACAAAACATCTGGGTGTGGAAAAAGGAGAGGCAGCATTTGATGAATACCTGCAGGAACAAATGCAGTTGCAGTTTACCACTGAAACCGGGACCGTCATTTCATATGAGAATTTAATCAACACCGCAACCGGAGAGCGCTCGGTTCATAAAATCGAGGGCCAGACAAAATGCAGCACGGTTGAAAACTGCTCTTTCCCCGCCCTTGCAGAGGAAATAGGTCTCGGAACAAACCCCTGTGAAACCATCTGCCGCCGCCAGATCATGCTCATGGAGAAAACGCGCTCAGTTGAAATCAAGTGTCTCAAGCACCGCACGCATGAAAAAGGCGGCTGCGAATTCCTGATTAAACCCAAAAATGGGCACTCGTAAAAACGCCTGCCGTGTTTTGCTTCCCAGCGAGCATACAACCTGCCCTTAATTATTACACGCAAGCCCGAGAAAAAAGCCCGGCTCCAAAACGGAATCGGGCTTTTTTATTGACACGCAATTGCGCGCTGCCTATACTTGCCCCATCTCAACGCAACACCTTATCAAATTATGATTAGTGCAAACAACCCGACATAGAACACTGAAATATTATTTTTGAGCCTCAATAGAGAATGAACTCATAGATTGATCTGCTGTTTATGCTCCTTGTATTTTAAAAATAATTTAATCCTGCGGAAATACGCTGATGGATAAAAACGGAAAGAGTCGACTCATACATCAATCTACAAGCTTTCAAACAGGTTTATTGCTTGTATTTGTAATAATTTTTTTAGTGCTTAGAATTTCTTTGCTTGTTCTGGGGCCCTCACATGTATTTCATCCCGCGTTTGATGAAACCGCCAGCGGTGTTCTGACCTGTGATATTCTAAGAGAGAGAATGTCTGCGCCACTTATGGCATATCAGTATGAATCGCGCTCCGGCGACAGTTTACTGGAGGGATTGCTTCTTGTTCCGTTTTTCAGTCTTGGTGGTCAATCAATTATTGTTTTGAAAATGTTCTGTATTTTCTCAGCGTTGTCGACCTTGCTGTTATGGCTGTTTTTTCTAAGACGCTATGCCGGCTTTACTGCTGCATTATTTTTTGCGGCACTCTTTGTTTTTCCCCCGCTAACATTTGCCCGTTTAAATTTGATGGGTACCGTAGCATCACATCATTTAATTAACCCTTTTATTATTTTGCAACTGATCATATTTTTTCGTATCTTTGAGTCCGGCAAAGATGCCCAAAAAATATGGCTGTGGTGCCTAGGGGGAATAATTGCCGGTTTTGGTTCGTACCTGTTCTATACGTATCTCATTTTCAATATATTTTGTGCATTATCTTTATTTTTTTTGGGGCGACCATTAATAAATCTGAAACGCCTGACCTGTTTTGCTTTTGGTGCTTTTATCGGATTTTCCCCCTGGATTTACCGACTGAAATATTCGACAGGTAGTAGCGGATATCTTTCCTCTATTATAAAAAATTTGGCGATCGATCCCTGGCGTTTTGCTCAGAATTTTTGTTTCAATGTACCGCATGCAATGGGATATGAATATCCCCTACGTACTCTTGGCGTGCAGTCTGCCGGTTTCACCCTTCTTGTTGTCGTTTTTTCAGGATACCTTTTTGTGCAGTGGTATAACGGCCACAGAACGAGTACCAGAATTAATAAAAACCCGCAATTAAATCGTCATTACGCGTCTTTGCAAATTGGCGGCTTTATTGCTGCCTACTCTGTGTTTTTCCTTATATGCCTGTCTCTTTCACCAATGAAAATAAATCCTTTTGAATATTGGCCCCGTGTTGGTCTTTTCGGAAACTTTGGAACTGCTGATATCTATCGTTATCGCTGGCTTCATTCCCTTTTCCCTTTCTACTTTGCTAGCATCGCAATTGGAGCAGCAGCCCTTGCAAATAAATGTTCTAGGAGGATTTTTGGCAAAATCACGATTTATACGGCCCTTTTATTTTTTATTTTATGTGGTCTGACAAAGATTGTAACGCTTTGTTCCTACAGTAATGCCGGCCGGCTGATTCATTATAAGGGATATAATTATGATCGCCAGGTTAACCGTTTTTTGCTGGGTGATTTCAGGCTAAATCGTGAACCCCTCAAATACTTCCCGGAAGAGAATCAGCCCGAAATATATAGATGCCTTGGCATGAAAGATGCTTGGCTAATTCTTGCAACTAATAATGTAACGGAATCGACCAACCGACTTGTAGCCTCAGTTCCTTTAAAGATGCAAGGAGATTATCTTTACGGAATGGTAAATTCAGGACAGGACGAGAATGGTTTGTCGGCCTTTTTTTTGAAACTCTCTGAGAAATACCCCGATGTTTTTTACAAACAATGGGGGCAGAGATATCTTGCTTATAAATATTACGGGGTTCTTTGCAATCAACAGAAATTTTCCAGTAACATCGGCCCGCTTGAGAAATGGTTTTTCAAAAAAGAGATTGACTCACTTTTTGAAGACGCGGATTCAAGTTCGAAGTGCAACAGCTAATGGTGTTTTGGTGTAGCGTTTTTTCACCCCGAAGAATACTTCATACGGGGATCTAAATCCAAGCACTTTTCTAGGGCG
>Ga0208648_1001711_pt1 | contig 16799 bp, 12 predicted proteins | sample AntAceMetag02UKL_FD_184772 | JGI IMG/M metagenome (GOLD analysis project Ga0208648, IMG submission 184772) | Saline lake microbial communities from Ace Lake, Antarctica - Antarctic Ace Lake Metagenome 02UKL (SPAdes) (version 2) | ecosystem: Environmental > Aquatic > Non-marine Saline and...
GTTGAAGTTAAACTTGAAATAATTCTTCTCATGATGATGCTCCTTTTTGTTTAAGCGGGGATGCTTCTTTACAATAGGACAATATTATTTCAAATAAACTATTTTTCGACTATTAGATGTTTTTCCTCTCTGAACAAGCTTAACCACGTAAACTCCAGAGCCTAAAGTATTTTCTGGATGCCAGGTAATACTTTGACTGCCTCTTGATGTATTCTGATTGAAACGGGAAATCTCTCGTCCGGTTAAATCATAAAAAACAAAGGAAATGAAACCCGTCTGATCAACCATAAAATTGATTTTCACACTGCTGTTGAACGGATTTGGGTATGCGCCAAGGATTGACAGTTCGGAAGGAATTGCATGTTGTTTTTCTCCAACCGCATTCTCAACACCCGCTACCGTGCCATCCGGGAGTAGTTTGAAAAGTAGTAATTGCGCTGTTCTTATATCTGAATTTCTCCAACGAGCGGCTATGATTACTTCATCTTCTGTTGTTAAAGTTGATTTGTGCCTCTCAATACTGGAGGCAAATACTGCAGGGGGACCGGGAAGCAAAACTGAATCCGGTTCCCACAGATTTTCTCCATCATTATCAATCAAGTATGATCTCAATCGATGTTGGGTAGGACTATTAAATCCTCCGATGCGATAGCCCCATTCATGAATTGCGAATGCACTGTCTTTTGTAACTGTGGGAATCAAAGCTGCCGAAGGATCACTTCTACACTTACCGCTGCTTGTCAGCCTGACAGCTAACGTATCGAAATAGTTATCTCCCGAAGGTCTAATACGAACCAGATGTGCCCCGCGGGAACCATCGTCAGACATTATCAAAGAGACACTCGAATCAGCCATTAAAACAGGTCTCGAGAGATATGCTGAGGATAACCCTCTGTCTGTGTTCACGCCTACTCCGTAGATACTCCATGGATAGCTCCTATCCGCATTAACCTTCTGCAGGGAACAATCTGGTCCTCTACCATTTTCTGCACCTCCACCCATTGTCGCAAGATAGAAACCACCTTCCTGATCAGGAAGAAGATATATTTTCTTGCTGAAACCTCTGTTTGATTCGATTGCAATCCTTGAACCCTCAAATGCCAATTCTCCATTCGAAAGAACATGTTTATATGCTATTCTATATGGTCCCAAATTCCTTGATGTATGAAAAAATGCTACGTACAGCCCCCCGTCTCCATCAACACACATATCCGGATAAACATTCGTGGTAATTGGAGTACCAATATTAAGATCCCCATCAATCTTTAAACTGCCGTCAGCATTCATTCCGTACACGTGTATGTCAGTGCTGAGAAACTCCTCATAGCATGCCCAGAGACCACCCTGACCATCAGAGATAGCCCTGGGGATCATCCAGTGGTACTTAAAATGAGGTATATTGCGGCTGCTGACAAGTCGTCCGGCAGGACCGAAAAGTCTTTCCCCTGCGGTTGAAAACTTCTGTGCCCTGATTAATTCAAGCGAATCGTGATGAATTGTTTCATTAACGAACACCACCATCACCCCGCCCTCATCAGTCGGCATAGCCCCCATGAAAAAACCACTCTCACCCAGAGAATCATGGATAGCGCTTAGCCCGAGACCTTCAAAATATGGATATCCGTCCGAATCGAATCGTTGTACCCGTGTGATAGCATTAGCGCCGCCATCGATTATTTCTTCCCAGGCAACCCAGACGCCACCCTCATTGTCCGGCACAATCCCATAATCCCAGACATTGTAATTAGACTGAACCAGAACTCCGTCCTCAGACCATTGAGCCTGGATTGGGATGGCGAAGATCAGGATGGTGATCACACTAAGATACAGGATTGTTTTCAGCCTTGAAGGCTGCAAAGGAATGATGCAAAACCGAGGAAAAAATCGATTAGATAAAATATTATAATATTCTCTGAATACCCTGAAACACACAATACATCCCCTGTTCTGGTATTGCCGTCATCTGTTGAGAAGAAGTGAATAATGTTTGCTATAGACAATTTAGAGCAAATATAATCATATAGCAAGAGACATTAACGATTATGTGAAATTTACTTATTTTTGGCTCTGAGAGCGATTATTTATACGAGTGGAGTGTACTTCGTCAAGGCGAATAATAACTGGGATAATACAGATGTCGTAAAGGTGGTTCTTATTCGGTAACTCCATCCAGACTACCGAAAATATTTGTTTGCTGGAGCGCAACTTATTTTGATTTTACTACTACTATAGTCATGTCATCTTGAACGGGACGCTGCTCATCTGCGAATTTCAATGTGTCATTGATGATGCCATTCAAGATATCCTTAGCCGGTTTCTCCTTATAATCCTGGATTGATTCAATAAGACGGTCCCTGCCAAATTCTGTCTCATCTTCATTCATTGCCTCAGTGATTCCATCAGAATACAGTACAATCAGATCACCATGATTCAGTTTTACCTCTGCTATATCATAGTCAACTTCAGGTTTGACGCCAAACAACAATCCCCCGGTCTTTAGCCCATGCGCCTTTCCATTATGCAGAAAAACCGGGATATCATGACCGGCATTAATAAATGAGAAGACATTTTGTGAAGCATCCAGAATGCCAAGGAAACATGTGATAAACATTTCTGGAGTGGAATTCCTGTAAATAAGATTGTTTAACCGGTAAGCAACATCTTCCAAAGAAACGTTATCATGTGTTATCAGTTGAAATGACGATTGAAGGTGACTCATCAACATTGCGGCTGGAATACCTTTTCCTGACACATCCCCTATCGCAATTCCCACTCTTCCATCGGGCATTATAAATACGTCATAATAATCGCCGCCGACATCGTGTGATGGATTACTTAAAGCTGCGAACTCATAATTATCCAGTAAAGGTAATTCGCCGGGGAGGAGATTTTCCTGGATCTGTCGAGCAATTTGAATTTCCTGTTGCAACCTCTCCTTTTCTGCTGTTTCCTTCAGCATACGCCTCAAGTCTGCAGTCATCTGGTTAAAGCTGTCGGCAAGATCACCAAGTTCATCATGATTCTTTAAAACAATTTTCTGATCCAGGTCCCCCTTGCGAAGCGATTCGGTGCCTTTTCTCAATTTTGATATTGCGGAAGTTATTGTTCTCATAATTCCCAGCCCAAGAGTGTTCGAGACGAGAACAGCCAATATGAGAAGTCCGGTTAAAATTCCAAGAATGATCAGAACAATAATGTTCAAACCTCTTGTCTCAAAAATTACTGATAACACTTGTTTTATAGAGCTTCTAACTACAATTACACCGACAGAACGGCTCTGGGTGGTTGAGTCTTTATCATCTATTCGAAGTTCACTGACTCCATGATATAGTGAACGTGACCAGACATTTTTATTATTGGTATCAAGCCGGGTTGTTGAAACATGATCCATCGCAAAATGGCTGATATCAAATATCCTATTTGAAACTCCGGGAATATCTTTGCTGGTTATTAATTCATCGGTATCTTCAATTCCGAAAAAACCGGAATTAGGCTGAAGAATTATATCTGCACCGATTATCTCACGATATTTATCTAATATTGATGGTGTTAAACGTTGGAGAACGACTAATATATCATCTTTTCTCCCGGCATACCGGACAGTAGCAGCAAAAGCTGTTTTACCGTCACCTGTAGGCAAAATACCGCTGTGAATTAAAGTTGTCTCACTCCACCCCGGCAGGGCGGGAAGCACTAACGGTATCTCCCAGGTACCGGTGAAATTCTTTTTCAATTCCCAAAATTCCTTCAGGTCTTCACCGTATTGACCGGTAGTATCATCGCTGAGAGAAAATGATAATGAACCTGGTTTATCATCTGAGTCTGTACTATCATTTTGAGATAGCTCATTATCCTCATTCGTGATATTTGAATTCGCAGAGGAGGAAATGACAGGTTTACGAGTGTATAAACCAACTGCAATGCTATCTTTTTCGACAAATATTTCCCATTTCCCCTGTAATAATATCTCTTCCATTTCTTTTAGATCAGCATTTATGAGATTACCGACAGAATTTGAACGGAGTGCTCCTATACCAACGAACCCGGAGATGGAAACCAGCGACAAGAGAAGTAATCCCGGGATGATTGTGCTGAGAATATAGGTCAGAACCAATTTTACGGTTATTGGAACTCGCCAGCCAAGTTTGCCCTGTAATCCTGTAATGACAATCCGTGAGCCAAGAAATAACCAATGGAAAGAAAGAGATAATCCGAGCATTGAAACCAGGTCGCCGCGGTTATCTCCTGATACGGGTGAATGATCGTTGATTTGAACCAGATTGGAATGAAGGAATTCTCGAATTACGATTCCAGCATTATAATACCAGGCAACAGCAAATGGAACTGTAATTAAAATACCAATAAGCCAGCGGCGTTCTTTTTTATCGAGAGTTTCAATCCATTTAGAAGGTATAACCCATATACCAACATAAACAGCAAAAAGCATGGTTATTATTGGCGGTGTATTCAGAATTGCAATAAATGTCGCAATAATCACGGCAATAATGATCCGGCGTCGGATTTTGTTTATCTCAGTTTCGCCAAGTCGAACAACAGAAAGTGCACTCCATGAAAATGCAAACAGGGGAAAGGCACGGGCGAGGTGTAACCAGAGAAGTGACGCATTTGAACCGATTTGGGAATCTACCAGCCGTTCGATTAAAAAAGCACAAATAACAGCGAATGCAAATAGCGGAACCCCAAAAATGAACCGAGAGGATTCATATCCCTTGTTTTTTGCGGGACGGACTTTTACGAGGAGCGTAATAAATAATGCGAGAAAAAAGAGATCAAAGAGGTAAGTAATTACAGATGACGGTTTCATCCCGGCAATGATTCGAGTCACTACCAGGCCTGCTGTTAAAACTGTAATAGTCGTAACAAGGAAACGACGGTTCATATTGGTTAACAATTCCTGTTTGTTATGAAGAATAACTCCCTTTCATTGAAAGGGAGCTACTTTTCTAATATTATATGGCTAATCTTACGATATTCTTAATCGCCTCACTCTTTTCTTAATTATTTCAAAACATCTATCCAAATCTTCAGATATTGTAATTTTAGGATTCTCTTCTTCTGCAATTACTAACCTGGGTTCTATTCCATTTTCCATCGCAAGATGCAGAAGATCAATCAAACCATGACATCTTTCATTACTTTTTTCAATGAGTTCACGTAAAAGAGGCTGCTTTATTCCCAGGGGACTTTGAACTGCATATTGTTTTCCGTCATAATCGAAAACCGGGTCACGGTCGGGATGATCTTCATCAGTTACAACACGTACGGCAATAGCGAAACCGTGCTTAAATGCTTCATCCATTACTTCCGCTATCAGCTTACTGGGTGTTAGAGGACGCGCGCCATCATGAATCCCAACCAGAGCATATCCCTTTTTAAGAACCGTCAATCCCTTTTTAATGGTAATAAAATGATCTTCGCTTCCGGCAATTATCGAACGCACAATATTTAAATGCCAGTAATTTGAAGTATTTACACCCAATCCTACCCATTCTTCATGCAGGAATAAAATGATTTCCCTGAATCTTTTAGAGGCTGCAAGATGATCTACAGCCTGAACGAATACAGGTTTTTCGTCAAGTTCTATGAAACAAAGTGGACGCTTTGCTCCTAATTCCTTGCCACGAACGCTTGAAATCAGGATTGCTGCTGCAGTGTAGTATTCTTCAGTTTTCAATATTTTAACTCATGGGCGCCGGTTGATTCAATCCCGGAACCCTGTTCATTAGCCGGTCAAATATTTTTGTTGGAAGAAGTCTCGATAACCAGGGTAGATACACCGAAGATGTATGAACCGGATACCGTGTCCGTGGATTCGGATTTTGACATGCATTTTGAATCGACTCAGCAACAACTTTTGAACCCCAGTAAGAACTCCGCTTAAAATATCCCTTTTCCATTATCCTTTTGTAATATCTGGCATAGGGTGAATCATTATCTCTAAACTTTGAAGTAGAAGCAGATTTTGCCACTTCGCCAAATTGAGTCGCGATAGGTCCAGGTTCAACGAGGATTACTTTGACGTTCCACGGCATCAGTTCGGCGCGCAAAGCGTCGCCGAAACCTTCGAGCGCAAACTTGGACGCTGAATATGCCCCCGAAAGCGGGAAGGCAACTCTACCAACTACAGAACTTATCATGATAATTCGTCCTGCCCGCCTCTGTCGCATCTCCGGCAACACCAGTTTTGAAAGCGCTAACGGTGCAAACACATTTACGTCGAAAAGGTCTCGAAGTTCAGATAATTCCATCTCTTCAACTGCGCCACGCATTCCATATCCGGCATTGTTGATTAGAATATCTATCGGACCGTGGTCCCTTCGGATTTTATTATAGACCTCTTTTCTCATTACCGGATCAGATACGTCCATCGGGTAGGCGTAAATTGAGTTAGAGCTTTCTTCCAGTCTTTTCAGGCTTGCTGCATTTCGTGCTGATACAGCAACTTTCCAACGGTTTTTTGCTAAAAGTATAGCCGTTGATTTCCCGATTCCGGTAGATGCCCCTGTTAACCAGATGAGTCCACGCACAAGCCTCATGACGATTCCTCTATTTCCTTATTGATCTGTTTTGTACTCTTCCTGCCCGGCAAAATTGATACTGTCTCTATGGCAAGTTCGACCCTGCCAAAAGGCGGCATGACATAAGCGCCCTGTACGAATTCCTTGACAAAAGAGAGTGCTTCCTGTGCTATTGCAACCCCTTCTGCAGATGCATGCTCTTTGCCTTTGTCCGAAGCAATTCTCATTCTTTCACGAATGGACGCTGGAATTTCCATTCCCGGCACTTCGTTATGGAAGAACTCAGCATTTCTGAAATTTGCCAGTGGAAGGATCCCCACAAAAATTGGAACATCAAGCATTCCCATAACTTCGAGCGCTGAAGCAAATATTTCCAGGTCAAATACCGGTTGAGTCATGATATACTCTGCACCTGATTCGATTTTACTATGAAGGCGTTCCACTTCAAGTGTAAGATCGATAGCGCCCGGGTTAAAGCCTACACCAAGGAAAAATGTTGTTGCGGATGGGATGGGATTAGCCGCGAGATCCATTGAGTGATTAAGATTATTTGCAATCCTGACCAATCCTATCGCATCGACGTCATATACTGCGCTTGCCATAGGATAATCGCCAAGTTTTGGTGGATCGCCGGTAACGCAGAGGATATTGCTCAAACCAAGAGCTTCAATACCCAGTAAATCAGACTGTATCCCAAGGATGTTCCTGTCCCGGCATGTATAATGGAGTATAGTGTCCATTCCGGTGTGGCTGTCGATGATATGAGCAAGCGCCATTGGGCTCATACGTGCCGACGCCCTGGGACCATCAGGAATATTTACGACGTCGATCCCTGCTTTCTTCAACAATTTCACTTGTTTAATAATACGGTTCGGTTTTGGGCTGCGTGGCGGATGAAGCTCACAGGATACCGGAAACTTGCCTTCATTGAGCAATTTCCCCAGTGGTGAACGATCTTCCATCGGCGCAAGCTGAACAGTTTCCCTATCAGTCACTGAATCGGCTGTGACAGGATCAATGGTTACAACTTTTGCGATTCGAGGTTGAAGCGCCCTTATTGCGGACGCCATCAAGCGGATATGTTTGGGAGTTGTCCCGCAGCATCCGCCAATAAAACTGACCCCATGCTGAATCATTCTCTTAGCATATTCGGCAAAATATTCAGGAGTTGAAAAATAGATGATCCTTCCCTCGACCATCTTCGGTTCGCCAGCGTTAGGGAATGCTGCTAGGGGTTTATCCGTCACCTCCCGCATCTTCCTGATGCCCTCGAGGATGGTCAGGGGTCCGGTGGAACAATTCAACCCGATAACGTCAACAGGCTCGCCATTAAGTGCCCCTGCAATCAGTTCAGGTGTTCTTCCGTAGGCTGTCAAGCCTGAATTATCCACGGTCATCATTGCTACAATCGGAAGATCAGACTGACTGCGTATTGCCTGGATAGCTATCTGGATTTCATGTAAATCAAGGAAAGATTCAAGCATAAACAGATCAACGTCACCAGCCAGCAACCCCCTCACTTGATTATTAAATGCCTCTAAAGCCTCTTTCTCTGTAATCTTGCCAACCGGGGCAATCGGTTTTCCGAAGGGTCCTATCGAACCGGCTACCAGTACCCCGGCACCCTCAGCAGCGCATCGGAACGCAATTTCAGCGCCGGTTTTGTTGATGTCGAATGTTTTATCGGCGAGTCCGTGTTTCCCCAGTTTGTAAGGGTTTGCGCCGAATGTATTAGTTTCTATTATGTTGGCACCTGCCTGTATATAATCACGGTGGATTGCTTTTATCAGGTGAGAATCAGAGAGGTTCAGATCGTCATAATTACGATTGACATAGACACCACGTTCATATAACTGGGTGCCCATAGCGCCGTCACCCAGAAAGACGCCGGTTTCAAGTTTTTTAAGAAAAGATGATGACATAAATTTTTAATTGCTTTAATATTTGTGCAATAATCTGAGTTGACAAAAAATCAAACTGTGTTCATCAGAACTAATCTGTTATTCTATTATTTATTTCCTGCATACAAATTGATTTTACGCTCTTTTCCGACGTACCGGAACCATACTTTGAGCATCAAAAGAAAATTTCCCCGGACCGTGAACTATCACCAACAGCAAGCCGCCCATTATTCCACATCTTAGAAGGAATAAAGTCAAATTTCCACTTACCCAGGGTGGGAAGGATATAAAAGCATTTAAAATATAAAGAATCAACAACACTAACGCTGCCGATTTCGTCCGGTAACCCAACACCAACCCCAGGCTTCCCAGGAGAAGTAAAGTCAATGTAATACTGAATAAAAACGGTACAGCCGGTAGCCCCGCTTCCATCATAGTTTTCATAGCATCCTCTGCACCCGAGGGAAACAGGAGTCTGCCTGCACGGAACAAAAATAATGCCCCGAGTAGCACTCTTGCTAATCCTTCAAGCCAACCTGCTGACTGTTTCATATCAAAAATTCCTCAAAATCAATGTTAATTCTTCTGCTATCCTGATTCCGGCTTATACTATTACCCAATCCACTACTACAAAATTAAAACTACTAATCATGTTCATCACAAACAAGCGATTTCAAAAGTAAATATCACTTTGTATCTGAAAATAACTTTGGATTGTGAAACAAAATCTGAGTAAAATCAGGGGATAATGATCCCAAATCTTGATAAATAAAATAGAAAACCCGCTTTAAATACAAGCGGGCAAATATAAAAATTGTTTCAGTATTTATTTGTAGAATTTAAATCCAATCCTTAAGCCCATTGTGTTGCCAGCTAAGCCATCAACATCGTCATCCGTGTTGCCATCATTGTTGTCCATCGTATAAAAGAGAGCTGGGACAAGACCCACCTTTTCATTTATTGGTATAAAATATGATGGAGCGATTGTCAACGAGGTGTTCTTGCCTGAACCGTCAGTTGTACCATTATCCCAAGAAGTTGAAGTATAGAGATAACAAACATGGAAGAAAACATAACCCGGCCCCATCATGTTACCAAGATAATATTCAACACCAGGTCCAATTCCAACTTGACCACTTTTCCAATCACCCTGACTTGAGCTGGTATAGTTAATTACACCAACTACTGCAAGATTATCCATGAAAAAATAGCCTCCAGAAGGCATAAAATTTATCACAGTGGAACCATCACCATTAGCATCTTCGTAAGCCTCACCGCTGTTCGTCTGAAAACTAAATGAGCCTCCCAGTTCCATGCCGCCTTTAACGAACATGTCTCCAGCAAATGCCGACGTAATCGCAAATGCCAAAATTACAACAAAAACAAATAACTTTTTCATCTGTCTTCCCTCTTTCATGTTGTGTTAATAAAGTGTGTTATTCACACTGCTTGAATGTTCAAGCAAATAATAAGAAGCGAATTTGAAGATTGCAAATATAAAATCGTAAAAATAAGTTTCCATCAGAAATCAAAATTAATTCAGATTTGTGATAAAATATGTTTGAGTTTATTATTCATGATGTAAGATTTGGATTTAAATTTGTCGATACAATCTCCAGATTGTTCATTCGGAAATTGAAATCGTCATTTTCTTTCGTTTCTCTATATTGAATATATGATTATTCATTAACGTTCATAGAGAGCTGTATGATACAATAATTTATTCGTGGCATCCATCAATTAGATTGTGTTTAACTTCAACCCTTTGTATTATGTAAACCAAAGGTAAGAGCATTTCTTCTATAATAAATGAATTACATTTCAGAGGTGATAAATGAATAATACTTTAGCGATTATACTTGGCGGTGGTAAAGGATCACGGTTGCATCCTTTGACAAAATTTCGCTCCAAACCGGCGGTTCCACTGGCGGGAAAATACCGGTTAATTGATATTCCGGTTTCCAACTGTATCAATTCAGATATTTCACGGATATTTGTCCTGACTCAATATAACAGTGCCAGTCTCAATAGACATATCGAGATGACCTATCGCTTTGATGCATTTCGTCGAGAAGGATTTGTATTCATCCAGGCTGCCGAGCAAACTCAGCAATCAAGTGATTGGTTCCAGGGAACTGCTGATGCAGTCAGGAAAAACCTTAGGCATTATAACAGGTTCCAATTTGACCATTACCTGATTCTCTCAGGCGATCATATCTACAGGATGGACTATCGTTTCTTACTCGAACAACATGTCGAATCATCAGCAGATATTACAGTCGCCACTATTCCAGTAGAACGGCACCGAGTGAACGAACTTGGCGTCATGGCGATAGATGAAAACAGCCGTGTTGTGGATTTTGCCGAGAAACCAACAGACCAGAAAATCATTGACAATCTTGAAATTAAAAATTCTTACTGGGAAAAGAAAGGATTGGATCAGCGTTCGGATTCGTTTTTAGCCAGTATGGGAATATACCTATTCAAACGTGAAGTTCTTGAAGAAATCCTGTCAGACACAAAAGATACCGATTTTGGCAAAGAGATATTTCCGAATTCTGTAAAGATAGGCAGGAGTGTGTTTGCTTATCCATTCGAAGGTTACTGGGAAGATATTGGTACAATTCGTTCCTTTTATGATGCCAACCTTAATCTGGTGGACTTAGTACCGAAATTCAATTTTTATAATGAACGTCATCCTATCTATACACATGCTCGATTCCTTCCGCCCAGCAAAATCGCTTCTGCCGAAACCGATCATGCGACCCTGAGTGAAGGATGTATCGTAGGTAAAGCAATAGTAACTAGAAGCATTATTGGTGTTCGCAGCGTTGTTGGCGATGGCTCCCAGATTATTGATTCAATCATGATGGGTGCGGATTATTATGAGGATACTGAGGATAAAGAAAAGAATAAACGATTGGGAATTCCAAACATTGGAATAGGGCAGAATTCTATTATCAAAGGCGCCATTATTGATAAAGATGCGAGGATTGGCGATAACGTCCGAATAATTGCAAAAGATAAAGATGATTGCGAAGGACATGGTTGGGTGCTTCGTGATGGGATCATCGTAATCGAGAAAAATACTGTTATTCATAACAATACCTCGATTACATTTGACTGATTTCGGCGATTCCCATATTTTTTGTTGTTTAGTTTGGTTTCATTCCTGCGAAGGAAGAAATCCAGTAACTATTTGATATTATTAACACAATGGATTCCTGCCTTCACAGGAGTGACACGATGAATTGGCCTTACATGTTATTATACAACAATATAGCTACCATCATAATGATCTAACTATACTGCAACAATTCAAGAAAATATATAGTTCCGAATTACCCTCTATCTCTTCGTTCTTTTGCCTTTATCCACGTTAATAAATATCCAGCCGACCATTTTCCCGGGATTTATTTCGCTATCGGGATCAAAATAGTTTTCATCGAAATCATATCGAGATGAGGTGTCCAGCTCATCGCCAACCAGCACTTTCATCCGATTGTCTTTTTGTTCGATTAATTCGTTGAACCATCCCTGCCAGCGCTTCATATTACCCGGTCTCAGATCGATCCATCCTTTTTCGCACCAACTGTCCAGCGATTCTTCTGTTATTTCAAATTCCTCGTTAACGGCATGAGTCGGGATCAATATCCTGGGACCTCTAAGGTACTTTTTCCCGTCTGATAATAATATGGGCACTCCTACCGACAATATGGCGCTGCGCAACTTTGCATCGGCTTCAATCACCGCCTGGACTTTATCTGCCATTTTCTCCGGTGAGACAATACTTGCTGGACGCATTGTGCGGAAAGCATGCCTGATCAGGTTTGCTTCATGCAGTAGTTTAGTTAACCTTGGTGGACCTAACAATTCAAAAGCAACAGATTCGTCCAGTCCTTTTTCTGCATTCATTTTCTGGCGTAATTTGTCGAGCGCAACTTGTCTCAGAACGCCTGCTCGGTATGTTGGTTCCATCACTGCAGCATCCAAAGCGCCGATAACGTCATGACCGGAATTACCGCCTGAAAGTTCCCATATTACATATTGAGCAATCTCTTCCGGCGTAACAAATTCCATCTGCCCGACTTCAGTAATAGCGGTAAACTCACCTTCAGAAAAAATACCGTTCTCGCCGGTGTCGATATAAACACTTTTCAGGGTATCTCCCTTAGCTATCCAGGCACCGCTCTCTTCACAGGTTTTTACTGTCTTCCCGATTTCCAGGGCATTGGCTGGAAGCATATCATAACGAGGGTAATTTTGCCCGCGCTTCCGGATTTCTCCCGCCACAACTCCTTTCCAGGCAATCGCAGTCGCAGGTTTGATTTCCTTGACGAAAATATCCCGGATACTGCCATCCTCTTGTTGCAAAGGAGTGCGTCCCATGAGGAAAAGTAACAGAGTCTGAGAGCCTCCAAGGGCATTTTTTGTCAAAAGAACACGGCTGGGACGGTTTTCACTATGAGTATAGGGAATGTTTAAGCCCATACCGCCTGTACCGGTAGTACCAACTTTCAGGTACCCCCGGCATCCGCCGTCGATCAAACCTTGATGTAACGTTGTGATATGCCGAACAAGCTGGGGTGCGCTGATGCTGGCGATAAGATCTTCAACCTGCTTTTCAAAACCTTCTTTTATTGTTCCGCCGCGAAGTGAATCCAAGCCGCTTAGTACTTTTTCGCTTTGTTGATAAACATCCTGGTATGCTATCCCTGTTGCAGTGTTTACGCAGTCGATTACGGCATAGGGTTTGTGATCGACTATTTGGCGATAGAGGGTTATCTTGTTACAGAGTTCCTTTGTCAAAGGATCGAAAATGTCATGAATAAAAGTAATCCTTCTTTCCGGATCTGCAAGTAAATCTCCGCGAAAATATCCCTTGAATTCCTCCCGCACAAAGATATCACCCCATTCAGGAGTAAATTTTATTTCAGGATGTTCCGCTTTAAGGATTTGGCATGCACTTTCCGCTTCCGTCTCCTTCAAGGAGGATACTATAATCTCTGATACGCCCTCTTCTGAGAGTTTCCGGCAAACCGCCATTCCGACAAGTCCGAATCCACCCAACACCAGGCACTTCTGTCTCCTTAAATCCATGTTTTCCCCTTAACCGGTAAAAAGCTGTTAAAAAAATTAAAAAATTGCCAACAGTAAAATTAATATTGTATAAACTCAATCACTTACAGTCGCGTTGAAAGGTCCTTCTTTCTCAACTTCCTTGCCTTTTTCTTCAATCGCTCCCAGGATTTCTTCAGGTTTGGGCAGAGAATGTAAATCATTAAGCCCAAAATAAGTCAGGAAAGCGTCTGTTGTCCCATATAATAATGGTCTCCTCGGTACGTCAGCCCTGCCGGTAATACGCACCAGGTTTCTTTCAAGAAGATTCCTTAAAACGGGAGAAGGATCTACGCCGCGTATCGCTTCGATTTCAGCCCTGGTAATTGGTTGGCGGTATGCGACAATGGATACGGTTTCAAGCGATGCTCGAGTCAATCTTGACCGAATGCTGCCACGCAATAATCTCTTTACAATCTCTGCGTAATTTGCCCTCGTCGTCAAACGCCATCCACCAGCAATATATTGAACCATTATGCCGTGCCCATTGTTCTCGTATTTTGCATCTAATTTCTCGGCGAGTTCGGAAATCTCCGCTTCCAGGATTTCTTTAGAGATTTCAGCAATGGTTTTTTCATTCAATGGCTCATCGGCTGCGAACAGCAATGCTTCCAGTATTCCCAATTTTCTTTCGATAAAATGATGATCTTTTAACTGATCGTCATTGTTAATTTCATTTTCAGGCATGTGGTCAACTCTTTAAAAACTCTCTATCGTTTTGTGGAATCTTTGTTACTGAATTTTTCGCCCTGTTGAATCCAGATAGCGCCAAATTGCCCTCTTTGACGAACCTTGATAATTCCTCTATGAATAAGGTTCAGCACCGCCAGGAATGCAACTACTGCTTCAATGCGTTCAGTAAAAGGTGCAATTAAATCACGGAATCTTATTTTTTCCTTTTCCTTTAACACTCGCAGGATCAGTCTTGACTGTTGCTCAACAGTTACTTTAAAAAGTGTCAATTGACGAGTTGACGGTTTTTCCAGACCTTGTGTCAAATCTCGGAATGCTTCTGCCAGGTGAACAAGGCTGATATCCCGCAAAATTTCTTCGGTCTTGTCAATCATTCCCGGTTCAGCCGCCTGACCACGGCGGAAATGACTCAATTGAGTTTTCTCACCTTCTGCCAGCTTCCTTGCTGAAGCTACGATTTCACGGTAGATTTCTTCAAGTTCCTCGTCGCGTTCTGCAATATCATGCTCTGATAGCTCCTCTTCCTCCTCTTCGCCGGGAAGAAGAGATTTTACCTTCATTCGTAATAATAGAGCGGCAATGAAAATCACTTCGCCAGCCAGGTCCAGATCAATTTCCTCAATCGATCTGGCATAATCAAGAAAATCCTTCGCTATCACCGAGAGTTGCAGCTCTGAAAAATCAATCTGTCTCTGGCGAACGACAAACAGCAATAGGTCAATAGGACCTTCGAAAACCGAAAGTTTTACTTCGAAATCATTCTTTTTAGATTTCTGTTTCAATTAAATTCTCGATTATTATTCATGACATTATCCAATTCCGACAGCCATCCTTACAATGTCCATCGTTTCAGCGCCAAGCTCTCTCACACGTTTCGCGCCGCTTTGAAGGATGTCTTCTATGAAATCAGGATCATTACAAAGCAGTTTTCTTTTTTCGCGGGACGGCTCGAAGAGATCATTTATTTTTTGCAGTAATTCCTTTTTTGCAGTCCCATATCCATAATTGCCGGCACGATAGTTCTCAGCCATCTCTGTTTGCTCATCCTTTGTGGAAAAAAGAGAATACAGATTATAGACTATACATTTTTCGGGATTTTTCGGCTCTTCCAGCGGTGTACTGTCAGTTTGAATCGACATAACAGCTTTTTTTAAAGCCTTACCCTCAGAGAAAATATCTATAGTGTTATTATAACTCTTCGACATTTTCTGGAATGAGCCGTCTTCGTTTTTACTCGTCCCGATTACGATTTTATATTCGTTTAACTTTGCTTCCGGTAAAGGAAACAGGTCAACATTATAAGTTTCATTAAAATATCCTGCAATATCACGGGTCATCTCGAGATGCTGCTGCTGGTCTTTACCTACCGGTACTAAATCCGCCCTGGGCAACAAAATATCCGCTGCCATTAAAACAGGATAAGTATATAACCCCACGTTAGGAGTTAAACCTCTCTGGATTTTATCTTTGTAAGAGGTAGCACGATCAAGCAATCCTTTTGTGGTGACACATCCCAGTATCCATGCCAGTTCAGTCACCTGCGGAACGTCGGTTTGACGGAAAAGAGTAGCTTTTTCGGGATCAAGTCCAAGTGCAAGCAAATCAAGAACGGCGTTTTGAGTAAGCTTCCGAAGTTTATCCTTATCCTGAACTGATGTGATGGAATGGTAATTAGCTATGAAATATAATCCATCACCCTCATCCTGCAATTCGATATACTGCTTTATCGCCCCGAAATAATTTCCAATGTGGAGCGCTCCGGATGATTGTATCCCGGATAATATTCGTTTTTTCTCAGACATTAATTCACCTGGATAATAATAATCTCTTTCAATTTGACATTTATTTATGTCTCATTGAAAATAAGCTATGGTTGCATCTCTGGCAAGCTAATCTTCCGCTCGATGTAACTGGACTTTCAAAGTGGAATAGAATTCAACTTTAGTGTATATTCTCATATTTTTACCCTCTCAAACTCCAAATAAGCTGTATAGAGATATTGATAGTATGTCACGTTTGCAATTGAAATCCAAGAAATCCCAGTGTATTATTTGTATTTCTTTGATTTGAAATAATTGTTAAAAATACTACCGTGTTTATAATAGTGTTTGTAGAGTAACTCCAAAATATAATTTGTAGAAAATAAACAAGATACTTCTGGAGAAAAAATGAGTCGTCAAAAAACGATTAACAAAATTAAACGAGCTTTTAAAGCTAAGGAAGAGTCATTATATCTTTCGCATTTGAATCTTGACTCTATCCCAAAAGAGATTGGATTACTTGACCGACTTAAATCATTGAATTTGTCAGGCAATAATCTTAATTCCCTCCCTCAAGCTATTGAAAAAATGGAATTTCTAGAAGAACTAAACTTAGGAAACAATAAATTTGATGATGTTCCTTCAGAGATCGATGAACTAATATCCCTTAAAAATCTAAATTTAGAGAAGAATTTGTTAACTGACCTTCCTTCAGAAATTGGAAAACTATTAAATCTTGAGACACTAAAGCTTAACGATAATCAGATAACAAATCTACCCAGTGAAAT
>Ga0208648_1001715_pt1 | contig 16784 bp, 7 predicted proteins | sample AntAceMetag02UKL_FD_184772 | JGI IMG/M metagenome (GOLD analysis project Ga0208648, IMG submission 184772) | Saline lake microbial communities from Ace Lake, Antarctica - Antarctic Ace Lake Metagenome 02UKL (SPAdes) (version 2) | ecosystem: Environmental > Aquatic > Non-marine Saline and Alkaline...
TGGGAATTTCTTGATTATGCAGCAAGTCTGTCGGGTTTAAAAAACAAAAAAATACGTTTGCAAAGGGTTGATGAATGGCTCGAAAAAGTTGGATTATTCGATGTTCGTGAAAGGCATGCAAATAAACTTTCAGGTGGTATGAAGCGGCGTTTGGGTATTGCACAGGCTTTGATAGGCGATCCGCAAATCATTGTTGTTGATGAACCTACAACAGGCCTGGACCCAGAAGAGCGCATACGTTTCCGAAATGTTTTATCCGAATTAAGCCAGAAGGATGTTATTATTTTACTTTCAACTCATATAGTTGGTGATATTTCAAGTGTTTGTCGTGATTTGGCTTTACTCGACCGGGGTACTCTACAATTTAACGGATCACCGGAGAAACTTATTGAAAAAGCCCGCGGCCATGTCTGGCAAGTGAATACTTCGGGAGTTGAGTATGATCTGTTGAAAGAAAAATATGCAGTTATCTCAACTATTCCATCAGAAGACGGGTGGGAAGTACAATTGGTCGGTGAGGAAATCGAGGCAAAAAATGCTATTGAAATTGAGCCTAACCTGGAACATGCTTATGTGTATTTTATGGAATATTTAACAGAACATAATAAATACTAATTAGTGTACGTCCATAAAGTCCGAAAATTTTAATAAATATATAAAATCACAAATGACAAGCACCAAAATACAAATAAATCTCAATGTTCAAAAATTCAATGATCAAAACAGTTTCAAGCTGTTTGATTATTTGATAATTGATTTTTGGAATTTATCCATACGGACAAGTTGTTTTGGTCATTGATATTTGGAATTTATTTGTTATTTGTTATTTGGTGCTTGTAATTTATTGTTTTTTTAAAGTATTGCTAAATGCTTAATTTATAAAGAGACACTAAAAAATCTGAACATGATAAAGTTTCACATCATACGAACTATTGCCAGATATGAAATGCGAACCTTATTGCGTTCCTGGTTTTTTAGAATATTCGCTGGCCTGGCAGTTCTTGGCCTGGGAATTTTTAATGTGGCAATATTTGTTCCTGCAAGTGGTGCCCCATGGATGTATAGAGCATTACCGGCATCAATTCCTTATGCAAATCTTATCATTCTTAATCTCGGACAAGCAATTGTAGCTGTGTTTTTGGCATCCGAATTTTTAAAACAAGACAGAAAAAACGATACTGTTGAAGTTATCTATGCCCGTTCAATGACAAATGCAGAATATATTTTAGGGAAAGCTCTCGGGATTTTATCTGTATTTTTTATCCTGAACTTAATTATTCTGATTATGGGAATTGGTTTTTCATTTATCAGCAGCGATTCAACTCAGGGGATTTGGGAATTCTTTTTCTATCCTTTGCTTATTAGTCTGCCAACTCTGGTTTTCATTTTGGGGCTATCTTTCTTTCTGATGATATTGTTGAAAAATCAGGCAATTACCTTTATTATACTTCTGGGTTATATTGCTTTAACAATATTCTATCTAAACAAAAAATTCTATCATCTATTTGATTATATTGCATATCAAATACCTATGATGAATTCAACTATCGGAGGATTTGGGAATTTTAATGAGGTATTGATACATCGCGGAATTTATTTCTTTTTGGGTCTTGGGCTAATATTTTTTACTGTTTTTAAATTGCAGCGATTGCCACAGTCACGAAAAATGGCTTCTTTTCCAATTTATCTCACCATCATAAGCCTGTGTCTTGCAGGGTTCTTTGCAGAAAAATATATAAGCTTAAAAAAAGAGAACATTAATTTCAAAAAACAAATGATCGAATTGAACAACAATTATGTTAATACTTCCAAAGTAAAGGTAAGATCCTGCGATATCGAACTTGAACATCTCGGAAAGGAAATTGCTGTTCATGCCGAAATGGAAATTTGCAACAAAACCGATTCAAATATCGACACATTAATTTTTAGTCTTAATCCTTCCTTAAAAATTACCTCAGTTGAATCAAATAGTGAAAATCTGCAATATCAACGTAAGTTACATCTTGCTATGATAAATTACCCGGGTGGATTGCCTCCTGGTGATAGCACGAAATTGTCATTAGATTATCAGGGGACAATTAATGAAAGCACTCATTTTCTTGATCAAAATCTTGACGAGTATGAAGATAACTTCTCTCTTGAGATGTTTAGAATCCGTAAGCGATATGCATATTTGGAGGATAAGTTTGTTTGCCTGACCAGCGAATCTTTATGGTATCCAACTTCAGGTGTAGGCTATGCCACCACCAAACCTACTCAGCATTTTCCTGATTTTACAAATTTTACACTTAAAGTAAAAACAGATACTAATCTTGTTGCGGTTTCACAAGGGAGTTTAAATAAAATCAGAGCTGGAGAATTTGAATTTACACCTAAGGTAGTTTTGCCGAAAATAAGCCTGTTAATAGCTGATTACAATAAATATTCAATAACGGTAGATTCAATTGAATACAGTTTATTTGCAACAAAAGGCAATCAATATTTTCTGGATCATTTTACAGATTTTACTGATAGCCTTCCGAATTTGATCCGTGATTTGAAAAATGAATACGAAACCAAGATTGGACTTGAATATCCTTTTGAACGTTTTATTTTAGCCGAAATACCACTGCATTTTGCTTTGGATAAACATATTTGGTCGGTAAGTAGCGATGCGGTTCAACCTGAAATTACTTTTTATCCCGAAAAGGGAGTATTTTTAGAAGAAACCGATTTCAAAAAACGAAAGAAACGGTTCGAGCGGCGTATGATCCGTGATAATGAGGAAGTTTCGCCCGAAGAACTTCAGACACGAATTTTTAAAAGGTTTGTACGCGGTAATTATATGGCCAATCATGAGGAATGGTATATGTTTGATGTGATGGACAGAAACACATATACGCTTCTTCCAAACTATTACACTTTCATCACACAATTTAATTCTGAAAAATGGCCTGTGCTAAATATGGCTCTCGAAGCATATTTAAAAGACAGAAACGAAAATCCGGTCTCGTCATATCGATGGTTTTTTACGGGAATAAATAGTGGTGAACGAATCAATCTCGAATTAAAAGATGCTTCTTTAAATCGGCTATTAGAAACCGGAATAGAAAAATCAGGAAATGAGGATGAAAACGATGAAGTTAATTTATATGATATTATAATAGCAAAGGGAGAATATTTATTCTCGATATTCAGAGCAAGATATGGTGATGATGAGTTTAATATGTTTTTGAACAACTTTATTAAAAAGCATAAAAATAAAGTATTTTCATTTGAAGAATTTGAAAATGATATTATGGATTATTTTAATGAGGATATTTTAAATGAAATAGATAATTGGTATTCAAAAATGGAATTACCCGGCTTTCTTATCAAAGATCTTCAGACTTATAAAGTTATGGAAGGAGAATTTACAAAATATCAGATACGCTTCAAAATATCAAATCCTGAAGAAATTGACGGATTGATAACCATAAATATTGACTTATCTGATCCAAATGACCGCCGTCGCCGCCGTAGCAATGAAACCCCTGATTTTACCAGAAAAATTCATGTCCCGGCAAAAACTGCCAAAGAAATTGGTTTTGTATTTACTACCGAACCCACTCGTATGAATATTTATACTCATATTTCAGAAAATCTGCCGAATAATCTTATCTATGATTTTTCTTCATTTGATGAAATTAGAAAAGTAGCTGTTTTCGATGAAATTAAAGATAGCGAACTTTTTACTGATCTTTTAACCGAAAATGAAATCATTGTTGACAACGAAAGTGAAAATTTTGAATTTAAACAGGATTTACAAAAATCATATCTGAAATCATTAATTGATGAAAATAAAAAACAGGGTTATAAATATACCGGTATCCGCTATTGGAATCCTCCCGATCAATGGAAGTGGGTGTTACGTTCGGGTTTTTATGGGAAATATGTTCGTTCGGCTGTTTACACCAAAGCTGGTCATGGTGAGCGAACTGCTATCTGGAAAGCTCCTTTAGATCACATTGGTCAGTATGATGTGTATTGTCATATTGAGAAAATAAATGTCCAAAGGCGAAGAGCAACAAAAAAATCCAATTATAATTTCAAAGTGTATCATGATGACGGAATCGAAGAAATGACTTTGTCTGATGAAGAGCTGGAAAACGGATGGAATTATCTCGGAACATTTTTTATAAGTCCTTCAACTGCAAAGGTTGAACTAACAAATAAATCAATTGGTAAAATGATATTTGCCGATGCAATAAAATGGGTGAAAAATGATTAGATTTGAGAATTGAGATTCTATATTTATGATTTTATACCAGAAACTGAATATTTGAATTAAAATATATTGATATGAAAATAATAAAACTAATTCTTGTACTGGCAGTAATTCTGAACACTTCACTGCTCCTACAATCGCAAAAGCTTTTAACTCTTGAACAATCTATGGATATTGCTCTTGAAAACAGTCCGGATATCAGAAAGTCAAGATTAAATATGGAGAAAAACAAAGAATATTTAAATGCACAATTGGCATCATTGAAATCTCGTTTCCTTTTTGATGTTACTCCTTTTAATTATTCTCATGAAGAAAGATATGATGAATTTTTTTCAGAATGGTATACTACTGAAAATAAAGGAGCAAATGCCAGTTTGGTAATTTCTCAACCCATTAAATTCTCTGACGGATCTTTGATACTAAGAAATGATTTTGGATACCAGGACAATTATTCAGAAGGAAATAATTTGTCTTCATATTATAAAGGATTTAACAACTACTTATATTTAGCTTATAATCAGCCTTTGTTTACCTATAATAAAACTAAGCTTGATTTGGAACGCAACCAACTTAATCTTGAAAATGCCACTTTGGCTTATTCCATTGAAATGTTAAATTTGGAATTTCAGGTTAACCAGGCTTTTTATGCAATATATCAAAGGCAAATGGCTCTTGAAATTGCTGAAGAAGAGTTTGAAAATCAAAAAATCAGCAGAGAAATTATTCAAAGTAAGGTTGAAGGTGGTTTGTCAGCTATGGAAGAATTATATCAGGCTGAATTGAATTTTGCAACAAGTAAATCTAATCTGGATAATAAGAACGTTGATTTGGAAAATGCCAAAGATCAGTTTAAACAATTGATTGGCTTGTCACTTTATGAGGATATTCAGGTTTCAACTGATATTGATTATAAACCTGTATCTGTTTCTTTAGAAAAAGCTATTGATAATGGTTTATCTCAGCGACTTGAATTAAGTCAAAGGCAAATTGAACTTAAAACTGCAAAATTCAATCTGATAGAAACCTCAGCAACCAATGAATTCAGAGGCGATGTTGAGCTTTCACTTGGAATTATGGGTAATAACGAAAAGTTTGGAAATATTTATGAAAAACCAACAAAAAGTCCACAGGTTGGTATAACATTTTCAATTCCTATTTTCGATTGGGGCGAAAGAAAAGCAAGAATCCGGGCAGCCGAAGTTGATGTGGAATCAAAAGAAATTGATATTCAAAACCAAAAAAACGATATTATTATTAATATCAGACAAATATACAGAAATCTGAATAACTTAATTTTACAAATTGAAATTGCAGAACAAAACGAAAAAAACGCTCAACTGACTTATGAAATAAATCTGGAGCGTTACAGAAATGGTGATCTGACAAGTATGGACCTCGAGCTTTTTCAAAACCAACTTTCAGAAAAGAAAATGAACCTTGCTAATGCATTAATAAATTATAAAATTGAATTAATAAATATGAAAATTCAGTCGCTTTGGGACTTTGAAAATAATACTTCGTTTGTACCTAAAGAACTGCAAAATAATATAAGAGAGAAGTAATATGAAAAATTGAAATTGGAAATTAGAAATTCGGAAGAAAACCAAATTTCCTCCCGAGTACTCAGGACTAATTTCTATATCTTTAGTTTTAAAAAATGCAAATAACTGAAAATATATTAACTACAAAAACATAAACACATGAAAAAGATCATAATGCTTATAATAATTGCAAGTGTTTTAGTGGCTTGCAACGAAAATGCTCCTGATTTGAATAAGGATATTTCCGTACCAGTATCGGTTATGGAAATTAAATTCAAACCCATTGAAAAATACTTCAGTACAACCGGAACGGTAACTCCTGTGATGGAGGTGAGTTTGAAGTCAGAAATTTCCGGTAAATACAAACTGCAAACAAATCCATCAACCGGTAAATCTTATTCTCTGGGTGATTATGTTAAAAAAGGTGATGAGATAATTTTTCTTGAAGATGAAGAATATGAAAATAATATTAAGATTTCATCTTTGGAATTACATCTCGAAATAACAAAGCAAGTTTTCGATAAACAAAAGTCGTTGTACGAAAAAGGAGGTGTAACACTTAGCGAATTGAAGAATGCTGAAATCGAGTATATTAATTCAAAATATTCTTACGAAGATGCATTAATTAGATTGAAAAAAATGAAAATCATAGCATCAATATCCGGTGCAATTGTTGAGCTTCCATATTTTACACCTGGAACAAAAGTAGAGGTAAATGAGTTATTAGTAAAACTAATGGATTATAGCAAACTTTTTATGGAGCTTAATCTTGCTGAGAAAAATATAAATGTTGTCAAAGTTGGACAAAATATTAGAATAATGAATTACACTATTCCGGATGATACATTGTCTGGTAAAATTACGCAATTATCACCTGCTATCGATCCTGAAACCCGTTCATTCAAAGCCATGGTAAATATAAATAATTCTGAACTTTTATTACGTCCCGGAATGTTTGCTAAAGGTGAAATAATAGTTGCTTCCCTTGATAGTGCGATCGTTATTCCAAAAGCTATTATTTTGTCAAAACAAAGAGGAAACACGGTTTTTGTTATTAATAAAGGTTTAGCAGAGGAGAGAATTATCAATTTCGGTTTGGAGAATCCTGATGAAGTTCAGGTAATTTCCGGCCTCAAAAAAAACGACAGACTGGTAATAAAAGGATTTGAAACACTTAGAAACCGTTCTAAAGTGAAAGTAGTTAAGTGATTTGATTTATGAATTTTGATTTGAGATTTTAGATTGAACCGAATATTAAATTTTTAACCTTGATTATAGTTTTAAAAAAAAAATATTTAAAATGATTGAAATAAAATGAAAAAAATAACACAGTTTTCGGTTAATTATCCGGTAACGGTTACAATGATAGCACTTGCAATAATATTATTGGGGTGGATTTCATTAAGGAAATTAGGTGTCGATTTATTACCGGAAATGAATGCTCCGCGAATTTTCATTGAAATAAAAGCAGGCGAACGACCCCCTGAAGAAATTGAAAAACAATTTATCGAAAATATTGAATCAATGTCCATCCGTCAAAAAGGAGTTACTCAGGTTTCTTCAATATGCATGGTAGGTTCAGCAAGAGTTACGGTAGAATATGCCTGGGGGCGAGATATGGACGAAGCTTTTCTGGATTTGCAAAAAGCTCTCACAACTTTTGGTCAAAATTCTGATATTGATGAATTTACTATCACTCAACACAATCCCAACGCCACAGCTGTAATGATTATCGGGATGATGCATCCCGAGATTTCCGACATGGATGAACTTAGAAAAGTTGGCGAAAATTATATACGCAACGAATTGATTCGCCTCGAAGGTATTGCTGATGTTAGTCTGACAGGTGCCGAAGAAAAAGAAGTTCTGATAGAAACCGATCAATATAAATTGGATGCTTTTGGATTAACTGCCGGACAAATTGTTCAACAGGTTCAAAATATGAATAGAAACGTTTCGGGTGGATCAGTTGTTGAAATGGGTAAAAAATATATTATCAAGGGAGCCAGTCTTCTGGAAAATATTCGTGATTTGGAAAACCTGGTTGTCAGTTACAAACAAATCAATCCGGAACAAAGTGCTCAAACTGTTAATGCTATCAGTAATAAAGTGCCAATCTTCCTAAAGGATGTTGCAAAAGTTAGCTTTGTTAATAAAGATCCACAAAACATTGTCAGGATTAATGGGATACGCTGTGTCGGACTCTCAATTTTCAAGGAGACAGGATTCAATACCGTAAAAGCTGTAAATGACCTGAATGAAACGATGGAATCAATTAAAAAAGCTTTACCGGGATATGAATTCATTATAGTTCAAAATCAGGGAAAATTCATTCAGGAATCTATTGATGAAGTTGAGCAAACCGCACTGATTGGTGCTTTAATGGCTGTTTTTGTACTGTTTATATTTTTAAGAAGAATAAAAGTAACAGCAATTATAAGTTTTGCAATTCCAATTTCAGTTATTGCTACATTTAACTTGATGTATTTTAACGGACTGAGTTTAAATATTATGACTCTTGGCGGGCTTGCACTCGGTGCAGGAATGCTTGTTGATAATGCTATTGTTGTTGTGGAAAATATTTTTCGGAATTTAGAATCGGGTTTATCTGTTAAAGAGGCTGCTGTTAAAGGTACAGCAGAAGTCGGTGGAGCAATAGTAGCTTCCACACTTACTACAATTGTGGTTTTCCTTCCGATAGTTTATTTACATGGTGCTTCGGGAGCTCTATTTAAAGATCAGGCATGGACAGTAGCTTTTTCGTTATTGGCTTCCTTATTTGTTGCTATTTTAATGATTCCAATGTTATTTAATTTCGCTTATGGAAAAAAATCAAAGCAGAAAAATATCAAATCGGTTCGTATTCGCTGGTATGGTGGTTTTTTATCTAAAATCCTAAATTTTAGATATTTGGTAATTGTTTTTGCAATATTAATTTTAGTACTTACCGTTTATATTTTTCCTTATGTAGGGAATGAATATCTTCCAAAAAGCGGTACAAATGAATTTAGTATCGAGATACAGTTAAAAGAAGGAACCCAATTGAAACATACCTCCGAAACAGTTCGGGTTATTGAGTTAATTCTGAGTGAAGTTATTGGTGATAAAGTTGATGTTGTTTATAGTCAGATTGGTCCTGCAAGTGTTTCTGGTACTGAAAAAACAGTTTTCCAAAATGAAAATACAGCAAGTATTAAAGTTCATCTAAAAAAGGAAGTTATTGATCAGTCTGAAGAAATTATTTCTACAATAGGAGAAATCTTGGATCAAATTCCCGATGCAGAAATTTCAATCATTCGTGATCAAACAGCTCTGCAATCAATAATGGGAACAGAAGATGCACCATTGGTTGTTGAAGTTAAAGGGGATGACATACAAGTGCTTGACGAAGTTACTGCTAAAATAAAAAACAAAATGCAGCAAATGCCTTACTTGTTGAATGTAAAAACCAGTATTGAAAAAGGTGCACCCGAAATTGATGTTGTTATCGATCGCTACAAAGCCGGAATTTATGGTTTGACAGCTGAAAGTATAACTTCCCAACTGAAAGATCTGCTGATGGGAAAAGATGCCGGCAAGTATGAAAAAGATGGCGAGATGAGTGATATCACAGTAAAGTTACCGGAAATCAGTTTATATGAATTTAACACTATTAAACTAAAAAGCGGTGACAAAGAAGTGCCTCTATATGAAGTGGCACGTATCGAAAATTCTGTTTCCCCAAAACAATTACATCGTAGGAATCAAAATCGAATTGGAAAAGTTAGTGCCGATATTCAGAGTTCGATGGCATTTGATAAAGTTATTAAAAATCTTCGTGAAACATTGGGACTGATAGATTACCCTCAAGGTTATCAGATTGACATAGTTGGCGAAGAACAAAAACGTCAGGATGCTATGTCGAACCTGAGTTTTGCTTTATTGCTTTCGATTATTTTAGTTTATATGGTTATGGCTTCACAATTCGAATCACTAATTCACCCTTTTACCATTTTGCTGACTATTCCGCTTGCCGGAGTTGGAGCGATATGGGCATTCTTTATTCTCGGAATACCGCTTAACATTATGGCTTATATCGGGATAATCATGTTAGCAGGGATTGCTGTTAACGATTCAATTATTCTTGTTGATGCTATCAATCAGTTTAGAGCAGCCGGAAAATCCTTACGTGAATCTATTATCAGTGCCGGAGAAAATCGTATCAGACCGATAATTATGACAAGTATCACAACAATTCTTGCTCTATTACCATTAACTATTGGTTTTGGAGAAAGTGCAGCTTTACGTTCACCAATGGCGATTGCAGTAATTGCTGGTTTGATAACATCAACATTATTAACACTGGTTGTGATCCCTTGTGTTTATTATGTTTTTGAAAGCATTAGCTGCAAGGTAAAGAAACAGACAAAGTATAAAAGAAATTTTGTTAGCAAATAGAGATTAATACAATGAAAAACAACCAACTTATAATTTATCAAACCAAAGACGGCAAAATTAAAATTGAAACACATTTTGAAAATGAGACTGTATGGTTAAATATTGACCAGATATCAGAACTCTTTCAAAAATCCCGCTCAACTATAAACGATCATATTCTTAATATATACAAGGAAAAAGAGCTTGAAAAAGAGATAACTATGAGAAAAATCGGAAATTCCGATTTTTCTACAAAACCAACTAACTATTACAATCTTGATGTTATTATTTCAGTAGGTTACAGAGTGAAATCTCATCGAGGCGTGCATTTTAGAAAATGGGCAACAGCACTTATCAAAGAGTATTTAATAAAAGGCTTTGCAATGAATGATGAACTGCTAAAAGAAGCAGGAGGCGGAAACTATTTTGATGAGCTTTTGTCTCGTATTCGTGATATTCGTTCATCTGAAAAAGTTTTTTGGCGAAAAGTTTTAGATGTTTATGCAACAAGCATAGACTATGATCCTAATACAGAACAATCCGTAATGGTATTTAAAACCATACAAAATAAAATGCACTGGGCTACTCATGGAGAAACAGCGGCAGAAACTGTTTATAAACGAGTAGATTCAGCAAAACAAAATATTGGACTGAAAAGTTTTAAAGGAGAAATTCCAACAAAAAAAGAGAGTGAAATTGCCAAAAATTATCTTTCAGAAGATGAACTAAATATTTTAAACAGAATGGTAACAGCATATCTCGAAATTGCAGAAATTCAAGCTTTAGACCGTACACCAATGTATATGGCAGATTGGATTAAACAGTTGGATATTTTTCTTAAAATGACAGGAAAAGAAATATTGCAACATTCGGGAAAAATCACTCATCTAAAAGCCATAGAAAAAGCACATACCGAATATGAAATATACAAAGAAAAAATAAAGAATAGAATTACGCAGGTTGAAAAAGATTTCATTAAGCAGATTGAGAACAAAATAAAAACCCTAAATCAAAAATCTAAAATGTAAATTCTAAAATCAAAAAATGAATTTTTTAATAAAGCGAAAAATACTAATTGCCATGCTCTTTACGGGGCTGACTATGCTTGGCTATTTTTCCTATAAGCAACTTCCTGTTGAGCTTTATCCAAATGCTCAAATACCATTTTTATTTGTTCAGGTTGGAAGTATACTTGAAGTTGATCCTGAATATATGGAAAACCAGGTAATAATACCTCTCGAAGGAGCCATCGGAACGCTAGAAGGTGTTGAGAAAATTGAGTCAACAGCAGGGCAGCAGCAGGGAAGTATTCGAATATCTTTTCAGCAATCTGTTAATATTAAATTTGCTTATCTCAAACTCGTTGAAAAAATTGATGAAGTAAAAAAGAATTTGCCTGAGGAATTCATGGTTCAGGTTTATAAATTTGATCTGGAGCAAATAAACAATATGTTTATGACAATTCAGGCAAGAGGAAGTGGTGGAGTAAACCGTGTACGACAGATAGTAGAACGGGAAATACTTAATAAAATTGAAAATATCGACGGCGTTTCAAATGCAGAAGTTTTCGGAGGAAGAGAAAAATCAATTGATATTATTCTCAACGAAGATGTTTGTAAAAGTTATGGAATTTCGCCTGCTGATGTTCGCTCAGCAATAAACCAAAACAGTAAGGCAAGGACTTTTGCAGGAAAAGTTTCAAAAAACAATCTGTTGTATTTTGTTAATGTGATTTCGGAATTTTCAAATATTAATGATATTTATGAAGTAGTTGTAAAAGAACAGGGCACAATAAAACTTAAAGATATTGCTACTGTTAATTTTGGTGTAAAAGAACAAAACTCATACAGTCGTGTAAACGGAAAAGAATCAGTAACCATCCAGGTTTCACGTGATTCACAGGCAAATATTATTGAACTGGCAAATGAAGTAAAAAAACAAATTGACATATTAAATATAGAGTTAGAACCCAAAGATGTCGAAATGGTTATTCAGTATAATTCTGCTGAAATCATGGAGAAAAACATTGATCTTATCATAAAGTTAGCGATAATAGGCGGAATATTGGCAATATTTGTACTTTGGATATTTCTAAAAAATTTCAGGTTGGTTATTGCCATTGCACTTGCTATCCCAATTTCTGTTTACACTGCTTTTAATTTCTTTTATGCTTATGGTGTAAGTATTAACAGCCTTACACTTTTGGGAATGGCTTTGGCAATCGGAATGCTTCTCGACAATAGTGTAGTTGTGCTGGAGAATATTTATCGCCTGGCCTCCAAAAAAATAAATCCTGACATTGCGGTAGTTCAGGGGACAAAAGAGGTATGGCGATCAATTTTTGCAGCCACTCTGACAACAATAACAGTATTTTTACCTTTTGTGTTTTCTACTAATTTCTTCATCGGTTTATTAGGAAAACATATAGGTGTATCAATTATTTCCACGCTTTTAGTATCACTTGCAGTAGCTTTATTATTGATTCCAATGATAACCCACACTTTCTTGAAATGGCGCGGGAAAGCATTACCTATACGATTCAAAAGTATTTCTTTTCACAATAGGCTCATCCAAATATATATGGTTTTACTGAAAACCTGTATGCGTAATCCCGGACGTACAATTCTCGGTGCATTAGGGGTATTCTTTATCAGCCTTTTGATCTGTCTTGCAATTAGTGTTTCTTCAAACGAAGAGCCTGAAATTAGAGATCTGACCTTATATGTTACAATGCCGGCAGGAACAACTTTAGAAAACACCGACCTGTTGATCATTGAAGCAGAAAAGAAGCTTGAGAATCTTGAAGAAAAGGAAGATTTAGTTAGTCAGATTTACGAGGAAGAAGCAATGCTTACGATTTCTTTATTGGAAGATTATAAAGATATCAGAAATATGTCTATTCCCGGAATTAAAAATGAAATACTCGAACGATTATCAGATTTAAAACAAGCAGAATTTAGCTGGGATCCGCCAGCTACAGGGCGTCGTTTTGGCAGCGGTGGTTTTGATGATGATAGTGATGATTTTGCAAGAATACTTGGGATTGGTACTCAGCGTGAAAAAGTTGTCATCAAGGGACAGAATTTTGATAAAATGCTAAACCTTGCCAATGATGTAAAATATTATCTCGAACAATTATCATCTATTGAAAGAATAAATATCAGAATTCCGAATAAGCGTCCTGAGCTTTTATTAAATTTCGATAAGCAGTTGATGGGACTTTATGATATTCCTGTTTCTTCGGTGCTTTCCGAACTTAATTCGTTTCAACATGAATTTTCAAGCGGTGTTAAATTTAAACAGGGAACCGATGAATATGATATTCAAATTAAAACCATCATTACTGACGAACAAAAAGAAAGAAATGTAAGTGATTTGAAAACCCTTGCTGTCAGGGGCTCTCAAGGTTCTCAATTCGAATTGCAAAGTATAAGTAATTTTAATTTTACCGATGGTTTATCAACAATAAGAAGAACTAATCAGGAAAAACAACTTGAATTAATTTATGAATTTATTGATGAGGTAAATGACGAGAAAGACCTTCTTGAAGCTTCAAGGCTTGAAGTAGATGAAATAGTTGAAAATATAAACCTCAGCTCAGGAATGGTAATTGAAGTCATTCATGAAGAGGATGATCTTGGAGATTTTGCTTTTCTGTTTTTGATGGCTTTTCTGCTAATTTATATGATACTCGCTTCAGTTTTTGAATCTTTTACTGTTCCTGTTGTGATGATGTTTTCAATTCCTTTGGCAGCAGTAGGTTCTTTGGTTGCCCTAATCTTAACAGGAAACTCAATTATGAATGCCAATGTTTTTACAGGATTTCTCATTCTTTTGGGAATTGTAGTAAACAACGGAATCCTAATGATTGATTACTCAAGGGTCTTGCAAAAACGAGGATATAACGAATCAAGAGCATTAATAATGGCCGGATTGGCAAGAGTAAGGCCTATTTTGATCACAGCCATTACAACAATTATTGCTCTTATTCCTCTTGCAATGGGAAAAGCCGAATATGTTACACAAATTGGTGTGCCTTTTGCTGTTACGGTTATCGGTGGTTTAGCATTAAGCACAATGTTAACACTGGTTTTTATTCCAACATTACATTCAGGTTTGCAAACATCCATAAACTGGATGAAGCAGCAAAAAATCCATATAAAAATAATTCAAATAGTGCTTTGGGTTGCAGGAACCTATTATATTTATACGGAAGTGGATAGTAGGATATGGCAAATAATCGACTTTATTGTTCTGATAATTTCGGTTCCGGCTACTATTTATTTTATCCAAAACAGTATGCGTAAAGCAACTGAAAAACTGATTGATGAAGATGAACCATTACATATTGAAATCAGGAATCTTGTTAAGATCTATGATTGGGACAGCAGATTCCGACGTGAATGGAAATCGGGGATAAATATCAGAAAACGCCTCGGAATTGAACATAAATTTACTTCTATCAAAGATTTTGATTGTCTCTTATGGCAATTGCCACTGGTGGGATTTATTATTTATTTCATTTATTTCCATTTAGAAAGCGGGTTTTGGTATTTTATTCTTCCAATACTTTTATATATAATTGTATTGGATATTCTGACTCCTTTTAAAAAGTATGTCGGAAATTTGAAAACGCAAAACAAATTAAAATGGGTCAGGCGTTTTATTATGTTGATTTGTAAATTATTTTTCTGGTCTTTTCCTGCTATTGCATTATACATTTTTAATAAGAAGTTCTCTTTGATTGGTTTAGTTATCCCAATGGGATTTTTATGGTATCTTGCTATATTTATTAAAGTTACTTCAAATAATCTTTACAAAAACAAGGTTAACATAAATAGAATAAAAGGTAAGTTTAAAGGAATTAGAAAAGCCTTTTGTCGTTTTGTTTTGATCATTCCCCTTATCGGGAAAAAGAAAACTCCTTTTAAAGCAGTAAAAAGTGTTTCTCTGAAAATTGAAAATGGAATGTTTGGATTGCTTGGTCCAAACGGTGCGGGAAAATCAACTCTGATGCGGATTATTTGTGGAATTCTGGAACAAAGCTATGGCAAGATTACAATAAACGGTATCGATGCACGTGAGAAACGCGAAGAATTACAGGGTTTGATTGGTTATCTTCCGCAGGAATTTGGAATGTATGAAAATATGACTGCATGGGATTTTCTGCATTATATGGGAATTCTAAAAAAACTTTATAACAAAAAAGAACGAACCAAGAGAGTCGAATATGTGCTTAAGGCTGTTCATATATTTGAAAATAAAAATGAAAAGATAGGTTCATTTTCCGGCGGGATGAAGCAGCGTATTGGTATTGCACAAATATTATTGCATTTACCACGCATTTTGGTAGTTGATGAACCAACAGCCGGTCTTGATCCGAGAGAACGTATACGTTTTAGAAATTTATTGGTTGAACTTAGCCGTGAGCGTATTGTGATTTTCTCAACTCATATTATTGAAGATGTAGCAAGTTCATGCAACAGAGTTGCCGTAATGAAAACCGGTGAAGTAAAATACCTTGGTGCACCTATTGAAATGGCTAAAAAAGCAGAAGGAAAAGTTTGGACATTAAACATTCCGGCAGCAAAATTCGACGAGATAAAAGATGATTACGTAATTATTCATCACCTACGTGATGGAGAAAATATAAGAATACGTTGCCTTTCTGATGAATCACCTTCGGCTGAAGCCAGACAGGTAAAAGCCAATCTGGAAGATGCTTATCTGTATTTACTAACTGAAAAAAAAGAATGAAATTTTAAATAAACAATGAAATAATCAATCTGAATCAATGAAACAAAAAGACAGAATTCAACTAATATATAACAGCATAGTCTATAACCTTAAAATAGTATTTGCCAATAAATTCATATACTTTTTTATAGCTGCATTTGCTTTTTTTCTAATGATAATAGGAATTATGTTATTCTCAGATTCAAACCCGGGTGACGAAGATATTTTCAATACTCTGATTTTTCCTGGCATACTTATTTTATTTTATCCTGTTATTTTTAATATTCAAAATGATAAAGATTCACGTATGCTTGAGATTGTTTTCGGAATACCAAATTACCGTTTTAGGGTTTACCTTGTGCGTTTTGTAATTAGCATGATGTTACTTTTTATAATTCTTGTATTTATGGCTTGGTTCTCAGTATTTGCAGTTGCTCGCATTCCTGTTTTTTATATGGTTTATAATCTTATGTATCCATTGCTATTTTTGGCAAGCCTGTCATTTTTGCTTTCAACGATTATAAAAAACGCAAGCGGAACAGCCGTGATTATGGTTATTATCGGATTATTCTTTTTTATTATGGATGAACCTTTAGAGTACAGCAAATGGAATATTTTTCTGAATCCGTTTAATATCCCAACGGATATAAGTCATACTGTTTGGAAAAACGTCCTTTATCAAAATCGCCTTATGCTAATAATAGGATCGGTAATTGCAATTTTATGGGCGATGATCAATCTGCAGAAACGTGAGAAGTTTGTATAGGATGAAGTTTGGGCGAAGACACTGCTTCGGTCATTATTTCTTTTTCCGTCTCGCATTACTATTTCATTCAGGTTAAAAT
>Ga0208648_1001720_pt1 | contig 16755 bp, 14 predicted proteins | sample AntAceMetag02UKL_FD_184772 | JGI IMG/M metagenome (GOLD analysis project Ga0208648, IMG submission 184772) | Saline lake microbial communities from Ace Lake, Antarctica - Antarctic Ace Lake Metagenome 02UKL (SPAdes) (version 2) | ecosystem: Environmental > Aquatic > Non-marine Saline and...
TGTCATCGCACAAAGAGGAGATGTGATTTGGAGTAAGGCCTACGGGTATTCTGATGTTGAGAACAGTATAGAAGCAAGCTTAAATACTCCCTTCAGAATAGCATCTATTACAAAAACTTTTTCATCAACACTAATATTCAAACAAATTGAAAAGGGCACACTAAGCCTTGACCAACCCCTAAGTGATTTTGGAATGCAAATCCCTGCATATGATGTAATGCGTGTAAAACATTTAAAACAAATGTATAAAACCATGCAATCCTTAGTAGGCCAAAATAAAAATACAGATGATGATGTGAGCCTTTTGGAACTTGGAATTAAAACAAGTTTTCCAAAAGAAGTATTGTTAAGACATGTTATGTCTCACACTGCAGCAAGTCCTTTAGGTCTAAATTATAAGTACGATGGAAATATGTATGGTAAAAGTGGAAAAGTACTTAGAATATCTTCCGGTATGAGTCTGAATGAATTATTATTTCAGGAGATTTGTGAACCACTAAAACTATCAAATACAGGATATAAAGTTGAAGATTTAAAATCCCCGGGCGCTCAACCTTATGAGTATAATGCAAGGACTAAGGAATTGAAAAAAACAAAAATACGGACTGTTGCCGCTGCTCACTTTGGTATGTGGTCTTCAGCTAATGATTTAAGTATTTATGCCCAGGCATTATTATCGGGACAACTAATTAGCGAGAAATCCTTAGAAATGGCATTTGACCCAACAGTATCTCTTACAGGTCGCATATTACCGTATGGCTTAGGGTGGTTTACACAAGTCTATAAAGGGAAAAAAATTGTTTGGCATTATGGTTGGAACCCTCCGTTTTGTTCATCTCTCCTGGTGCTGATACCCGAAGATCAAATAAGCTTGGTGGTTTTAGCGAATACTGATGGATTATCAGCAGGCTACAATTTAAATCAGGGAGATGTTTTAAATTCTCCGATAGCGGTTCCATTTTTAAGCCAATTTGTATATGCTAATAATGAACTAAACCTTGATTGGAATGCACCAAAACAAGAAATAATTTCTCAGGTCATTGATATGAATGATACTGAGAAAGATTTTTTGACCAAGGAATTACTCACAGTTTGGTGGGCACAATTTATGGCTAACAATAAAGTAAAGCAGTCAGATTTAATAGATATTTATGATAAAATGAATGGATCATTCCCATCATTCCTGCCTCAAAAAGAACCATTATTAGTATTAAAGGCTGACAAAGACTATCAGAGTCTTGAAGAAAAATTTATGCTACAAAATGAAAGGTATATAGATATTTATTGTGTTGGTGAAAAAGACTCTTCAGGAGAAAAAATCTGCGATTATGGATGGATTAAAAATTTGGATACCGATGAAACTGTTTGGATAATGTCAATAGACCAAGCTACGCATGCAGGAGGTGTTAACAGAAATATCCAAGACTATAAAAAAATAAAATTACAAGCTGGAAATTATTCAGTTCATTATAAAACAGATGATTCACATTCATATCCCAATTGGTTGGCATTTCCACCAACACATCACTTTTGGGGTATTTGTATTTGGGAGAATTAATTATGGGATTGAATTTTGAAAAATATTTTTGTTACAATAATTATGATGATGGTACTATTATAATTCTAATTTGAAAGGAAACTAAAAAGGATTAATATGAAAAAAATTGCAAAATACATCCTCATATCAATTGTGGTTGTTCTACTTTTAAGTTCAGCCTATGGCTACATTTTTTTGTTAAAAACAAAATCGTCCATTAAAATTTTTGGGAATGAATATGAGCATATAAAGAAAACCGAATCGCTGCTGGCCTGTTTTGAGAGAGCAGAAGGATGGTCGAACGATTCTTTATTAAAAGCAAAGGAATATGCCATTGAAGCGGGTATAAATTCGGTTGTAATTCTTCATAAAGGAAGGCTGGTGGCCGAATGGGGCAAGACCAATAAAGTAAGTTGTTTGCATTCAGCAAGAAAGAGTATTCTTAGTTTGTTATACGGCATTGCCCAACAAAAAGGGTTTCTCACCCTTGACATGACACTTGATGATTTGGATATATCAGGCAAAAATCAGTTAACTGCAATTGAGAGAACTGCAAGCATCCGTGATTTGTTAATGAGCCGTTCGGGAATTTACTTGCCTGCCGAAGGTGAAGTAAGCTCAATGAAAAAATTAAAACCAAAGCGAGGTTCATATAAATCCGGTGAATTTTGGTACTATAATAATTGGGATTTCAACGCACTTGGTTTTATTCTTGAACAACAAACGAAAATGCCAATTTCACAAATATTAAACGAATGGTTGGCCATACCCTTAGGGTTTGAAGATTTTAGTTTAGATAATGTTTCTTACGAGAAATGGATCAGAAACAGAAAAGCAGATCACAGACAATATAAGATCGATTTGTCTGCCAGAGATATGGCAAAAATCGGACAAATGCTAATAAATAATGGCCGATGGAAAGGTAAACAAATTGTTCCTGAGAATTATATCCTTGAAAGTACCTCTCCTCTTACATTTACAACGCCAAATAATAATAGCTACTATGGTTATAGCTGGTGGGTCAATACGCCAAATGAAATCGAAGCAAATGGTTTGGGCGGTCAACGAATCAGAATTTACAAACACCTGGATTTGGTCATTATAACAAAATTATTCAGTGGTGATAATTTATTGGAAAGGATAGCCTGGTTTTTTTGCGGAGAAAAATTTACTGCCAATGAACGTCGTGCTTTGGAGAAATTAGTTTATGCAGCAGCCAATCTGGAGAAATTTGACAACCGATTTAAAGAATTGATAATGAGTAAGAATGTGAAGGGGGCACTAGCGTATTATTATCAAGAAAAAGCAATCAACCACAATAAATTTATGTTTACAGAGAATCAACTGAATACACTTGCTTATCAACTGCTGAAAGACGGGTTTATTGAAGATGCCATATTATTATTCAGTTTAAACACAGAGGAATTTCCAAACTCTGCAAATACTTACGATAATCTGGGTAAAGCTTACATGGTAAATGGCCAAAAAGAACTTGCCGTTATTAATTATAAGAAATCATTGGACCTAAATCCAGCTAATGAAAATGCAAAAGAAATGCTTAATAAATTGAAGAATTAAAACCAAAATATTAAAATAAAAAAGGGAAAATCATGAAAGTAACATTATTAATTATTAGCCTGTTCATTACAACTATTCTATATGCTTCAGATATACATGAAGCCACAATGAATGGGGATTTGGAAAGAGTTAAAGCATTACTTAAAACTAATAGTCAACTTATTAATGAAAAAGATGCTGAAGGCGACATTCCTTTATGTACTGCTATTGTCAGCAGACATACTGAACTGTCACTTTTTTTTATTGAGAATGGTGCAGATATTAACAATCAGAATCAGGATGGTTTTTCTCCATTCCATTGGGCCACAATAAGGAATGATACAGTGGTTGCAAAAGCATTAATTGAGAAAGGGGCCAATCTTGATCTGGCCACCAGGTCAAACGAAACGGCCTTACATATTGCTGCTGCTCGTGGATATGTTGGTATTGTCAAGCTATTGGTTGAAAACGGAGCGGCTCTTGAGATTGTTATTGATACTTATCATAGAACACCTCTATTTATGGCAGTAAGAGAAACAGGGGGGATTGAAACAGTCAGAATTCTTGTGGAAGCTGGTTCAAATATTAATACTACTGATTATTCCGAGGATACACCCTTAAGCATTGCTGCATGGAGAGGCTTCTCAGAAATAGTTGACTATTTGTTGGAAAAAAATGCAAAATTTTCAACATTAGGAGAGGAAGGAATTAAGTTACTTACTTATGCTGCTGATAAAAGATTATGGAATTTATATTATGCATTAATTCAAAAAGGGGGTGAAGAATTTCTTTTAGAATTAAAGAAGAAACCTGTACTTAATTGGGCCGCCTCAGGGGGATCTCAGAAAATAGTTGCTGATCTTATAAAAAGAGATCAGCAAATCAATGCCCTGGATGCATATTGTTGGTGTCCTTTGCACTATGCCGCATACTTTGGCAGGCTTGAAGCAGCCAAATTACTGATCGAAAAAGGGGCTGATATCAATGCTAAAACACCTTTGGGTGAAACACCGCTTTATCTAGCCCAAATGGAAAACAAAAAGGAAGTTATTGATTTGCTTGTATCAACCGGTGCAGATCAAACGCCTCCTGGGACTACAAAATTTACAGGCAAATATATGGGGCAGAAGAAACCCAAAAAGAAACTTGAATTATTTGCTCCGGGTATTGTTTCAAGGTTACAAGGAGGGCATAGCAATGTCACATTTTCACCTGATGGGAAAGAGGCTTTTTGGACTGAATGGATTCTGGTTGATAAAGGTTATTCACCGGGGTGCACCGTCTGGTATTCAAAAATTAAGGATGGAGTATGGACTTTACCTAATAAGTTTTTGTCAGATGGGGATACGCCATTTTTTTCTGCGAATGGGCAAAAAATCTTTTTACTTTCATCATTTCCTCTACCTCCTGAAAATAATGACGTCAGAGGCATTTGGTATTATAAAAAGGAGAAGGATTCATTTTCAGGACCTAACTACCTCAATTTTGATGTGAATGGGACAGGTTTGTATTGGCAATTTTCACTAGATAAGCATGAAAACATATATTTCAGTTCGGATGATGGATTATTCCGATCCTTGTTTAAAGACGGAGTGTACCTTGAAGAAGAAAATTTATCGAACATTTTCCACCCAGATTACAAAGGTGGTGCACCCTACATTTCACCTGATGGAGATTACATCATCTTCAACTCGATGGTTTTACCAGACTCATTCGGAGGTATGGATCTATATATTGGCTTCAGGAAATCTGATGGCACATGGACAAAACCCATTAATATGGGGCCAACAGTTAACTCTGCAGCTCAAGAACTCCTTGCTTTAGTTTCTCCTGATGGGAGAAATCTTTTTTTACGTACGGCAAGAAATGGCGTAAATGGGATTTATTGGATTGATGCTAAAATTATTAAAGAATTAAAACCAAGAAACTAATATAACATGAAAAAAAGCATCAAATCTATTAAAGTATTCAATATAAAAACATTGAGAGTATTTATATTTTCATTCTTGATAATTTTCTTTTTCAGATTTGGATATGCACAACAAGTAAATCAGATTGAATACAACAAAGAAAAAATTATCATGGAGGTCTGCAAAAAGATAGAAACCATATATCCAGATGGTAAACTTGGAAAGAAAGTATCGGACCATATTCTTGAAGAATTCAAGTTAAAAAAATATGAGGGCTTAAAATCTCCAGAAAGTTTTGCCGATAAATTAGCAAGCGATCTGGTAAGGTTTAGCAAAGATGTGCACTTCAACCTAAAATACGACCCCGAATTAGCCGAAAAGATGAGAATAGATGCGGAAAATGTTTCAACTGCTGCAGATAGGTCATGGACAGAAAATCAGGTTAAAAAAAACAGACCCAATAACTATGGATTCAAAGAGCTTAGAATTCTTGAAGGGAATATTGGTTACTTAAAGTTAGACGTGTTTTTTTCACCCAAATATGCAGGAGATATTGCAGTAGCAAGTATGAATTTCTTTTCAAATTGCGATGGTTTAATAATTGACTTACGTAATAATAAAGGTGGCTGGGATGAAATGGGGATGTTTTTGTTAAGTTATTTTATGGATGAAGATGAGTCTCAAACAATGGGAGTTTCTCACTCTACACTAAGTGATATTTACCATACTTCAGTGACTTATAATTACGTTCCTGGACATAAACATTTAGATATACCGGTTTACATATTAGTTTCTAAAAAGTCTGCTTCATCAGCTGAAGGTTTTGCTTACAGGATGAAATATTTAAAGAGGGCAATACTAATTGGAGAAAAAACTGCAGGAGCTGAAACACCAATTGAGCCCATACCGGTTGGCGATTACTTTATTCTGCAAATTCCATGCTATGAAAACATATATTCTTCTATTGAAGGTCCTGGCTGGCAGGGTATAGGAGTAGAACCTGACATTGAGGTTGATGAAGACGCAGCTATATATATTGCACACAAAGAATTTATGAAATCTAAATTAAAGAATTCAGTTAAAGAAAAAGTATTGAATCAATGGATAATTGATGGGATAAACACAAAGCTAATTGCACTTTCTTATGAAGATAAAGACTTAAATAAGTTTACTGGTCAATACGGAAAAAGAAGGATGTATATTAAGGATGAATCTCTTTATTATCAAAATGATGACGGTCCTGAGTTTGAACTAATTCAAATGACAAAAACATTATTCCAGTTTAAGCTTACCAACACAATGCGAATTATGTTCTTTCTTGATGCCAATCAAAATATTGAAGGATTCAGTGTACAGTATTCTGATGGATATAAAACAAAAAAATACACAAAATAATGTAAAGAATATCTTAATGGGCTAATTTAATTCATTGAAGAGTTAATACAAAAAATTTGAAATATAAATATCATGAAAACAAAATCAATTATTGTAATTATTGTGCTTATTACATCCTTCATCAACTGTAATGCACAGCACGAAAAAAAGCAAGCTGATTTCCATGAATTAACAGATACTTACCTTGGACAAAAACCTCCGGGAGGAATCCCTGAGGTTTTTGCGTCAGGAATAGTATCAACGGATGAGTTTGAATTCGCCATCACCTTTTCATACGACTATAACGACATCTTTTTTACCAGAAGGCCAACAAACGATGGGGGTGGAAATAGTATAATGCATTGCTATTTTAGCAATGGAAAATGGTCAAAGCCAACTTTGGCATCATTTGCAAAAGCCAATTATATTGAACTTGCCCCCTATTGTGCACCTGATGAACCCAAGGTATATTTTCATTCTGAACGTGAACATCCGCAAACAGGGAAAAAAATGGTGAATGATGAAAAAATATGGTTCGCTGTAAAAAAACAAAATGAATGGACGGAAGCTTCTTTTTTACCCGGAATTTTGAATACCGGATGGGTAATGGGAATTGCACCTGCTAAAAATGCCATACTTTATTTATGTGGAGAAGTGGATGAATTGGGAGGCGTTTTGCGCTCTGTTCCAGAGGATGGGACTTACAAAAATGTTGAACAAATTCTGGATGGAGTCCATCCATATATTGCTCCCGATGAAAGCTTTATCATTTTTGACAAGATAGGTCAAAACTGGGAAGAAACCTACCTCTGCATTTCGTTTAAAGATAATAATGGAGAGTGGGGAGAAGCCATTAAACTACCTGAAATAATTAATAAAACAAATACAGAATGTTTTGGCAGGATGTCGCCCGACGGAAAATACTTCTTTTTTAACCGTGAAGGTGACATCTATTGGGTTTCGTCAATAATCATTATAAAATTAAAATAATAAAATTATGAAAAAGAAAAACAACTTTTTATTGTATCTGGGAGTAGTATTTATTTTAAGCTACGGCTGGCAATATATTATTTACTTAGATGGCGGTATTGATTCAGGGCTTGTTCCGCTAACTATGCTTTTCCCTGGTCTTATTGCAGTAGCATTTTTAATTATTAATAAAGAAGGATTTCGAAAAATAGGTTGGGGGTTGAAGAAGTGGAAATATATATTTCCCGCAATTTTCATTCCTTTAGGACTCTCCCTATGTCTTGTTTACCTGATTGAGGGCTTAAGCTGGGGTAGCCAACCTGAATTATTTGTTTTTAATAACGGGATGTTAGAGAGCACAAAACTGGGATTGATCCTTGGAAAGACAAATCAATCAATTCCCTTTTTTCTTATAAATATTATCCTATCACACCTTTTATTTATAGCTGGAGGAAGTATTTTAACTTTAGGAGAAGAGTTGGGATGGCGTGGATATTTACAGGAAAAACTTTTAAGAAAGTATGGTCTAATTTGGGGCTTAGTAATATTAGGCGCAGTCTGGGGATATTGGCATTTACCAATAGTTTTAATGGGGTATAACTTTCCGAGCCAGCCAGTTCTTGGAGGTCTGTTACTCATGCCTATTGGCACTATTTTTATTGGGATATTTCTAGCTTGGATTTATTTACGCTCTAAGAGTATTTGGATGCCTGCGCTGGCTCATGCTTCGCTAAATATATTCTCAGGATTCCTTTATGGAATGACGATGAATGTTGATGAATTATCTCGTCAATTAGTTTGGATAGCTGCCTGGGGTATCGTTGCAACTTTTTGCTTGATCAATCTTAATAAAAACAAACCAATACTTTGGCAAAATACTGCATCACCAGACAGTACTATATAAGTGCAATCAACCTGTTTATGCTATGAAAGGTGTTAATAATATGATAATAATGAGCAATTAAAACCAAAAAATTTAAATAAATCATGAAAACAAAATCAATTATTGTAGCTATAGTGCTTATTATTTCTTTCATCGGATGTAATGCACAAAATACCTTAAATGAAACTAATTTGTATTTTGGTCAAAAACCACCGGGAAGGAAAGCCGAATTTTTTGCACCTCAAGTTCTAACTATAGAACCTCATGAATCACCCATTATTTGCAAAAATGAAACCTTGCTAGTTATTGGGACAATGGAAGAAGGTGTAAAATTTTATACAATGATCAATGGAAATCTAACATTAGTAAGCAATCCTTTCAATTTTAATATTACTGAAATTGCTAATGGAGTTGATGTGTTCTGGAATGGACTGGAAATTTCAAATTCAGAAGAAAAAATGTACATCAAATTGTATGAAAATGGCGGTGAAAAATTTTATTATATCGAAAGACAGGGAGAAAATTGGAGCAAGCCTAAATTATTAAATCCGGAAGTTAATGCCTTTAAATCGCATTGGCAGTATTCACTTGCAAAAAACGAAAATTTATATCTTCCATCCGACGGAATAAAAGTGGCAAAATATAATGGCAACACTCACCTAAAACCCATACCACTTATTTTGGAAGACAATAGTGAAATGAAAGGTGGAACTCCTTACATTGCTCCTGATGAAAGTTACATTATTTTTAGCCGTGATAATGACTTACATATCAGTTATCATTTAAACAATGGAAAGTGGAGCAAACCCAAGAACTTAGGCTCTGAAATCAATGCTGAAGGCCTTGAGCTATGCCCTAGAATATCACCCAATGGAAAATATTTATTTTTCATAAGTCGAAGACCCGGACCAGATTGGGCAGTATATTGGGCAGATGCAAGTTTTATTGAAGAATTAAAACCAAAAGACTTAAAATAAAAAATATCATGAAAACAAAATCAATGGTTGTAGCAATTGCACTTATTATTTCCTTCATGGGATGTAATGCCCAAAACGAAAAAAATGAAGCTAATTTCCCAGAATTAAAAGGTCCTTATCTTGGTCAGAAACCTCCGGGGATGATCTTAGAGCTTTTTGCCCCAGAAGTTATTTCTCATATAGGAAGTGAAGAAAATGATATAAACTTTTGGCCAAATGGAGAGAAATGTATATTTAATAGAAATGAAGTTTTATATGAAACACAACTTAAAAATGGTAAATGGACTATTCCTAAGCCTTTCAAACCTTTAGAAAATATAAATTGTTTTGAGCCTGGATTAACTCCTTCTGGGAACAAAATATTCTTCGGAAATAAAGAACTTAAGCTACCTAAAGATGTTTCAAAGAAAGCAGTATTCGGTCCACTTTGGTTTATTGAAGAAACAACTCAGGGATGGAGCAAGCCCATATATTTCACTCATGGGATGTTCCCATCAATTGAAAGAAATGGCACGGTTTATTTTACAGCACTTACTGGACTTATGTATAGAGATCAGGTTAGTGGGGAATATAAACAATCTATACCTCTTTTTAGCGGCTCCTACATGGAAGATGCTCATCCATCTGTTGCCCCTGATGGCAGTTATATCATTTTCGATTCAGAATTAAGAAGTAGAATTAATAATTGCAGATTTTATGTGACATTTAAACTCCAAGATGGAACTTGGAGTGTGCCTGTAAATATGGGAAAAATAGATTCAATTCCTACTTGGGGGTTAGTTAGGATTTCGTCCGACCAGAAATATATCTTTTTTTGCGATGAAGGTAATATTTATTGGATTTCTTCTAAAATTATTGAAGAATTAAAACCAAAAAATTTAAAATAAAAACAATGAAAAAAATAGTAATCATATTTTTATTTGTATGGATCGTCTTTTTAATACCTGCATTTTCTCAAGAAAAAGAATTACTGGTTTTAAAAAATACCAGTTTTATTGATGTAGAAAAAGGCGAGTTAGTAAATGACGTTGATATTGTGATAAAAGGATCTGTGATTCAAGAAATCAATATTCATTCTCTTGGAAGAAATTATCCCAGTGCTCAGGTAATTGATCTGGAGGGATGTTTTATTATACCTGGATTGATTGAAGGACATACCCATATCTCTCCTATTCCTGAAAAATGTTTAACGATAGCGCTAAAAAAGGGTGTTACTGCTTTAAGAGATATGGCTGGAGATGGTGAATATTTGAAACTATTGCAAGATGCTGTTCAATCAGGTGATCTTATCGGTCCTGATATATATTTCTCAGCATTAATGGGTGGCCCAGATTTGATATTGAACGATTCACGGGTCAAAATTTCAACTCCTCAAGCATTTAATTTGGGAGAAGCACCATGGATGAGGTTGGTTGACGCTAATAGCGATATTCCGCAAATTATTAAAGAAGCAAAGGAATGCGGTGCAACAGGAATAAAAATCTATGCGTATTTGACCGCTGATTTGGTTAATAAACTAGTTGCTGAAGCTAAAAAACAAAACATGAAAGTGTGGTCGCATTGGAATGTTTATCCTGCAACACCTGAAAACATAATTGATGCTGGTGTTGAAGTGGTTTCTCACATATATTTTTTATTGACTCCACCTAATTGGGATTATAAAGATGGATCTAAGGTTTTAAATGCTTCTTATCTGAATCAGGAACGAAACAGTATCTTATTTTCAAAGATGAGAGCAAACAATATTTTTTTAGATCCGACTATTGTTGTAGCGAGAGAAATGTTTAGTGCAAATCCAGATAAAATAAAGGTAGACGATTTAAATAAAGCAGTTTACGAAATCGTTAGGGATGCTCATAAAAATCAAGTGAAGATTATTGCTGGAACCGATATTTTTTTCCCAAAAGATGAAGGTGATAAACTGCCCTTACATGAAGAAATTGAATTTTTAGTCGAAAAGGTGGGGCTTAATCCGGCGTATGCCATTAAAGCTGCAACAATATTCAATGCTGAGGTTTTAGGTATTGATAATACACAGGGAAGTCTTGAAATCGGGAAAATAGCCAACCTTGTTGTTTTAAGCGATAATCCGCTTATTGACATCCATAATATTGAAAAAGTAAAACTTGTGATCAAAAACGGAAAAATTATTAACTAAAAAAATGAAAAAAATGAAAATTATCTTGACAGTTATTTTATTATCAATCATTTCGATATCAAATTTATTTAGTCAAAAATTACTTGACTTTGGAAAATTCGATATAAAAGTACTAGAAGTAAAGAAAATTGAGAGTTTTAAGGGTGAAAACAGTGAAGTTGTTAAAGCCTCAAAACGTAGTAATCAATTATTCGAGATTAAATTAGAAATTATCTCAAATGAAGAAGGAGAATTTGGGCTTTATCCCAAAATGTTCAACTGTATGTGTCTCTACCGTGGTGAAGTACTGGTGGTTCCTGCTATTGCATTAGGGACAAAGGTAAAAGATAGGAGTAGCGGTGTCGTTAGTGAATATTGGTATACTGACCCCGAAGTTTCAATAATAATCGGAGTAGGTAAAAGCGAAAAGTTTAGAAAGTATGTCGTTGTTGAAGTACCTAAAGAAACAGAAAATTTCTATTTGCAGGGCCCTAAGGTTATTGATGAAGTAGTGCTTTAATATATAAAATAATAAGGATTTATATGTTAAAATGATTTTTGAATCAATGAATCCGATAAATCCAGCCCAGAAAATTAATAGCGGCGGTCATGAAAGATCTCCTTACCTATCTCCTGATGGAAAGTATTTGTTTTTTTGGAGAGTTACTCAAGGATCTGATATTTATTGGGTTTCAACAAAATTTATTGAAAAATTAAAATCAAAAAATTAATGTAAATCATGAAAACAAAATCAATTATTGTAATTATTGTGCTTATTACATCCTTCATCAACTGTAATGCACAAAACGAAAAAAAAGAAGCCAATTTCCCGGAATTAAAAGGTCCTTATCTTGGACAGAAACCACCAGGAATGACACCTGAGCTTTTTGCACCTGGTATAATCTCATGTGGCACCTATGATTATCATGGAACTTTTTCTCCCGATGGAAAAGAATTTTATTTTGGTAGGCAAATTGGAAGAGCTCTGGTTTGGTTTACAGAAGAAAAAAATGGGAAATGGACCAAACCCCAAATAGCTCCTTTTTACGGAAAAATTAAATGGCACGATAGAGCAGCTATGTTTTCACCCGATGGGAATAAAATTTTCTTCACCTCCTATCGCCCCGAAGATGAAAATGACGAAAGAGCAGGAACCAGTAATATTTATTATGTCGAACGTTCGGATGAAGGTTGGAGTAAGCCCATTGATCCCGGGAAAAATATTAATACTGAGGCAACTGAAGCTAATGGATCGATGGACCTTGAAGACAATTATTACTTTAACTCCCGAAGAACCAATGGGGTTGGCAGTAACGATATCTATTATTCCAAATACGAAAATGGCACTTTTGGTGAAGCACAACTATTAAGTGATTCAGTTAATACTGCCGGATCCGAAACCTACCCTTTTATAGCACCTGATGGTAGTTATTTATTATTTACGAGAGTAATTCGAGGCGGTAAATATGGATTTACGATTGAAATATTTATCAGTTTTAAAACGCCTGATGGACAATGGACAAAAGCTAAAAGCATGGCTGAAATTCTGAACTGCGATTATCGTGACTCCGCCCCTTTTGTTTCTTTTGATGGTAAATATTTATTTTTCACCAGATATAAAAAAGCAGAAAAATTTGATAAAAACACACATCATTCCTATCAGGAATTAATGGAAATTTTTGATTCACCGGAAAATACCATACATCATGGTGATATTTATTGGGTGGATGCAAAAATAATTGAACAGTTTAAATTTGATAATATTAAGCAATAAAACATGAAAAAAATACATAATCAGCTATTCCTTTTTATGCTCATGCTTACTGGCCTGCTAAGTTGCGTAAATCATTCCGAAAATTCAAAATACACCAATTTATCCGGTGATTATTTAGGACAGTTAGAACCACAAGACGTTCCTCAATTATTTGCTCCGGATCTTATATCAACAGCAAATTATGAAGGAACTCCTGCCTTCTCTTCAGACGGGAAAGAGCTCTATTATACTTTTGGTGATCCTTCTCAAACATATATGTCAATTGTTTTTATGAAACAGGTCAATGGGAAGTGGACGAAACCAGAAACATGCAGTTTTTCTGGCCGCACCTCTTTTAATGATAAGAATCCATTTATCTCTCCTGATAACCATAGAATGTATTTTGCTTCTAAGCGCCCCATTAATGATACAAGTGATGTAAATGATAATTATGACATCTGGTATGTTGAAAGAAGCGAAAGCGACTGGACTAATCCGGTAAGATTGGACACCATAATTAATACCACAGACGATGAAGATTGCCCATCAGTTTCAAATTCAGAAACATTGTATTATTCGGCAAATTATAAATCAGGAATTGGTTCTTACGATATTTATTATTCAAAATTTGTGAATAATAAATATTCAAAACCGGTTCTTTTAGATACAATCATAAATTCAACTTTGCGTGAAAACTATGCTACTATTTCTCCGGATGAAGACTTTTTATTGTATTCATCAAACAAATATAAAAAGGGCGAATTTGGTCATAAATTGTATGTTTCTTTTTTTAATAAAGAAGATGCAAACTGGACTATACCTGCCATTTTCGACCTAAACATTCAGTCTGACAACTGGGATTATGCACCACGTTTATCTCATGATAATAAATACATATTTTTTAGTAGTTACCGTTCTGATTGGATGAAGCCATTTAATTCGAGGAAACCCAGTTATGAAGAATTGATGTGGTTAACTAAAAATCCAGTAAATGGAGGATCAGATATTTATTGGGTAGATGCAAAAATCATTGAAGAATTAAAACCAAAAAGACGAATATAGAAGAATGTGGGGTGGAACTGGTGGAGATATTGATGGTAATTATAATAAAGAAACTGGAAATAAAGCCATGAAGAAATTAGTAAATTGGTTCTTAAAATACCTTTAAATATACTATTATGAAAAAAAGAAATTTATTACTTGTTGTATTATGGAGTTACGGATTATTCATCCTTATTCACATGTATCAATATGTTGGCGCTTTGTTAGCGGCTTGGATAAGTGGACAAGGATTTGATGCTATTATGAGCGGAAATTATGAAAGTAGCCAAACAGACTTTATAATTTCACTTACAGCCCTTATTATAGGCGTTCCTTTAATTTTTTTGGCAATCAAATTTTTATGGAGGCGGAACTTTGAGTGGATGCGTCTACAATTTAATTACAAAAAACTTATATTGGGTTTAACTCTTGGTCTATTGCTTCCACTTGTAATTCTTCAAGTTTTAAATTTAATGGGATGTGCTAATATTTCTTGGAGTTCAATTGGATTACAATCAGAAGAACTTATCATTATTCTTGGATATGGCTGTGTTGCAATATTTACCGGTATTGTAGAAGAAGTTGTTTTTAGAGGAATGGTTGTTAGGGAGTTTGCCCAAAAATATGGTTGGGTGATAGCTGCTGTAATAGGTGGCGTGCTATTTGGACTACCACATCTAATAACCATGTTACAAGACATTTCCTTAATAAATATGTTACAAATTCTTTTAGCAAGTATTATTGTTAGTTTTCTGTTTGTAGCTATGTATATCCGAACTCATTCTTTATGGTTTCCTATTGGTTTTCATATAGCTTGGAATTTCTGTTTGAAAGGAATATTGGGAGTAACAATGAGTGGAAGTGATGCAAAGGCAGGATTCTTAAATATTGAATTAACTGGAAGCCCATTATTAACAGGAGGGAGCTTTGGAATAGAGGCTTCATTCGTATCCATTTTGGTTTATTTTATATTAGCATTTATGTTCTTTAAACTTCCTCTTTTTGGAGAAGTCGATCTTCTTAGTAATAAGTACAAAGATTAATAGGATATATTTCATTTGATGACCCTAATATTATTAAATTCTTTAATTAAATTCTACTTGGCTAAATTTATGATAAACAAGAAATGTATAAGTCTGCACTAAAATACAGTGTAAAATGTATAAAAACAGAAAACATGAAAATACTACCTGATGTAATGCGACTTAGTGTCTATACAAAACAATATAACAATATAAAGATTAAGTTAATAGGCAATAATATGTAGAATGAGTTTAAAATGATAAAAAAAACAAAAAAATTGAAAAACTTAAAATAAAAAAGTATGAAAACCTATAAAAAAATAATTCTTATAGCATTTACAATGTTTGTTTCTGTATTTTCTTCTAGAGCTCAGGAAGAAGCTATAAATGCAGCTACTCTTTTAGAAACAAGCATCAATGAACAAGGCTTAGCAAAAACTCAAAATAAATTTGGTGAAATATTTTCTAATAGGGATAAGTTCATAATAAAAGAAAATGAAATTAACTCCCTGGCCTATCGATTTTTATTTCTAGGACAATTATCCAATGCTTTAGAAGTATTTAAAATGAATGTTACGCTTTTTCCTAAATCAACAAATGTGTATGATAGCCAGGGTGAAGCGTATTTGTATCTGGGTGATATTCCAAAGGCTATCGAATCATATTCAAAGATCAGTGAACTGGAAAATGGGAATACCAGTGGAACTAGAATCATTGAAAATATCAATCAGGAATATCGCAAGCGTCAGAATGACAAATTGAGAAGATTCCATATTGCAGCAAAATCAGGCAACCTTCAATCGCTTCAACTCTGGTTAAAAGCGAATCCGGATTTTTTAAATAAAAAAACAAATGACGGAAATACAGCACTCTACCTATCTGTATATGGAAAACATCTTGATCTGGTAAAGTATTTAGTGTCAGCTGGTGCTGATTTGAATATCCGAAATACAATGGGGCAGTCAGCCTATAACTTGGCTGAATCCTGCAAATTTGAAACCATTAAAGATTTCCTATTATCAAAAAATGCAGATAGAAGTCCGCAAGAGTTCCCTTTGTTAGAATCAGAATACCTTGGACAAAAGGAACCTGGACTAAAACCAGAACTATTTGCTGAAGGCATTGTATCAACTCATCGAAATGTGTACGGAAACATTGTGTTCTCTCCAGATTTTAAAGAAGCGTGCTGGACACCTAACGAACCTGGCAATGATCACCAACATGGCGGTTTAATTATCTCAAAAGTAAAGGATGGAAGATGGTCTCCTTCTGAGGAAGTATTTTTCTTAGATCCTGAAAGCTATAGCCATAGAAGTCCGTTCTATTCATATGACGGGAATCGACTTTATTTTCAGGGATACAGAAAAACTGGTGTTCGTTCTTTTGATCAAAAAGAAAAGTTTTATTTTGTAGCTAAAACGGAAAATACTTGGTCGGAACCAAGCCTGTTGGATACTATATTCAATAACTATGGCATGCACTGGCAATTTTCTCTGGACCGGAAAAACAATTTATATTTTGGTGGGAAAAACAGAAGTATTGAAAATTCCGGTGGAATATATCTCTCCCAATTTATTGATGGAAAATATACCGAA
>Ga0208648_1001721_pt1 | contig 16744 bp, 15 predicted proteins | sample AntAceMetag02UKL_FD_184772 | JGI IMG/M metagenome (GOLD analysis project Ga0208648, IMG submission 184772) | Saline lake microbial communities from Ace Lake, Antarctica - Antarctic Ace Lake Metagenome 02UKL (SPAdes) (version 2) | ecosystem: Environmental > Aquatic > Non-marine Saline and...
TCAATGATATAATTAATTGTTCTTCTAACTGGTTTTTTCATGAGCCACCCGGTTCCAAAAATTCGAGGAGTAAAATTTGCTGTCCATTTAATTTGTGAAATATCACTTTGAGGGATGATAGCAATAGTACCAGTATATTTTTTAAAAGCGATGTTTGATAAAATTTCATAGACTAACGTCCTATTTGAAGGATCAACATCTGCTAAGTGTTCTAAAAAACGATTTTTCCTTACTGTAATATTTCTTAATGTACCAACACCATTATTTTCACTGTCACCATTTTTTACAACGTCAACGCTAAATGATGGGGCAGCAGGTATTGTGAAGTCACTTATCGTATTCCAGATTGTATCCGCTGGCGCATTAATTTCTTTTTCAATCGTAACATTAATCAACCTATTTTCTCCTTATCGGTAGATTCATAACAAGGAGTTTACCTGTTCTCTGTATAACTCCACCGGATAAGTAACGGTGGTGGATAACACCCAATCAGTAGCAAAAAAAATAGGTTTTGACAAATTAAATTTGGCGATGCTATACTATTTTCTAACAGGATAACACTCTATTTTGCATGTTATGCAGTTAGCAGGATAACTACAAATGATTAAAATTGATCCAAATTTATTAAACGATTATAATATGATTTTGGAAGAAACAAAAATTCACAGTAACCAGGTGGGCTATTACGTCAAATGGCTGAGGTACTATTTGGATTTTTGCAGCAAATATGATTTTCAAAATAATGATTCTGAAAGTCTTCCCGTGTTTATTGATAAACTTCGGTCTAAAAAACAAAATGAAAACCAAATTCAACAAGCGAGCCGTGCTGTTCAATTGTTTTATTCATTGTCCAAGAAAAATATTGTCCCTGAATTTTCAGAAGAAAGCCAGCAAGTAAAAGAACAGAGGATGTAAAAAAGTTTTTGACTTATCAGGCTGTAGAACTTAATGTGTCTGCTTCATCACAGAATTTAGCATTTAACGCTCTATTGTTTTTCTATCGCAATGTTCTTGGCAAAGAATTCGGAAAGATCGATGGTGTCGTAAGGGCGAAAAAACGGCCGCATATCCCGGTGGTGCTTTCTAAACAGGAAGTCGAAGCGGTTTTGAAAAACTTTTCTTATCCTTATGATCTTGTCGTAAAGTTATTATATGGGTAAGGAAGCAAAGAGCCCCCTTGATTTTTAAGGCAGGGTGAAGAAATAGCTCCGCTCTTTCGTTTACATTGTCGAGAATGGAGACAAGATCAAAGCATGTTATTTTCTGTTATAGTAGGGATTTCGTAGAATTGCAATCAGGGAAAACCCTTAATTTTATAGATTTATCATGCAAATTTGAAGGCCTGAAGAAAGGGTGTAAGAAGGCAGGGCTCTGGATACAGATTTATAAATTTATGGTTCAAAGTCTTAAACAGACCTTGAACCATAAATTATTTTAACTTGTTTATCAATTATTTCTGAGTTTATGTCAGATTTTATTTCCTGTTTTTACTCCTGGGGTTTACCCATTACTTCAGAGAACATTTCGTCATCCCACAGTCTTGAATCTGCAACGTTCTGGCGAAATTTAATGAAATCGATTGTATCCTGCTTTGTTATTTTCTTGGTATTGAATGCACCAAACCCAAGGAATGCTTCGCCGGACATATTGGCGGCAAGCCAGTGTCTGTGATCATTTTTCATGGTATCCCAGAAGAATTTCTTTTTCTGGCGGATACCATCAATGGATTTGATCAGGCAGCCTGGGAAAAGGTTGGCAAATTTCCAGATAACAGCCGCGACTTCCTTGTCAAGAAGTTCAAAATCCGCATTGGCCTGGTGCTGTTTGAGAAGGGCACGGCCATCTTTAAGCGCCTGTCCTGATTTGGATTCCCCGTAAACAATCTCACCGTTATCAACATATCTGTCCGTGATAATGGTGGGGTTTCTGACCCATTCACCATCAATTTTAAGAACAGGGACAACCTTGGAGAGCATGCCTTTTTGTTTCATTTTATAGGCAGACCACATCTCGCAGGATACACAGTTCCACATGGCATCTTCTGCCGTGAGGAACCAGGGAAGGAAATCCGAAGATCCGCCGGCAGGAGCTGAACCATGTTTAGGTCCTGCCTGGCCGAAAATAGCAAGGTCGGAAGATATGGCAATATCACAGGCAAGGCCTATTTCCTGGCCGCCGGCAACCCTCATGCCGTTAACGCGGGAAATAACCGGTTTTTTGCAGGCAAGGATGGAATCAACCATGTGGTTGAACAGCTCCATGTACTGGCCGTATTCATCACATCTTTTTGAATAGAATTCAGAATATTCTTTTGTATTGCCGCCTGTGCAGAAGGCATAGGGGCCAGTGCCTGTAAAAACCACGGCCACAACACTTCTGTCAAGGGATGCATTTTCAAATCCGGCAATAACACCCTTTACCATGTCTGTGGTATAAGAGTTAAACTGCTTTGGGTTATTCAATGTAATCCATGCAACAAATAATTTTTCAGTCACATTTCCTGCAGGATCTGTTAATGGTCTTTTTTCATATATGACGCATGGTGCTTCTGTTCCCCAATGGGGGTTTCTGTGCAACGCATGATCCTTAACTTCGTTTTCTCTTGGCATCCAATCTAAAGCCATATTTATTCTCCTTATAATATTTTGTTTTATCCGATATATCCGCCGTCAACACCCAGTACCTGGCCTGTGATATAACTTGCATCATCAGAAGCAAGAAATACAAATGCAGGGGCAATTTCTTCAGGCTCTGCAAATCTGCCCAGCTGAATTCTGCCTTCATAGATTTTTTTGAGCTTTTCATCAGTCTGAAGTTTGCCTGTCATTTCTGTCTTTGTAATACCGGGGCAGATGACGTTTACATTGATTCCATACCTGCCAAGCTCACGGGAGGCTGATTTTGTAAATCCTATTATCCCGGCTTTTGCAGAGGCATAGTTGATCTGGCCGACGGTACCGAAAATACCGGCAGTTGAGATCACATTAATGATTTTGCCGGATTTTTGTTCCTTCATATGTCGGCCTGCTGCCTGGGTGGTATTAAAGGCTGCCTTTAAATGGATATCAATAATGGCATCCCAGTCTTCTTCCTTCATTTTAAGCAGCATGGATGGTTTGGAAACCCCGGCATTGTTGACAACAATATCAACACGGCCCAGCTGTTTTACGCATTCTTCAACCATATCCTGTGCACTTTTATAATTTGCAACATCAGCTGCAATGGCAACACCTTTACGTCCAAGTTTTTCAATTTCTGCCACGGTTTCTTTTGCGGCTGCATCATTGGAATGGTAGTTCACCAGGACATCTGCACCTTCTTTTGCATATATCAGGGCAATGGCTCTTCCGATACCGCGGCTGCCACCTGTAACAATGGCTTTTTTCCCTTCAAGTTTCATTTGTTTTATTCCTTTTTATTTAAAAATCCGGTACCAGTACGATTCTCTGATCCGGTGATTTTTTATGGGCTTCATCAAAACTCTCTGCAATGGTGCTCATGGGCCTTGTCTGGACAAATTCTTCAAAATTAATTTTGCCGCTGGTGACCATGCTTAAAACAGAAGGATAGTATTCCGGCAGGCATCCCCAGGTACCGATAAGTTCTGCATCAAATGCCATGAGTCTTGAAATGGAATATTCTACCTTTTGAGGACCAAATCCCACAATCATCATTTTGCCGGTAAAGCTTAAAAGAGCAAGTCCCAATTCCTGACCGGGTTTTGTTCCGGAGACCTCAAAAATTTTCCACCCAGTGGAAACAAGTCCGTTTTCCTTACGATAGGCTTTCATCTCTCCGGAAATCTCTCTTGGGGTTTTGCCCATTGAATTAACAACAAAATCCGCACCATTTTTCAACATGACATCAAGGCGTTCCTGATTAATATCAATGGCAACAACATTTGCCGCACCCAGGGCTTTAAGTATCTGGACCATGTATTGTCCAACACCGCCAACACCAATAACAATGGTATTATCTCCCACCTGGATATCAGCTCTTTTAGCTGCCTGGAAAGGCGTGGTTGCAGCATCTGCCACAACTGCCAGTTTTTCAAGGGGGATGTTTCCGCGGTTTGTAACTTCGCAAAGATCAATGGCAGGAACAGGAATATGACTTGAAAACCCGCCGTAAATCCCCATGCTGTTACCCGGCATCTTTTGTGCCAGACATCGGTTTCCCCGGCCTGTTTTGCAAAGATAGCATTTTCTGCAGGGCATGACGGCAGGAATGATGACTTCTTTTCCATTCCAGGCTGCAACGTCGGAAGCTGCATCCACGACGATTCCGGAAATTTCATGTCCCAGTGTTAAAGGGGGTTTATTAACAGTTGGCACGCCATAATAAAAATATCCAAGATCCGTGTGACATACACCGCAGCCAGCTACTTCAACCAGGACTTCTCCGGGTTGAAGCACGGGAACATCAATCTGTGTTTTTTCCAATTTGCCGGGAGTTATATCACCGGTTTCCCTGTCTTTTTTAAAGGGGCTGACCATTTGCCAGGTCCAAATTTTATCAGGTACGTTTCCCATTTTTTTCTCCTTAAATATTTAAAAAGTTAAAGTATTATTGAACTGATCACTCCATATTCTTTGCCACAAGTTCACAGATATCCTGTGCCTTGATCTCCTCATCTTTGTTCAGTTCTTTCATGCCGTCTTCAATCATGGTTAAGCAGAACGGGCAGGCCACGGCCACATTTGCCACTTTTTGGCCTGCAATTTCTTCTGCCCTTTCCACATTGATCCTTTTACCAATGGTTTCCTCCATCCACATTCTTCCGCCGCCGGCACCGCAGCAAAAGCTTTCTTTGCCATGGCGGTCAAGTTCTTTGAGTCCATCTTTTGAAAGGCCCTGCAAAATCGATCTGGGTTGATCATAAATTGAATTGTATCGGCCCAGAAAGCAGGGGTCATGGTATGTTAAAGATCCTTCCAATGATTTGTTCAAGGTTATCTTGCCGGATTTTATGAGCTGGTCAATGAAATCTGTATGATGGATCACTTCGTAATTTCCGCCCATTTGCGGGTATTCATGTTTAAGCGTATTAAAACAATGGGGGCAGGCCGCAATAATTTTTTTAACCTTGTAATTGTTCAAGGTTTCAATGTTTTCCTGGGCCATCATCTGGTACATCATTTCATTACCGGCACGCCTGGCAAAGTCGCCCGTGCATTTTTCTTCCTTGCCCAGGATGGCAAAGCTGATACCGGCTTTCTGTAGGATTTTGACCAGGCTTTTGGATACTTTTTTGCTTCGATCATCAAAGGAACCGGCACAGCCGACCCAGAGCAGATAGTCGACATCTGCATTTTCCGCCATGAGTTTAACGTCCAGGCCATCGGCCCAGTCAGCGCGTTTATCATAACCAATGCCCCAGGGATTACCGTTGCGCTCAAGGCCTTTAAATGCCACATTCAATTCCTGGGGGTAGACTCCTGCCATCAGGGCCTGGCCCTGTCTCATGGCTATTATGCGGGGAACCTGTTCAATTGTTACAGGACAGACTTCTTCACAGGCCCGGCAGGTGGTACAGGCCCAAAGAGTGTCTTCGGAAATCACCTCGCCTATAAGCGGTTTTTTGCTGTTGAGTTCAGCCATTTGTGCTTTTATTTCTTCAATTTTTTCAGGGTCCCCGTCCTTTTTGATGGAGGCGGCCAGTTTTGCTCTTTTAATAATATTGTCTGCATTATCAAGGAGTTCAAATTTCAGACTGTCATTGAAATCATGCATGTTTAAAGGCTTGTCCGTGGTGTGAGCAGGACAGACTTCTTTACATCGGCCGCATTCAGTACAGGTGTAAAGGTCCAGTCCCTGTTTCCAATTGAGCTGGTGGATGTGGTTAATCCCTAATGATTCATCTTCCCACACGGATTCATCTTCCAGATCCAGGAGTCTGGTCTTTTCATGGGGATATCCCAGGGATTTTAAAAACACATTGGGTAAAGCCGTGATGACATGGAAGTGTTTTCCCAGGGGGAGAAAATTAAGAAAGGTCAATTGGGTGATGATATGTAACCAGAACATACCAGCCAATAGATAGCCCAGGGCATCGGCACCCATCCAGGATATAAGAGACGCTGCACCCACGGAAACAGGGGTCCAGACAAACTCGGACCCATACAGGGGATTATTGAAAAAATGAAGGTCGGAAGGGTTGCCGTGCAGCATGATTAAATTATATCGGGCACCATCCAGCAAAAGATCGGAAATCATCAAAACCCCGATCATACCCAGAACAAAATATGCTTCCCAGGTATTGTGCAGCCGTTCCGGCTTAAGAACGGCTCGGCGAAAGATGGCATAGGAAGCCATCAATAAAACAATGCCTTCCATGATGTCTTTTAAGGCGATATACAGGTACCCCAGTATGGACCCATGGCCAAATAAAGGCAGTTGAAAGCCTTTTACAAAACCTTCTCCATATAAATTCAGGCTTCGGATGAGAAGAATGCAGAATCCCCAGAAGATAAAGGCGTGCATCAACCCGGATGACCACTCTTTTTTTCTTCCCACCAGGCGTTTCTGGCCAATTGCTATAACCACAACATTTTTGATCCGATCCATGATATGATCGGCTCGATTAGTGGGTTCAAGGGCCATAAGCAACAGGGCTTTTTGATACATTGTACGGCCAAAAATCGCCAGCCCGACAATGAGGAGTATTGACATAAAAACAGGACTCATAAATACCTCACCAACTTTTGTTTTGCAAATCCTTTAATTTGCTGTGAATGTATAAGGCAATCCCAGGATTATTTGCCCTGGAACGGCCCTGTTAGCTATAGCTTTTGGCTAAGCTCTTATTTTTTTAAGCTCTTTTTGAAGTATCGGGACCACTTCAAAAAGGTCTCCAACAATACCATAATCAGCCACGTTAAAGATAGGTGCTTCAGGATCTTTATTAACAGCCAGGATCGTTTTTGAGCCGTTCATTCCGGCAAGGTGCTGAATGGCACCGGAGATACCAATTGCCATATAAAGCGTTGGGGCAACTATTTTACCCGTCTGCCCGACTTGCTTGTTATGTGCCATAAAACCACCATCCACCATGGCCCGGGAAGAGCCAAAGCCTGCGCCAAGATCATGTGCCAGCTCTTTTACAAGGTCGATACCGGCCTGGTCCTTGGCGCCTCGCCCCACGGAGATGACAATGTCGGCATCGGCAAGATCAATTTCACCGCTGGCATCTGAAATAAGTTCTTTAATCACGGCTTTTAAATCCCGTGCCGGGGCAGTAAGTTTAACCACATTTTGGGTCCCAGTGATACCTTGGGTTGCCTCAAATGCCCCTGCTCTGACCACTGCTACAAGTCGTTCAGTATTGATTTTTACTTTTTGCATTACCTTATTTGCAATGGCAGGTCGTGTGACCTGGATTTGATCTGCCTCAAGCACAACGTCTATAATTTCTGTGGCGCAGGCAGCTTCCAGCTGGGCTGCTACTCTCGGTGCCATGGCCTTGCTGCTTTCGGAAAAACCAAACCAGATCAGGTTAGCTTCAAATTGATTGGCTGCGTCCACGACACATGATGCATAAGGTCCTGCTGAAAAAAGTTCAAGACTTGCATCATCTGCAATATACTGGGTATCTGAGCCGGCATTTGCCAGGTCATTTGCCAATGATTCAATATTACTACCAATCGCCACGACAGCAGTTTCTGCGCCAATGGCTTTGGCTTTTGATAAAAGTTCAGCCGTGCTGCCTTTTAGTACACCTTGTTTGATATCTGCTATTACAAGTACTTTAGCCATAATATTATTTTCCTTATATGAAATCGGATATGAATCCGGTTAGTGTTAAATTTCGTTAAAACACCTTTGCTTCATTGACCAGAAGATTAACGACCTGGGCTGTGATTTCTGCCGCATCACCTTCAAATTTCTGCCCGCCCTGTCGTTTTTCCGATTCCATAAACTCTATAACTTCTGATTTTAGAGAGCCGCCGCTGACTTCTTCATAGGAAGTTCCAAGAGCCCCAAGATCCATGACCTGGATTTTCTTTTTCTTTGCCATCATGATACCGCGCATGGCTGGCAGCCGGGGTTCATTAATACTGTCACTCACAGTTATTACGGCGGGTAACACAACTTCTAAAATTTCAGTTCCAAGATCACCCAGTCGAGAAACTTTAATATTGCCGTCATCTATTACTTCTATGGCAATCACGTTACTGACGCACGCTATTCCCAAAAACTCTGCCAATATAATAGCGGTCTGGCCGCTGTCCGTATCCTGGGCCTGTTTCCCTGTGATAACCAGATCATACTCACCAGCCTCATAAACTTTTTGCAGTACTTTGGCAAAGACAAATGAGTCAGTCTTTGCCAGTGCAGGATCGTCAATATGAATTGCATTATCAATTCCCATGGCATAGCATTTTCGGATCATATCCGTGTTATCACTACCGCCGATGCTCACCAGGGTTGTCTCGGCCCCATTATTTTCCTTTAACTGGACCGTGGCTTCCACTGCATTTTCATCCCAGGCATTAATAACATATTGCAACCCGTCTTCGACAATGGCACCGTTCTCCACGTGGATGGTCAACTCCACATCGACCACTTTTTTTGCAGTTGTGAGAATTTTCAAATTATCCTCCTGTTTATTGGTTTTTTATATTTATCAGTTTTTATGTTTTTTGCTTTGATTGCTTTTTGTGTAAATTGTTGCCTTGGCTTTATCTTCTCTTGATGCGCTTTTCACCGCAGACTATTATTAATTCATTTTCCTCAGCAGGAAAGGCAAGTGTCATATTAAGGGCCTGCCCCATTTCTGCGGCAAGGGCTGTGGGTCTTGAGTTGCTGATCATCATCGGCAGATGCGCCCTGGCAGCTTTTTGAACCAGTTCATAACTGATCCTTGAAGATAGAACCAGGATTCTGGCGCAAGACAGGGTCCCGTCCATAAAGATTTTTCCAATTGCCTTGTCAAGCGCATTATGCCGACCCACATCTTCAGAAAAAGAGATCGCCTGAAGCTGGTCGTCAAATATGATTGCAGCGTGTGAGCCACGGGTTCTCTGATAGTATTTCTGATTTTTGGAAAGTTTACCAATGCAATCAAAAACGTGATTAATTTCAACCTGAAAACCGTTTTCCGCCGGTGTTAATATCTGGTTGAGTTCCTTCATCATCTCCTTGCCGCAAATACCGCAACTGGTCTGGCTGACAAAGCCCCTTCTTTCAAGAAGGTGGGGAATCTTTTTACTACGTTCAGGTTTGAGCCAGATATCAATAATATTTGGGTCCAGATCTTTGTCATATCCAATGGTTTTGAAATCATCTGGAGCATCTGCAATCCCCTCCCCTAAACAGAATCCTGCCGCGTGAAATATCTCTTCCCCGGGTGTTCTCATCACTACTGAATAAGGTTTGTCATCGACACGAATTAAAAAGGGTTCCTCTCCGATCAATTCCAGGTCAATTGTCTGGTCGGAAGAATTTGTCTGGCTGACCTCTTCCTTGCACCGAAGCGCTTGATAAAATTTAGTATTTTTCCCTGCACTCAATTGTTCCTGCTCCTTACAAAAAGGTTAGGGAAACGCGAGGGCTTTGGTTAAAACGAAAACTGCCTGGAGATACGATGTCGGGCAGAGCTCAAAACATTCCTTACAGTCATTGCACTCCTTTGCGGCTATTTCCGGAATAAAACTTATCTCACGTCTTGCCCCACTGTTAACAAATCCAATAGCATGTTTCTTTTTGACTTCAGCACAATATCTTACGCATAGACCGCAATGAATACAAAATGAAGCTTCTTTTTCAAAACGGTCTTTATCTGCTCCATACTCTTTAGCAAAAGCCTGCAATTGCAAAGAATTCGGGGCATGAGCCAGTAGAAGCTCTAAAATCATTTTACGCATTCTATCTACTTTCTCAGACCTGGTTCTAACAATTATATTTTCTTCTACCGGATAAACGCAGGAAACAACGAGCTTTGTCCAGCCGTTAACTTCTACTTCTACTATGCAAAGTCGACACCCGCCATAAGGTTCTAATTTCTCATGGTGACAGAGCGTAGGAATAAATATATCTACACTTTGGGCTGCCTCTAAGACGGTCATTCCTTCTGTTGCTTTAACTTGCTTTCCATCTATCTGTAAAAGAATTTCCTTCATCTTATTATACTCTCTTTAACTATAAGTCCTGGTTCTTTGCCAGACATTGCATCTACTTGATGCGTGCCTCATACTCATCTCTGAAGTAGCGTAAAGAGCTCAGGAGTGGATCAGAAGCAGTCTTTCCCAATGCACACAAAGAGGCTGTTCCAGCCACCTCAGCTATCTCCTCCAAAAGCTCAATGTCTCCCTCTTTTCCATTCCCTTCACTAATATTAGTCAAAATCTTAGCCATCTGCCTGATGCCTTCACGGCATGGAACACATTTGCCGCATGACTCATTAGCGAGAAAATCAAGGAAGAACCTGGTTTTTTCAACCATATTGGTATCTTCATCCAATACTAGTAATCCACCTGCCCCTATCGGAGCTCCCAGTTTTGCAAGCTCATCAAAATCCAAAGGAGTGTCAAGAAACTCCTCGGGAATAGAGCCTCCCATGGGTCCTCCAAAATGAATCGCTTTGAGTTTTTTTCCATTTGGAACTCCACCACCAATGTCGTAAACAAGCTCTCTGAGTGTTGTCCCAAAAGGAACTTCCACGACCCCAGTGTTAACTATATTACCTGATAAGGATATGAGTTTTGTTCCCTTACTTTTCTCTGTGCCGATACTGGTATACCATTCTGCACCCTTATTGATTATCTGAGGAACATTAGCCCAGGTTTCTACATTGTTCAGGTTGGTAGGCATGTCCCAAACGCCACGTACCGAAGTACGTATATATTTTGGTCTTGGTTCCGGGTTTTTCCCTTCTATTGAACTCATTAATGCGCTGGACTCACCGGAAACAAATATCCCTACATCAAAATGTACCTCAACATTAAAATTAAAGCCGGAGCCAAGGATATTTTCACCTAAAAGACCGTATTCCGTAGCCTTAGCAAGAGCAATATCAATATTCTTTTTTAATTGAGGAGTATCATGACGTGTATAGATAAATCCTTGATGTGAGCCAATAGCATAAGCGCCGATTATCAGACCTTCCAGCACAAGATGCGGATTTCCCGTAAAAATGGCTCTATCCATATACGCCCCTTGCTCACCTTCATGACCGTTGACAATAACATATTTTTCTTCTCCGGGAGCATTACGTGCAGTCTCCCATTTTCGACCAGCAGGGAATCCGCCGCCGCCTCTACCACGTAAGTTGGCTTTCTTTACTTCTTCAAGAACTTGCTCAGGGCTCATCTCAAAAAGCGCTTTAGATAAACCAGAATAACCACCATTAGCCAGATAATCATCAATGCTCTTAGGATCAACCTTAGGGTTATAGCTGATAAGGTACTGGGTCTGATTCTTGTAAAAAGGTATTTCAAACTGATGCACTGCTTTTTCACCGGTATTTGGATCAGTGTAAATCAGGCGGTCAATCACTTTCTTTCCAAGAATAGTCTCAGATATTATTTGGGCAGCATCCTCAGGCGTTACTTCCATATAGCAGATTTCTTCAGGGTATATAACTAATATAGGTCCTTTTTCACAAAAGCCATGGCAGCCGGTTACTCTAATATCAACTTTATTCTCTAAGTCTTGTTTCTTGATTTCTTCTTCTAAGGCGCTGATAACCATATCGTTACCAAGCCCGTGACAGCCCATTCCTGAACATATTGCAATACAGGTCTTATCAGGATCTCTTTTTGACAAGATATCTTTTCTAAGTTCTTCCAATTGGGCAGCTGAATTTATCCTTGACATAATCTTTCCTTACTTGTAGTTTTTCAACACATCTTCTGCCTGATCAGGGGTTAGCCTGGCGTGATGTTTCCCATTGATTATTATCTCGGGTCCTAAATTACAACAACCGAGGCAATTGCCGCTCTCCAGGCTGAACTTTGACTCAGAGTCTGTTTCCCCAGGTCTTATTCTGATCAGGTCCTGAACCTTATTCATAAGACTTACTGCGCCACGAGAATGGCAAGAACTGCCCATACATACGTGAACTTCGTTACGCCCTTTAGGAATTAAACTAAAGGTTTTATAAAAGGTAACAATTTGCATTACACGGGTTAACGGTACGGTAAGTTTCTCACTAACCTTGCTTAATACTTCTTTAGGAAGCCATCCATTTAGGCTCTGAATCTCCATTAATACCATAATCAGTGAACTGGGTTTGCCCTGATGTGCATTTATAATCTGATCAATTTTCTCGTTATCCATAGTTATGTCCTAATTTTCTTATTAAGCAGCAATAATGAGGTCCTGGCTTTTGTCAAACGTCACTAATCCTTGCCTTGCTGAAACATCAAGATGTCTTGATACTTCAGATGGATTTAAACCTAAAATCTCAGAAATTTCTCCAGCTGAAATAGGTCTTTCATGCAGGAGCATCATAATTTGGCATATTGCCAGTTTATCTACAATTAATTCATTAAATAACCTGTTGAACTCACTACTTTCGAAAAATTCAGTATAGGTTTGTTTCGATTTCACAGGAACTCTTAATCTTTCCCTTTCAACCAGTCTCATATAAGGAATTAATTTCTCTACTGCTTTTAGTTTGAACTTTACTTTCTTTATGTCCATGCCTTCACTTTTGCCAATTGGTCCCAACTCTCTCACAGTTTTTGTAAAATCATCAGTATATTCAGCCAAAAGATTACCATCAGCACCGGACATAAAGCTTGTTCTCAACCTTTCCGGGTTCAGACCAATATGCTCCAGTATTTTTTTACATATATATGTATTGGCTAATGTATCATAATTTCCATGTGTAACATAATTGCATTCATCTAATTTACAACCGCCAATAAACACGCCGTCCTGTCCTTTTAAAAAGGCTCTGATTATAAATTTCAGGTCAACTCGACCCGAACACATAACTCGGATAAGCCTCATTTCATTTGAATATTGCAGTCTGGAAACTCCAGCCAGGTCAGCCGCTCCGTATGCTCACCAATGACAAACAAAACCCAGTAATTTTGGTTTAAATTCAAGACCTGTACTCATCCGTTTGAACCTCCTTTGTTCATCGCCTTTTTATTCATTTTATGCTTCTTCAAGGATTGCATCCATTTGTTCTATAATCTGCTCATCGCTCAATGCTGCATCAATCTGACTCAAAAGAGCTTCATTGGTAAAGTGCTTTAATGCTATGGCATTGGTGGGGCATTTTGTGTTGCACAGGCCATCTCCCTTGCACAAAATCGGATTGACAATAGCCTTAAGGCCTTTGGGCGTATCATGGAATTCAATGGCATCGTATGTACATGCGCTGATACATGCACCGCACGCCACACAATCGTATTCGTTTACCCTGGCCACTGAACCCGAAGCCACCACTGTGTCCTTTGACAAGATGGTTAACGCCCGGCCGGCGGCGCCATATGCCTGGTTAATGGTTTCCTGTATATGCTTGGGATAGTGTGCAGTTCCACACAGATAAACCCCGTCCGCTGCAAACTCCACGGGTTTCAGTTTGACATGGGCTTCTTTAAAGAACTCATCCGGGCTCAATGTGACCTTGAAATGGGAGGCGATTTCATGGGTTGATGCCGCAGGAATCACGGCAGCGGCCAGAGAAAGAATATCCGCATCCAGCTCAAGTTTCTGCCCCAGAATATAATCCGGAACAGTGACCCTTAAGATATCTTTTCCCCCTTCTTTTACGGCTTCTACCTGGGGAGGATCCTCTGGTTCATACCGGATAAATTGAACGCCCTTTTCCGAAGCTTCCCGATAAAAATCTTCTTTTAGTCCATAGGTTCTCATGTCCCTGAAAAGAATATAGATTCGCATATCAGGGTTGATTTTTTTCAATTTCAAGGCATTTTTAACTGCATGGCTACAGCAGATTCGGCTGCAATAATTTCTTTCTTCATTTCTGCTGCCGACACATTGAATCATCACCAGGCTCTCGGCCATGGTGATGGCTTTGTTTCCTCTGACGATTTCTTCTCCCACCTCAAGGTGGGTGAACACAGAATCGTTTTCCCCATACAGGTATTCTGTGGGTTTATATTCTTCAGCACCCGTTGCAAGAACGGATACACCATGTTTGATTTTTTTTATTCTGCCTTCGGTTTCAACCGTGGTGGTAAAATTTCCCAGGTAACCTTCAACCTTCTGAATCGTGGCCTCATGGGAAACATGGATCAATGGATTTTTATACACCTGGGCGATCACATCATCCAGATGGACCTGGACATCCATGCCTTCAATGGTGGTGGGAAGTCGGCGGGCTATTCCACCCAGGTCTTTATTTTTTTCCAGCAGTTGAACCTCATGTCCCTGCCTGGCAATGGACAATGCACAGGTCATCCCGGCAATTCCCCCACCAACCACCAGAGCGGTCTTGTTCACGGGCAGATCAAATTCTTTTAACGGCTCTAAGTAGGCGGCACGGGCGCAGGACATCCGGATGATATCCTGTGCCTTTTGGGTTGCCTCATCTTTTTGCTTGGCATGAACCCAGGAGCAGTGTTCACGGATATTAGCCATATCAAGGTAGTACTGATTCAAGCCTGCTTCTCTTAAGGTATCCCGGAACAAGGGTTCAAGGGTTCTGGGAGAACAGGCAGCAATTACAACCCGGTTAAATCCTTTTTCTATTGCCAGGTCAGTTATTTCCTTGGCAGAGTTGGTTGCACAGGAGAATATCTGCTCTTTGGCATAAACAACATTGGGAAGGGTAAGTGCATATTCCACGGTGGACGGCACATTGACGACACTGGAAATATTGGCCCCGCAATGACACACGAAAACGCCTATTTTCGGTTCTTCATTGGAAACATCCCTTTCTTCCGGATAGACCCGTTCCCGGGTCAAATTCCAGCGCCTGTAATCGAGAAGTTCTCCGATTTGTGAACCGGCACCGCTGGCAGTAAAAACTGATTCCGGGATATCTGTTGGTCCCTGAAAAGCGCCGCTGACAAAAATCCCGGGCCTGCTGGTCAGAATCGGGTTGGAATCATTTGTTTTGTTGAACCCATGGGCATTCAGTTCAATGCCGAATAATTCTGAAATTTCCTTATATGCCCTGGGAGGATTCAATCCCACAGACAATACCACCATGTCGAATTCTTCTTCTTTGACACCCTCATCATTGGTGGCATACTTGACAAGAACATTTTTACTGTCTTTTATTTCCCCTGAAACAGAGGCATAGCTTCTGATAAACTGAACGCCTTCCAGCTGCTCGGCTCTTTGGAAATAGCGTTCAAAATCTTTGCCAAAGGAACGGATATCATTGTGGAATATCGTACACCGGGACTGGGCATCATGCTCTTTTGTCAATATGACCTGTTTTTGAGTATAGGTACAGCAGACCCCGGAACAATAGCTGTTATCGCCTTCGGTCACTCTTCTGGACCCCACACATTGTATCCAGGCGATATTTTTAGGATGCTTTTTGTCGGAGATACGCAGGGCTTCACCACCAAATGGCCCGGTTGAGGACAACAATCGTTCATAGTCCATACTGGTCACCACGTTCTGCATCTTTGTGTAGCCGTACTCCTCTCTGGATGACGGATCAAACGGTGTGATACCGGAAGACAGAATGATGGCTCCGACATTAATCTCCGTCTTTTTGGCTGTTTGTCTGAAATCAATAGCACCTGTCTGGCACACTCCCCGGCAGATATCACATTTTCCATCTTCAAGAAAAAGACAGCTGTCATCAATATAGGCAACAAGGGGAATGGCCTGTGAGAAATACACATGAACCGCTTTGTTCTGGGATATATCCTGATTAAATTTATCAGGGTATTCCTTGGGGCAGTACTCCATACAGGTTGTGCAGCCCGTACACAATTCTTCAATAATATATCGGGGTCTTGTTTTCAGGCTGACCTGAAAGTCCCCTTTTTCGCCTTCTAACCGCTCAACTTCAGTGAATGTTAAAACCTCTATGTTTGGATGCCGGCCGACCTCGACCAGTTTGGGAGAGAGAATTCACATGGAGCAGTCATTGGTGGGAAAGGTCTTGTCAAGCTGGGCCATATGACCCCCAATGCTCGGTCCTTTCTCTACCAGGTAAACCTTGAAGCCGGCAGTGGCAAGATCAAGCGAGGCCTGGATACCGCTGACCCCTCCGCCAACAACCATTACGTCTCCAAAATTTTTGTCTCCCATATTTTCAGAAATAAGACTATCAGAAAATATTTGCATCTCTTCAATTGGTAATATGTCGTTTCCCACTTTCTCTTCTCCTAATCATATTTTTTGGGCCCGTCAAATCCGGCCAGTCATATAATGCTCTGACCAGTTTAGACCACTGACTCTCAATCACTTTCCTTAAAGCATATCATTAATAATTTCTGTGATATCTTTCACCTCAAGGACGTCTTCGTACTCCAGGTTCAAGCGGCTTTCCTCAAAATTGGTGATACAGTAAGGACAGGCTGTCGCCAGGACTTGCGCTTTCACATCTTTTGCCTGCTTCAACCTGATATCGGAAAACCTTTCTTCCTGGGGGGTGTCCATCCAGATCCTGCCGCCACCACCGCCGCAGCACAGGCTATTTTTACCATGCGCTTCCATCTCAATGAACTCCAGACCTGCCACCTTCCTTAAGAGAGCTCTGGGTTCTTCATAAACCCCATTATGCCGTCCCAGATAACATGGATCATGATAGGTGACTCGTTTTGGAAACTCTCCTTTGAGCACAAGCCTTCCCTCATTG
>Ga0208648_1001723_pt1 | contig 16723 bp, 20 predicted proteins | sample AntAceMetag02UKL_FD_184772 | JGI IMG/M metagenome (GOLD analysis project Ga0208648, IMG submission 184772) | Saline lake microbial communities from Ace Lake, Antarctica - Antarctic Ace Lake Metagenome 02UKL (SPAdes) (version 2) | ecosystem: Environmental > Aquatic > Non-marine Saline and...
ACAAGAGCTAAAAAAGACTTAAAAAAGCACAGAAACAACCCCCGTAAAATGGAAAAATTGTACGAAGTTTTAAATATGCTCGTCAATAATATTGAGATACCAAAAGTATTTCAACCGCACAGATTAACAGGGTCAATACAAGAACTGCATGGAATGCCACATCGAGGGAGATTTTCTTTTGATATGGATTGATGAAGATAGCGGCATTGTCGAAATACTCCGTATCGGAAGCCATTCGGAACTATTCTCGTAAATTACTGGTATGCTCTTTTGGCTTTAAAAACCTACTCTGTTATTTAAAAAACATTAAAAATCCGATTGATGACATCATTGGCACAGGATAATAAAAACATGAACATATTCCACCAAATTAGAGGAATATATTCATAAAAACAGAAAGACATGATTGAAATATATTCACATGAACATACAACTACGTTACCGCCAAGTGTAAAAAAACGACACAGCAGACAATTTACTACATTAAGACAAAGAAAGAAAAACCAAATAATGAACACCCCACGCACAAGACAGCACATTCGCAAGCCCCGACACACAAGCCGATTATTCTGCTTTCAAAAGAGCTGTTTTCTTGCCAACGCACTCCTAAAGAATAGACACTAACAATAATCTAACAACTTTTTATAAATATTTTTGCAAAATTTAAAATGACAATATATATTTGACAATAAGTGTCAAATGAAATATTTCAAAATGGAAACTATCGGACAAATCATTCGAACCAAGAGAGAGAGTTTAGGTTTATTGCTTAGACAAGTTGCATCACATCTTGATATTGACCAAGCTATTTTAAGTAAAATTGAACGAAACGAGCGGAAACCAAATAAAGATAATATCATAAAACTTGCTGAAATTCTTCAATTTGATGAAGAGTATTTATTAGTTCAGTTTATGAGTGACAAAATCGCCTATGAAATTGCAGATGAGGACTGTGCAAGTAAAGTACTAAAAGCAGCTGAGCAAAAAGTAAAATACATTAAATCTAATCTCATAAAAAACTAAACTATGCGAACAGGAACAATTGAAACAGAAGTTAGCTTAGTTGAAGAACCACAGCTGGATATTCAGTACCAAATAAAATCTTCAAAAAAAGAAACAGAAGAACATAAAAAAGAGGTTTTAAACGTCCTTTCATTATTTTCGGGTTGTGGCGGTATGGATTTAGGTTTTGAAGGTGGTTTTAAAGTTTTAGAACAGTCAATAAATGAATTATTAACACCACACTTTATATATAAAAAGTTAAGTAATGGCTTTGTACAACTTAATAAAACTAAATTTAAAACTGTATTTGCCAATGATATTCTGAATGATGCAAGAAATGCATGGGTAAATTATTTTTCTAAAAGAGGTCGCAGCATTGAAGACTTTTATAAAGAAAGTATAGTTGATTTGGTAAAGATGTATCGTAATGGATTCAATGTATTTCCAGAGGATGTTGATTTAGTCACTGGAGGTTTTCCTTGTCAAGATTTTAGTTTAGCTGGAAAAAGAAATGGTTTTAATTCACACAAAAACCATAAGGGAGAAATAATTGAAAGTAAAACAGCTTCAATTGAAACACGTGGACAACTTTACATGTGGATGAAAGAGGTAATTGAAATTGTGCAACCAAAAATATTCATTGCAGAGAATGTAAAAGGACTTGTAAATCTTGATAATGTAAAAGAAATTATCCAAAGTGACTTTTCCTCTGCAAATGGAAACGGTTATATTGTTCTTGACCCACAAGTTTTACATTCAGCCAATTTTGGTGTACCTCAATCAAGAGAAAGAGTAATTTTTATTGGCATTAAAAAATCTGCGCTAAATAGTAAAACACTTTTAGAACTTTCAAAAAATGAATTATCCGATAAGTATAATCCCTATCCGAACCCAACACATGCATACACAGTTAAAGGAGAAAGATTAAAAAAATATGTTCAGTTAAAAGATGTTTTCAAAAATTTGGAAGAGCCAGAAAATACAGAAGATTTATCTCAAAAGTTTTATTCTAAAGCAAAGTTTATGGGAAAGCACTGCCAAGGACAAACAGAAATAAAACTTTCAGGTATTTCTCCTACAATTCGTTCTGAGCATCATGGAAATATTGAGTTTAGAAGACTTTCAAAAGAAAATGGTGGACAAATTGAAAGTGAATTGAAAGAAGGTTTAAAAGAAAGAAGGTTAACAATAAGAGAATGTGGTTTAATCCAAACTTTTCCGCCAGATTATGATTTTGTAATTGAAAGCAAAACAGGACGAAAAGGCTCATTTTTACTTAGTCCTTCGCAAGCTTATAAAATAATTGGTAACGCAGTTCCACCGCTGTTGGCATATAATTTAGCCAAAAGAATAGAAGATGTTTGGGACTTATATTTTAAAAAGCAAGTATGATAGTTTCACTAAATCCAGACCCAAAACAAAATGAATTTGACGTGTTGCTAAATTTAACAATATCAGAATTAAATGGTAACGCAAAAACATCTCCTAAAAAAGTTGCAACGCTTGTTGGTAGAAATCTTGAACCTTATGTTAGAGATGTAATGACAGATTTGGCTGTGGGAACTGCCTTTGAAAATTCCATTGAATTAATTGGAGGCCAAAAATTCCCTGACATCGTTGCCCAGAAATACTATGGTATTGAAGTTAAAACAACAACGCAAAATCATTGGAAAACGACAGGCAACAGTGTTTTTGAAGGCACAAGAGTTGATGATGTAGAACGTATTTTTATGCTGTTTGCGAAACTGGCAAGTCCTATAGAATTTCGTTGCAGACCATACGAAGATGTTTTATCCGAAATTGTTGTAACCCATTCTCCACGGTATCTGATTGATATGAATTTAGAACAAGGCAATACTATTTTTGATAAAATAAAGATGCCTTACGATACATTACGAAAAGAGGAAAATCCGATAAGACCTATTGTGGATTATTATAGAAGTAAACTGAAGCCAGGTGAAGAGCTATGGTGGATGGATGCAGAAAACAACAGTAAACCAAGTAGTATTGTTATCAAGATTTGGAACAATCTTTCATTGCAAGAAAAGAAAGAATTGATAAGCCGTGCAATGGTTTATTTTCCTGAATTATTCGGAAATAGTAGTGATAAATTTGGTCGACTTGCGATATGGTTAGTGACTCGGGAAGCTGTTGTTTGTCCAAACATTAGAGACTTATTTACAGCAGGAGGAAAACTGGATTATGTAATTGGCAAAAAGGTGTACAAGAAAGTTCCAAGAATTTTCATAAATCTGTTTGATAATATTCCGAATATAATTGAAACAATTATGCACACATCTGCATTTGAGCTTACTGAATATTGGGAAACTAAAACAACTGACAAGAAAAAACTTTTTGATTGGGTAGATTTGGTGACAGAACATGCAAAGAAAATACAAGGAGCAAAACACTTGGACATTAAACAAATTTTGACAACATTGATTTTGAGTTAGCCAACGCTTCGTAGTCAAGCACATTGGCTGGTCGCACAAAAAATCCAACTCACGACCAAAACCAGCCAAAGAGATTACCTACCCTAACGCACGAGCGAACAGAGGAAGTTTAGCAAATTGAAAGATAAAATGATTGAAAAAAATAAACACCAGGCGGTAACACGCTATAAATTTAACTGTGGTTTCAGTGCAAACTTCCAGCATCCAAACTCGCACCAACTTTCTGCGTACACGGACAGGAAAGCTCACGTACTCCACAGTATAAACTTATAGCCACCGTTATGCCCAAGCGAAAAAACGCAATTTGTAGGATGGTCTCTAAAACAACATTCCTCATAGAGGTCTGTTTTTGCGTTAAAAAGTTTTTAGATGTTCATTTATTACATCTGTAAAAAAGTCTTTTAGTGATATCTTTTTTTGGATACAGTAAATTTGAAGCTGCTGTTTTAATGATACTGGAATATCAAAATTTACTCGACTTAATTTTTCCTGTACCTGCTTATTTTCTTCTGTATTTTGAAAAATTGCATCGATTCCACCTATTCGTGATTTTTTCGTCATGACTTTGAACTTTTATAGGTTTTTAAAAATTCTTTACACAAAGCGAGGTAATCATTTGCCCCATTGGAATTTTTATCGAAACTGAATATGTCCATCCGTTGGATTTGAGATTCCAATATTTTCACATTTGTACGGATCTCTGTTTCAAAAATATGTCCTTTGAATTCGTTTGATAGATATACTGCAAGCTCTTTGTGCACGGCTTGTCTTTTGTCTGTCCTGGTGATCAGTATTTTATAATTGTTTAGATCGGGGTTTATGCGTTCCCTTACTTTTTTTATGACCTCAAAAAGTTTTGCCATCCCCATTAATGCAAAATTAGCCAGTTCTACAGGAATAATACACGATTGCGAAGCTGTTAAGGCATTAAGGGTAAGAAGTCCCAAAGAAGGGGGACAGTCTATGAGAATAAAATCGTAATCGTCAAGGAAAGGGTTAATTAATCGCTTCAGTATGCTTTCCCTTGCAGGTTCGCTATTAAGCTCCATTTCTGCACTAGATAAATCAAGGGTCGAACAAACAACATCAAGGCCATTTGTGGTTTGGATAATTGGGAGTTGATATTCCCCTTTCAAAGCCCCATAAATGTTTTTGTTTTTCAAAGGGTCTAATTTGAGATTTTGTGTCAAATTCGCTTGAGGATCTAGATCTATCAGTAAAATGTTTTTTCCCAGGAGTTTCAGCCCTGCCCCTAAATTTACAGTACTAGTTGTTTTTCCAACTCCTCCTTTGTGATTGATGATTGATATTACCTTTTTCATCCTTTACTCATTTGTGTAATTGTGCAAATGTATAAATAATTATTTGAATAAATGAGTATAAATAAATCAAATTTGATATACTTCAATTGCGGTAGACATGAAAGACTTAAAGTCCTTTTCATGGTATTGTTGTTTTATTTGTTATCTCTTCAATATCCCATAGTCCGGAGCAGATCTCCAATCGTTTTTTGTTCTCTGAAAATCTATTCGGATTCAAAGAATCCAAAAGGATCATTTTCATTTTTCACCTCATAGTCCCGGATATACTTTAACTTTTCGAGTAGGTGGTTATATCCTTTCCCCTCTAATATTCCAATGAGCTGCCCATAATCTTCGATAGTTAGCTTTGAAAGCTTGTTTATTTTGATGTGTTTTTTTTATTCTTTTGCCCGTTCTAAGTAGATTGACATAGGCTCAATTTCTACAGGTTCCGTAATTTTTTTCCTTCTTTCCATATGTTTTTTTTAGATTTTAAAGGCCCTTTCTCCATCTCTCCAATATCCCATTTCCCGGAGCAGATCTCCGACCCGTTTTCCCTGCGCTGCAGCCATTTCCTCAACCGTTTGCATTGAGATAGAAATCCGGTCTTTGTCAATACCGTTTTTTATTTCTTCGATAACAAGTTGCCTGGAGCCATCCTTTTTGTAGTCTGTTCTGTATGCCTTCTTAATTGCTTTTCTTTTTCCCTGGAATGTGTCTGTTTTGAACTGAACATTGAAGCGGATGGTATGGATTGACCGGCCTTGTTTCAGTACATCGCATTCAACGAAAAGGTCTGTTTTAACGTTGATCTCCGCAATGGCACCGGTTTGTTTAATCTCCCCGTCCTTTGTCACTGTTTCAACCGGTGAATAGTATTTTGCTCCCCGTTTCTTTTCTATGCCGATAACCCTAGAGAGCAAATTTCTGTTGGCATCTTTATTTTTTTCGGGGTTATAGGCTGATGTTTTTTCGTTGTAGGTCAGTTCCCGTATTTCCTTTAGTGTCAATTCCAAGAAAGCTTCGCGTTTATTGGCTACGTTGCGAAGTAAAGGATAGAGCCACATGCCGTAGTTGCTTGAGAGTTCTATATAATAGCGAGCTTCAAGGCGGCAATATTCTTTCAATCCCAAAAGATAGGGTTTGACATCGCTGCCCATTTTGATTGTTACATAGTTAGAATTTTCCGCATCAAATTTGAACATCGATAGCCAATACCAGGTCCCCCATCGTTTTTCATTAATTCTGTATTGTAGAGGGTTATTGCCAATCTCCATTAATGAATCTCTGACAATGTCATAACGGCGATTGTTGTTTTCAATATTCATATATTTGAACAGCCCTTCAATGTGTATATCCCACTCCGGAAACATGTTTTCGCTCTCGTCCAGACAGGATGCAAGGCCATAAAGCAGCTTCTGGGCATGCAGTCCTAGATTTGAACGAAAATTTTTGTCCAATATCTCTCTGGATATCTTTGCAAATCGGTTTTTTGAGAAAGGTTTGATGTTTGCCATCTATTGTTTGTTTTTTACAAATATAGAAATTAAATAGTACAAATTTATAATTGAACTATCTAGTCCGTCAGATGTACTACTTGAGTCCGTCAGATGTACTACTTGGTCCGTCAGATGTACTACTTAGTCCGTCAGATGTACTATTTCAACTTTGTACGTATTGATATTCAGGTAATTACAAGCCCTGAAATAAGGAAATACAGAAAAGAATTAGAAAAAGGAGAAAAACTTTCGTTTTTCGTTGTTGATAACTTTAAAATGAAATTGCGTGTTTCACACAAGAAAAATTCGCTAATCGCTCATAAAAAAAGAAGTTTTTAGAGACGAATTTTGGGGAACAAAATTCTACTTGCGTTTTTTCAAACAAAATCCAGAGCTTTGAGAAGTTCCTGCAGTTTTTCAAATCGAGGACAGCCAAGAATATGTTTACAACTTGCAGTTGTATCGCTAAGACAGTTTTTCAAATCGAGAATTAAGAAAAGAGAGAGGAATACATCAATTTTCAAAGAAAGTTTTATCTTTGTTGCAGCGTTCAAAAATTGATGTATAGCCCACTAGACTTAACCCCTTTTTTGGGGTTAAGTCATGGGTTTTTGCCTGAAAAACGGCAAAAAAGAAGAACCGCAGCTGAGGGCAGCTGCAGGAAAAAGAAAGGAAAAAAATGGGATACGCAGTTTACCACACAGAGAAAGGAAGCACCAGTTCCGGCAGCTTAGGAAACCACATCGACCGAAATCCGGAACATGAATTTTCATACCGGCACGCCGATCCAGATCGGGCGCACTTGAACCAAGACATTTTGAACAATGAATCCTCAAAAATGCCTCTGGCCAAGGCAGTAGAAAAACGCATCGAGGAAGGTTACGCCGGTACAAAAAAAATCCGTTCAGATGCCGTAAAGTACTGCACCCACGTATTTACAGGCACACACGAGGACATGAAAAAAATCTTTGAAAACCACAAAACCGCGCAAAAGTGGATTGACCAAAACACTGAATTCCTGAAAAAAGAGTTCGGAAAAGAAAACATCGTGCGCTTTGCGCTGCACATGGATGAGCGCACCCCCCACATCCATGCTGTGACTGTTCCGCTTACAGCTGATGGAAGATTATCAGCAAAGGAAATGATTGGGAACAGGGCGAAAATGCAGGGAAAACAAGACAAATACGCTGCAATGATGCAAGAATTTGGACTGCAGAGAGGGAAAAAAAGCACCGGAATCAAACACGAATCCGCACGGGAGTATTACGCACGGATGGAAGCGGCGAACAAAACCGATTTTAAACGCACCAAGGGTATTTTTGGGGGCTATACGGCAAAAACTGCCGAAAGGATGGAGGATATACTGGAATCTCAAAAAACTGCCTTAAAATCGCTTAAAATGGATTTTGAAAAGAAAAGCGAGCAGCTGGGGGCAAGTTCAAAAAAAAACAAATACTATCTGGAAAAGTACGAGAAAATGGAAAAACAGTTTATTGAACAAAACAAAGGGATTAAGGCAATACTTGAAAATCCCAGTATTTACGAGAAGAACAGGAAGATATACGAGGAAAAACAAGCGCAAAAAAAGGAAAGCCAGGAACAGAGCAAAAAGTTTAACCAGGACAGGAACCAGGACCGAAAAAGAGGAATGAGAATGTAGCCTTTCCTCCCTTTTGTTCTTCTTAATTATTTGTTATACATTTGTTATACAAAATATAACAATCATGGAAGCAACAGCAGACAGGAAACAAACAGCGTTCCGCCTTAAAGCGGATTTGCTTAACCGGCTTAGAATCAAAGCTAAAAAGGAAAACAGAAGCCTGAACAATTACGTTGAAAGCGTGCTGATGGACGTTGTTTACAGAACACCGAACCAAGAGACCATCGCAGCTATAGAAGAAGCGAGAACGGGCAAATTTGCAGGGAGAATAGACATGACGGATTTAGATTCATTTATGAAGTCTGTAAATGAAATCGAATGAAAAAACTTCATTACAGTACAAGAGCTAAAAAAGACTTAAAAAAGCACAGAAACAACCCCCGTAAAATGGAAAAATTGTACGAAGTTTTAAATGTGCTCGTCAATGATATTGAGATACCAAAAGTATTTCAACCGCACAGATTAACAGGGTCAATACAAGAACTGCATGGAATGCCACATCGAGGGAGATTTTCTTTTGATATGGATTGATAAAGATAGCGGCATTGTCGAAATACTCCGTATCGGAAGCCATTCGGAACTATTCTCGTAAATTACTGGTATGCTCTTTTGGCTTTAAAAACCTTTTTTCTAATAATTGGAATCGGTGTTTTGTTTTCGATTTCATTCGTGCGGAAGAACCGCACGAACTCTAATTGCACTCAAATATTTTTACTTCGAGCTGCGCCGGTATCCACTTTTGCACTCAATTTATATGCATCCAAGCCAGGCTTTTGCCCTGTTTTGAAGAATATTAGAATAGATACATTATTGCTTCTGTTACTGTTATGTTTTTCATCATTAATTATGTTTGAGTGTAAAAAAACAGCCTATTCCGAAACGAAACAGGCTGTAAGAAAAAAAACTGTCCCAAACCCTACAAAGAAACAATTGAAAAATCGTCTGCTAATTTTATGTTTGCGTTATACATACCAGACTTATCTTTTTTCTGTATGTTTTTGATTGTGACAATATCACCATTCATTAATTCGGTTAATGTTTTAACAGAAATATCTTTAAACCTATAGTTACGATAGGTGAAAAATTCACATTCATTTATGTTGCACATAAATACTTTTCCAACCCCTATAATATGACCTTTTTCACATTTAGGACATTTACAAATTTCAGTTTTGAATGTTGAATTAAATTCATCACCTATAATAATTTTAGCCAAGAAATCTTTTTTACGACCTTGAAACTCATAAAATTCTTTAGTCTCTTTATTTGCTAACAAATATTCAATATCGGTTTCAGGAATTTCAACAGAAGCAATTACCCTGTTTATCGAAAAATCACAAGCCTTGTTTTCAAAATAACCCTGACATGAATAATGTTTATCTGTAATATTGATTTTCCTACCACATTTGGGGCATGGTATAGAAAGCGTTTCAGGTGTAAAGTCCAAGCTTATTAGTTTTCCGTTGGGTTCATCTTTATTAAGCTTTAAAGCTGCGGTGAATTGCGTTTCGTCTTTCTTTGTGAGGGTAAGTTTTCGAGTAATTCCATTTTCGAATAATTCCTTTAATATTTCAGGCGTAATTTCTACGCCCATGAAGTTCTTAAATAGGTTGAACCTACATTTTTCATCAACAGATTTTATATTATCACAAATATAATTCTGTCCTAAATCGATTATGTTACCTTTTTCGCAAATTGTGCAGGGAAATTGAATTTGTTCATTCATGATTATGTGTTTTAAGTTGTCATAATTTAGGTTTTATTCTTGTTCAATTATTGGGGTTTCTAATAATTGAGCAATATCTTTTTTTATCTTTTTATAGTTTAAAGAAATCAGTTCTTTTGCTTCCTTCTCGCTTATGTCCATAATTAAAGGAAGTTCATTAATAATTGGTTTCTCAGTTGGGATAACAGCCATGGATTTAAACATCTTTTGAGACATTCTTTGGTCAAAATTATCGGTTAACAATCCTACCAATTCACCTTGGGAAAGAGAAGCTATTTTGCTTTGGGGGATAACATAGTCAAGTTGAGTAGATAAAGAAGAAGAAGTTCCGGTGTCGCTTGTTGAAACAGATTGTTTTTCCTGTTTGATTTTACCAAACATTTCCTGTAACATTTTAGCCGATTGGTCACGTACTGCACCACTTATTACATTACCAAAAACGTTATTTATTACCTTTGCTTTCTCACGGGTAAAATTTAATTCCAATTGTGAAAAATCCTGAATGCCGATGCATACGGCAACTTTGTTACTCCTTGCAGTTGCAACAATAGTTTCAAGATTTGTTATATAAGCCGTTGGTAATTCATCAAAGTTATAAGCGCAGCGCATTTGACCTTTTTTATTGATTATTGAACCAATACGTGTAGAAACCAAACCCAAATAAGGTGAATAAACAGCTTCCCTTTGTGGGTTGTTACCGATGCATAAAATAATCGGGTTTTCAGGGTCATTGACTTGAAGGGGTACTTCGTCACCTGAGAATATCCATGCGCTTTCTTCGCTGTCTATTTTTGCAAGCCCGATTTGAGCAGAGGCAATTTGCCCGGCGAGTTGGTCAGCTGCATGGTTTTCTAATGCTGTCAAGAATGGTGCAAGTGTATTTTCAAGTTCTTCAAACTGACCTAAAAAACCAAATACCTTTTCCATTGGAAGGGTGCAAGCTAATTGTATAGCGTGGGGGATTGTACATATTTCAGGGGCTTTGCTCCAAAGTGCCATAATGCACATTGCAAAGTAAGATTGAGCGGAATCGCTGAAAAATTCTCCTTCCTTCTTAATCCAGGTTTTATTGATGTTTAAGAGTATGGTTTTTGCACTTTCTATACAATCGTTTTTATTGGTCATGTATCTGGGGCTAATTGGGTTAATCCTGTGAGACATTCTTACATCATCCAAACAAATATACATAAATTTTGGTTTTTTACTATACCCTTTTCCTTTGGTTTTTGTCAAGGCATTTAGTGCAACCAGTGTAAGGTCTGGAAATTTGTAATCATAAATGAATTGTGCAAATCCTTTCTCAATTGTCTGTTTTATATAAGGTTCAATTACGCAGTAGGTTTTACCAGAACCGGGAGTACCCGAAACAACCGTCCCACGAAATGGGTTAATAATATTAATCCATCCATCAACGGTTTTTATATTCACAGAATCAGAGTTTTGAATCAGTCTCTTTTCCTGGTTAAACTTTTCCTGGTCATCATTAAACCTATCTTTCATTAAGTTTTTCATGCTTCTTTTATATGTAAGCATCCCACCAAGAGTAAAAATTATACCAAGAAAAACAGTAACTAAATATATAATTACCCTTACCCCTGATTGTGGGTTAAGGCTTACAATATATTTTGAGAAAATGAGAAGTAAAACCGCAAATACTGTTATTAATATCCCTAAGAGTTTACTTATTTTTAAGGACTGTTTTACCCTTGTTTGGTATGCAACCAAAAGAGCAGCCACAAAAAATAATAAATATGCTATCCTGTATTCAAAAAAATATCGCCTATCCAAAAAAAGACATATTTTGTTTATAAATCTGAAATTTCCCTTAGCTACAAAATATTCAAAACTGTTTACATAAATATCTAAACCAATTAAGGCAATTGTAACAAATATCAGCATCAAAGGGAAAAACCCGAATCCGTATTTTTTTTGGTCGTGATGTACTTCCATAATTTTGTTTTAATCAAATTCACGAACGCCTTTTTGTTTCCTTTGTAAATCAACCGATGCTGATAAATCAACAGAAATTTGTTTGAACCCTTGCAAACATTGTAGGAGCAATTTTGGCGTTGAAGCATCGGAACTCAGTACTATAATATTCCCTTTTTGGAAGAGCCTGTAAATAAATGGTTCATCGATTGATATGTCCTTTATCCTGAATATTTCAATTATCTCTGTTTTTCGGTTAAAAACACCACTGGTTATAATTAATTGTGTTTCTGAAATCTCATAGGATGTACAGTATATCTTAAGGAATCCCCAACCAATATTTTTTACAATTATCAGCCAAACAATAAAAGGCAAATAGTACACAACATGAATTAATATAAGCTCTTTAGGAATGATTTTAAGCAACTGAAAACATATAACCGTTACGACTATCCCCCAAAAGAGGTTCTTTAACAAAAGGGCTAAATTGATGATTTGTGAAGGTTTGATTTTCATAGCTTCATTTTCATTTTTTGAACTTTCGGTTTAGCCGCTTTTAAATCTTTTTCCTGAGCTTTTGATTTATTTTTCCCCTTGGAAAGTTCTTTTGTTTTTGCTTCGGTTTTAAACACTCCTATTTTCCCTTTTGGTTTGATGCTGATTTTGTTTTCAACTTTCACAATTTCTCCCTTTATACTTTGCCCGGACTGTTTGTTTATGACCTCACAATCCATTTTACTGTTTTTTTGGGATTTGAACTCTTTTAGTTGTTCCGTTTTTACCCATATTTCAGAATTTGGGACTTTGCTGATGTTTACTTTTCCCCCTTCTATTTTACCAATTATTTCATTCTCTTTTGTCCTTAAAATAAGCTGTTGTTTCTCACCTTCTTTATTGGTAAATTCTTTTGTGAAAACACCTTTTTGAAGTACCTGTTGTAAATCTTCTGTTTTCAGCTTTATATCTTCTGAACCTTCACCCATTAACTCCTGAATGCTGGAATTAACTTTTTTAAGTTGGCTACCTAAATTTTTTCCTGGACTTGACATAGTAAATGTTTTTAAATTAGTATTTTAAATTGATTCAAATAGTTTCTTGAAAGCCTCTTCTTTCTTCTTTTTTTGTTTGCTCATATTACAAAGCTTGTTCATTGCGTTAACAACTGAACTTATCTTTTTTTCATTTCGTCTAATATCCTCCTGGACCCGAAAAAGCATTTCAAAACGTTCTGCATCTTCTGCCTTATATTTAGATGAAAAAAGAGTTTCCAAAATTTCAAGTAATGCATTAAAATCATTGAACTGATTAACAATATTATCTCGCAATTCAATGTATAAATAATCATCTTCGATACACGAAAAATTTTGAATTTCTGCAAGGCATTCTATTGTATGTTCTATTGACTTATAAGTGTCAAGAAGCATTTTTAAATTGTTAAAACGAGTATTGTATGTATTTATAAATTCAAAGATTTTTTCACTTGTGTTTTTGAATTTATCTACAGTCGTTTTTTGTTCCTCTTCCAATTCTTTTATCTTTTGCAGATAGATGTAATTTTGCCTTTCTTGTTTCACGAATTTTTTCGTGTCATTTTTGTATTTATAAGTGAATGATATAATTACAACCTCAGTTGTTGGCACGGCTAATTGTGCATTTGCAGCAAAGCCAATAATTATAAATAATATTACCGTTGCTGTTTTCATTATTTCTGGATGAAGGTTAATAGTAATTTATAACCATCCTCAACCGTTACGTTAACAGGGTCGTACCTTCCTGCAAGGGTTGAAGCAATTTCGACACCAGCAGCAGCAAAAGCCGCTTTTTCGTCCCATGCACTTGTAAGTGCATTTGTTACCTCTCTGGTTGTAATATCTTGCGCCCTTCTTTTTGCTATTTTCCGGTTATAATCTTCATTTACCGCAAGCCCTTCCATCCCATCAATATCAAAAGCTTTATAAGGAAAAGGAATTATAGTGTTATTGATATTTATGTTGTAAAATTTTACAAGCATCCTTGAATTTGCAAAGCTTACCTGACCTTTGATAATGGTATTGTTTTCTAATACCCTCCCTTCAATTAATACATCTTGGTCAAACCTGATTTTTATAAAATCTCCCTGATATAGTTTTTGTCTACCATATACCACTGCTTTGATAATTGCCGGACTTTCGCTTTGTGTGTTATCCACATAAAATATACTACTTGATTTTGTCAATTTTGGAATGATTGTATCTATTCCAGAAATATCTTCTGCGTAAACAATTTTCTCACTTAAAGGGCTGAGTGCATCAAATATATTTTGTGTAGGTTCGGCAGTAGCAGAAACAATTTCAACAGGTTTATTTGTTGTTCTTTCTTCATGCTGTGCCGTCCGTGCAATTGTTTTTACTGCTCTCCCTTTATTTGGGTTGGTCTTTATTTGTTGAACTGCTACCCTTTGGCTTTTTTTCTCCAAATTAGAGTATTCTTTTTGTTCAGCCTGTAATAGTTCAAATTCATTTTTAACCGTGTCCTGAACTTCCTGTTCCTTTGCTTCATAAGCATAACTTTCTACTTCGTCCAAAAAATCATAATTGCGAGCCTTTCTTTTGAATTGCTGAAAGGTTAATGAATCTACGCCATCATATTGATACCTTAACCATAGTTGATAGGCTTCTTTTATTTTTTCCTCGTCGTCGTAATTTACCGTTTTTAAATTTTCGTACATTTCGAGTTTACTTTCAAAAGTATTTTGCTTAATCCTATCTTTCGTGGGTGTCGGAAAAGACAAATCAATATCAGGGGCAGATGCTTGAAGTTGTGGAATTAATTTTGTTTTGTTGTTAAAACCAAACGTTGCTATTATTATTGCTACACCTATGATTGCACCCATTACTATTAAGATTACTTTTAACCGTTTCTTTTTTTCTGTATCTAAAGTTGTCATAATTTATTTTTTAGAAATTAAAATATTGTCCCCTTTCGATATGCTTCTTTTTCAGCTTTATATCCAAATGCCTGTTTTTGTCGTTCTTATCAATTAAACGCATCAACATTCTTTCTTTTCTTGCTATATATGCTGGAGTTGAGCAAATGACAAAATAGTCGTTTTCCTGACGGAATATTTTGATAAACCTTTCATCCAATTTGCTGAATAATTCACGGGTCTGCCGACTTGTTTTTTTCCAACCTTTTTTATTGACTACTTCAATTATACAGTTGTCAAAGTTGAACTCTTTTATTGAACGGTTTTTTAACCTTATTCCATAGTAATACCAAACGCCATCATAAGCCATCCTATCAATTTTTATCTTAACATCTTTTGTTTTTGTGTTCTTGATTTTGTCAGTATTAACAAGTTCTTTGAAGGCAGAAAAATTGAAGCTGTCCGGTAACTTATTTAATACAATTTCTTTTTTGCTGTTTTCATCCTCTTTGAAGTCTGAACGATCGATTTTGCTATTATGTATAATCTGGTGATGTTCCTTTAGCTTATTGTTATAAGTTAATTCAAAAACATAAAGTGAATCTGTAGTCAATACCCCTAAAGTTGTTTTTGTCCGAAAAGGTACAAGGGCTTTTATTTCAATCGTATTTTCAGGAAGTTTTGTAAGACCGACATAACTATGTCCGAGCGTTACCGATAGGATTTTGTGGTTTGGAAACTGTAAAAAATAACTCTCTTTGTTGGAAATTTCTATTTTAGAATTTGCTTGAGTAAAAAAGGACATAAAAATTATCCCTGTTACAATAATTATTGTTTTCATTTTTTATAGATTTTTGTTGTCACTTTTTACACGTATATTTTTTAATATCAGACCGTGTGGGTTCTTTTCGCTCCGGGATGCTTTATGTACATCGGCACTTAAAATTATTTCTGTTTTTTTGTTGCCCATTTCATTATGAAGGTTTACAATTACTTTTACAATTACCCTATGAAAACCTTTTCCCTTTTCAATATTTGGGGTCTCTGTTATCTCTATTGTCTGGTAAGTGTTTTGATAAACCAGTTTTGTATAATGCCCCCTTGCTTTTTGGTATTCATATAATTTAAAGGCTGATTCATCGGCAAGGTCTAAAGCTTTGTTTATCCTTGTTTCATAATTGTATTGGTCGATAGCAAAAAAAAGTTCAATAAACCGGGTTGTGTGCCCAATTATTTCAGGTTCTAAATAGTCCCTGGTATTTCCTTTTTTTGCCCTTAACGTCATTTGGCTTTCATCATCAAGAACATATATCACACTCGATGCAGATTCTTTAAATTTCATTACCGTTACATTGGAAATAATGATTGTTAATAGCAATATTGCCAGTAATGCTACTATTGTGAACCGCATCAACTTTGTTGATACGTTCATGTTTTTTAGTGAATTTAATTTCATTAGTTTATTAATTTTTCGAGTGTTATTGAATTGTATGCTGATGCATCAAGTTGCTTGCAAATTAACTGGCATGTTTTAGCCCTTTTTAATGTTTCTTCGCTTGAATTGTGTATTTCCTGAATGAGCAGCAGCCTTGTTTTAACCTTTGTATGAACCGTTGCATTACTGCCCCCGATAACTTTCTGGTTTAATATCAATAGCAACAAATCAAGATTTGCGTCTATTTCATCAAACACAAGGTTAAAACCGTTATCCAATTTTTCTTTTTCTGCTAACAAAGCCCAATTTTCTGTTTCTGCCATTATGCTTATAGCTTGTGACATATATTCAAATGACTTATCGTAATTTTCGTATATGTCAAATACCATGTTTAAATTAGATATAATTGAAGCACATTGGGATATAATTTTTTGCCATTTTTCAATTTGTTTTCGCTCCAATACTATTAAGTCATTTTCACTTAAAAGAGAGGTGACACTTTTATTTACATCGGATTTTTCTTTATTGGACAATCCCAATATTGCAGCCGTTGTAAGGCCTATATTACTTGCCCTTTCCCTTGCTTTTTTGTCTTTTACACTTGATTGCGCATTTATAACATGTACATTAAAGACAAGTAGGGCCAATATGATTAATATCTTATTCATCTTTTTTGGATTTTGCGCCTTTAACTGAGCTAAATGCAGCACCGCTACCAGATGCAGCAGAACCACCGCCAGATGCCGCCGCCGCACCACCAGCCGCCGCCGCACCGCCAGAAGCTAAAGCAGCGGCAGCAATTGCTGCCGTTTG
>Ga0208648_1001724_pt1 | contig 16723 bp, 13 predicted proteins | sample AntAceMetag02UKL_FD_184772 | JGI IMG/M metagenome (GOLD analysis project Ga0208648, IMG submission 184772) | Saline lake microbial communities from Ace Lake, Antarctica - Antarctic Ace Lake Metagenome 02UKL (SPAdes) (version 2) | ecosystem: Environmental > Aquatic > Non-marine Saline and...
GCAGGGTTTTTGACCATATTTTTGGTTTACCTGTTGAGCCGCCTGTAAAAATCCGGGCAATTAGTTTGTCTTGAGAGCAGGGCTTGTCAGGCAGGTGACAGTCTGAAGTAAGCATATCTGGCGTAATGACCTCGACACCGGGAATAGTGTGTTCTGATGTATCAGAAAGGATGTTGCTGAACGGTGTTGATTTGTAGGCATCAAGCAACGTTTGGTTTGAAAAGGAATAGGGCAGTATAAGGTCAGGGCCTCCATAAGCTGCGGAGAGCAGTGCGGCGGCCACAAGGGCTTTATCAGTGGTGCAGAGGCAGAGAGTATCTTTTTTTAAATTGTAGATACTTGCTGCGAGGCTCAACACCTGGCTGCGCGTGCAGGAACCGGGGGTGAAGGTCTGTGCTGGGTTGACGCGGCACTTATCGAGAACGGTTTTTAGGTCTGTGGTCATGGCCTGTACGGGAGTTGAAGCTGGGATTTGACTTAGTATTTCTTGACTTTTCAGGGCATTTATAATCTAATTATTGGCAACCGTTGAACGCTGTGATTAATAACATAAATATGGCTGATGCACAAAAAAAATATAGCTCCATAGCTGATATTGAGCAATTGCTTCCGCACCGCGGCAGAATGTTGCTCATAGGGGCAATCAAGTCCATCAATAGTGATAGCGCCGTTACTACGGCCGTCGTATCCGAGACATGGCCTCTGTGTACAGGTGCATCCGTGAGCCCCATAGTCTGTATTGAGGTTGCTGCGCAGACAGCCGGCGTGCTGTCATGTTGGAAAAAGGGCGAGAACATATCTGCCTTTACAGCTGGAATGATTACCGGCATAAAAAACGCCGAGTTTTTTGTAGATGAAGTACCTGTCCACGCTGAACTAACCACTGCGGCCACAATTATGTACAGCCTTGATGATTATGAGGCTATTGAAGCCACGGTCATGATGGGGCAAACATGTCTGTGTACAGTTCAACTTCAGATATTCGGGCTGCGTGTAGAGCCCGGGGTATAAATCTTAACCTGCGGATTCCTATGGATAATCAGAAGACAGCTATAGTCACCGGCGGAAGCAGAGGCATAGGCCGTGCTATCGCTTGTGAATTTGCCTCTGCTGGCTTTAACGTGATTATAACGTATAAGAGCAACGATGAGCAGGCGCAATTGACTGTTGACACAATACAGGCGGCAGGTGGCCTCGCTGAGGCAGTGAAGTTCGATGTGGCCGATGCCGCTGAAACTGCACAGCATATGGATGCCATCTGTAGCAGGTTTCAGAATATACAGGTATTGGTCAATAATGCCGGTATTACCGCTGACGGGCTTTTCATGTTGTTGAACGAGCATGAGTGGACTTCGGTGATAGATACTTCCCTGAGAGGGTTTTACAATGTTACTCAGCCAGTGCTCAAACAAATGGCTGTAAATCACTCGGGAAATATTATCGCTATCTCATCTGTCTCGGCGCTTATGGGCAATCGTGGTCAGGCAAACTATTCTGCCGCAAAAGCAGGTTTAATTGCTGCCTGCCGCTCACTTGCATCAGAAGTAGCTCGCACGGGTATACGGGTAAATGTTGTGGCACCGGGGCTTATTGATACGGAGATGATAAAGGAGGCGGCCCCCTTTTTGAAAATCAAGGAATTAATCCCCATGGCTCGTATTGGTAAACCGGAGGAGGTGGCAAAGGTTGTGCGGTTTCTCTGTTCCGATGATGCCTCGTATGTGACTGGCCAGGTCATTTCGGTCAATGGCGGTATGGTGTAGTATGAAAAGGACATCGCCGATACTACGACTGTTTTTTTTGTGTCTCTGTGTAGTCCTGTTTTCTGGTTGGTCAGGCTCATGGGATACCCTCCAGGAGGAGAGCGAAAAGCTTATATCCGTGAGCGCCCGGTTCACGCAGCTGAAAGACACGCGCATACTTGCCAGGCCCCTTGTCTCAACTGGTAGATTTTATTTTAAGGCCCCCGATTCTGTGCGCTGGGAATATGAGGCGCCAGTGCAAAGCATTTTGTTAATGAACGAGGGCTCGGTCAGGCGGTATACTCAGGGGGCCAAGGGACTGACAGAAGATGCGAGTGCGGCTCTGCAGTCAATGAATGTGATGCTTCGCGAAATTGTGTTGTGGAGCAGAGGCCGTTTTAATGAAAGCACAACTTTTACAGCTGAGTTGAAGCCGGGTCCTGAGACAGTGATACTGCTAACGCCCCGAGACAAAGGATTAGAAAAAGTTATAACCAGCATCGAAGTTGAGCTTGTGCCGGACAAGCCCGGCGTGATTTCAAAAGTTACTATAGGCGAGGGTGCCGGGGGGGTAACCGTTTTACGGTTCAGTGATGTTGTGATCAATGCTCCGTTGAGTGACAGTGTTTTTCGGCGTCCGTAATGAAAAAGTGTACATTTATTTTTATTTGGTTTGTCCTTACAGCAGTACTGTTGCCGGCATGTACAGGTCCCCGTTCTATACGACCTGACTTGGTAAACCCTGAACTGTGCAGATTGTCTTTCTATGGGACGCCTCGCCGATATATTCATGCACTTGATGCTGAACTGCCGGGCGGTGTTTGCATGACAGTTATTGGTGTTTCGGTTGTTGACCCTGAGTCCGAGACATTGCAAGCGGCAATAATGACGCTTGAAGGGTTGGTGCTTTTTGATGCCACAGCATCCAGCAGTACTCTGCAGGTTCACCGTGCATTGCCGCCCTTTGATGGGGATTTGTTTGCTGCTGGTCTCATGCGGGATGTAAGGTTTATTTTTATGGTGCCCGCCGACCCTCCCAAAGTAACTGGTATTACTGATGACGGTGCTTCTGTTTGTCGCTATCAGGATACTCTTGGGAATACACTTGATGTGGTTGTTTATCCCGGTAACGGGTGGGTGATTGAGCAGTATTCAAGTTTTGGCAAAAAACTGCGCAGCCTAAGATTTGATACGTTGAAAAACGGCATTCCCAGCATGCTGGAGTTTGAAGCTTTTGCTCCGAAGCCGTATGCCCTGCACATGCGGCTGTTGAGCGTTGAGCCTGTTAGCCCGGATACTATAAACTAAAAATGTGAATATACTTCTATGAAATTTAAACTCATTTATCCTAAATGGAAAAAGCTTGAACGGCAGACTGAATTTCATCTGCCGCCTCATGGCCCGACCGTCTTTGCTGCAACTTTGCCGTCTTTTGTTGAGGTTGAGTTTGTGGATGAAAATGTTCAAAAACTTGATTTGGATGATTCGCCGGATTTTGTTGGTATTTCCATGATGCTTACTGCCCAGGTTAAGAGGGGTTGGGAAATAGCTGCTGCCTATCGCAAGCGGGGCATCAAAGTTATTAGCGGTGGAATTGCTACTATGCTGCATGCAGAGGAGACCATGCACTATGTCGATTCGGTATTTCTTGGTGAGGCCGAAGGCAGGATGGAAAAGGTGTTTGCGGACTTTCAAAATAATTGCCTGCATTCCTGCTATGACTTTATGAACGATTTTCCTGCCGTGGAGCTGATTGGCTCTGCCCGTAGAAGTATTCTTCAGCACGATCTCTATAACTTTCGAGGTGTGCAGATGTTTGATCTTGTCCATGCTTCACGCGGGTGTCGTTTTAACTGTTACCCATGTTGTGTCAATTTTCTTGGCGGCCGTCAATTCAGACCGAGGCCATTCGAGAAGGTGGTAGAAGAGATGGCTTCCATCGATAATAACCGGCTTTTTATTGTTGACAACTCTCTTGCTCAGAACAAGCGATGGGAACTAGGCTTGTTTCGTGCTATGGAGGGTCTGAAAAAAAAGTGGTGTTGCCATCCCATTCAAGAGAATGATGAGGTTTTGGAAGCTGCGGCCAGGGCCGGAGCCTGGTATGTTTATCAGGCAATTTATGATACCTCGGACCAAATCCGTAATAGGATCAAGCGCTATCATGACTATGGGATAGCTGTTGAAGGCACAATTCTGCTCGGCCTTGATAATCATACCGAAGACTATATTAAGCGACTTATTGATTTTTTGCTTGAGGTAGAGCTCGATATGGCTGAATTTACAATACTGACGCCGTTTCCGCATACGCAGGCATTTGATGAGATGCACGCGCAGGGTCGCATCACAAGCTATGACTGGAATGATTACACATGCGACAGGGTTGTGTTTAAACCCCGCCATATCAAAGCTGAACGGCTGCAGGAACTGTATTATCAAGCATGGGACATGTTCTATCGTGATGAGCCACAAAGCTATAAAATGTTTAGTCTTTTTAAGAAGGTGGTAGAAAAGGAAAAGGCTGACAGCACTTTTATCCCCAGGAGGAGAGATCTTGTCGGAAAAGTGTTTGGCAGAGAAGAAGAGTAGGAGAACAATGTTTTTTTTCGGGATGGATCAACCGGGTACACAGCCTGTCAGCACGGAGATGTAATATATGGCTAAGAAGAAAAGTGTTACAATAGGGCAAGGGCCGGTTTCTTGCGGGCAGATTGCCGGGGTTGCCCACGGGCACTTACAGGTAAAAATCAGTTCGCGCACAACATTTCTGAAAGCCATGAATCGCTCTCGGGCAATGCTGCAAAAGTCCCTTAGTGAAGGCGTGCCTGTGTATGGTGTTAATACAGGGTTTGGCAAAGCCTGCGGCAAACGTTTGCAGGTAGAAGGAACTCTTCAGAAGACCTCTAATCCTTTGGCGTTTCACGGTTGTGGTACGGGTGAGTTTATTGGCATTGCTGAGACTCGTGCTGCCATGTTCTGCCGCATACTCTGTCTGGCAACCGGCTACTCAGGTGTGACGGTAGGCTTATTGCAGCAGCTTGAGGCATTTCTTAATCTTGGCATCACGCCTCTTGTACCCTGTCAGGGATCAGTTGGCGCATCGGGTGATCTCACGCCCATGTCCTATATAGCAGCGTGCCTTACAGGAGAACGTCATGTCTTCTATGAGGGTAGACGTATGCGTGCTTCGCTTGCCCTTAAAAAATCCGGCCTTAAGCCGTATGTTTTTGAGGCCAAAGAATCACTCGCTATGATTAACGGCACATCGATCATGACCGGTATTGGCGTCATGGCGGTCGAGCGCAGTAACAATCTTCTACGTGCAGTATTGAGTGCCGCAGCTTTGACTGTGCATGCTTTTAGGGGCAAGTCGTATCATTTTCATCCTGTTATCAGTAAAGCCAAGCCTTTTGCCGGGCAGCAAGCTGTTGCCAAAAGTCTGACTCGCCTTTTGCAATCAAGGGGCGCAACAACCTTGCTTGAAGAAGATGGGCCCGATGCTTTGCAGGATCCTTATTCAGTTCGCTGTACACCTCAGATTGCAGGTGTTTTGTTGGATGCTCTGTCGTGGATTTCTGATTGGGTGACGATCGAGGCCAATAGTTCAAACGATAATCCTATTTTTGATCCTGCTACAGGCGCCCCGCTTATGAGTGGGAATTTTTACGGTGGTCATATTGCTCTTGCCATGGACACCCTGAAAGCAGCGCTTGCCTCGGTTGGTGACATGGCAGACCGCCAGGTTATGCTGCTGGTGAATCCGCAGCTTAGTCGCGGTTTGCCTGAGGATCTTGTAGGCGTAAAGGGGCCCGAGCATTTTTTTCATCACGGATTCAAAGCTATGTCGATAACAGCTTCAGCCCTCGCTGCTGAAGCGCTTAAATTGACCATGCCTGCTGCTTCGTTTTCACGATCAAGCGAATCACACAATCAAGACAAGGTGAGCATGGGCACCATCGCAGCACGCGATGCAGAGCAGGTATGCACGCTTGTTGAACGTATAGTTGCAATTCATTTACTTGCAGCAGCTCAGGCCTGTGAGCTTCGGGGTCGTCTTGAGATGCGACCGCATTTGGTGAAACTTGTTAAAAAAATCAGAAAACTTTCCCCAAGTCTTACGGTTGATCGTCCTCTTGATCGGGATATTGAAATTATTGCTTCGGCAATTGCTGAAGGCAACCTGTTTTGCTGTTAATGAGAGTGAAGAGGCTATGGTTCAAGAAAAGCATGTAAACTTTGAGATTGAGCGCAAGGTTGCTTTTTATGAACTTGATCCCATGCATATTGTATGGCACGGCAACTATTATAAGTATTTTGAGGACGCCCGTTCTGGCTTGCTGCGACAGGCCGGCATTGACTTGCACGATTTTTATCTACAGAACAACTATGTGTTCCCCATTATTAAAACTGCTACCAAGCATATTTATCCACTACGCTATGGTGATGAATTTATCTGCAGGGCGACAGTGGCCGAGTGTAAAGAAAAGCTTGTTGTTGATTTTGAAATACGTCTTAAGCAGGACGGTAAGGTTTGTGTTAAAGCCCGTACTGAGCAGGTAGCAGTTCAGATGCCCGAAGGTGAAATGCAGTTTGAGTTGCCTGCTTCTATTCGTTCTGCGCTGGTGATGTTGTGATGCAGGCGCTTTTGTGTAATGCCCTTGCTGCCGGTGCTGAACAGACGGCGGTCTGGTCGCAGCTTCTGGACCGGATTAATGTATTTCCTGTTGCAGACGGCGATACAGGTCGTAATCTTGTTATAAGTTTTGCCCCGCTACGAAAGAATGAGGGTGATACTGAGAAACTTTGCCGAAGCTTGCTCCTTGCCGCCCGCGGCAATTCCGGAAACATTGCAGCCCGTTTTCTCCAGGATTTTGTGTGTATGCCCTCAGTGAATGATGTGGCGTCCTTTGTGGTTCGAGGCCGTGACATGGCATACTTGGCTATGAGCGACCCCAAACCAGGCACCATGCTCTGCCTTTTAGACAGGCTTGCTTCTTTTTGTACTGAAATTCCGCTACACACAAATGCTGCATGGACTCGCAGACTTCTTCTATCACTTGAGCAGGCTGTTTCCGATACCATAAACGGACAAAAGATTTTGCAACAGGCCGGGGTTGTGGATGCCGGTGCTCTGGGTATGTATATTTTTTTCGACGGGTTTTTCAGTCGGCTTGCAGGTATTGATTATTCCTTCTCACCATCCCGTGTTTGTTTTAAAGATAAGCTTCGTATAACCAGTTCATTTTGTCCGGAGATCAGTGCAGGTTTCTGTATAGATGCTGTGGTCGAATCCACGAAAAGCCAGCAGCCCTCTCTGAAGACTGATGTAGACAACTTTGTTGTTATGCGTAGCGGGCAGTACACCAAAATGCATTTTCATGGCATTGATCGCGAAAAAATAAAAGCACAGCTGGCTGCATGCGGTGAAATTATCTCATGGGCAGAAGATGATTTGTCTGCTCAGACAACGGCATTTTCAATGCCTGCTGCAGATGCTGAGATACATATCATGACTGATGCTGCCGGTTCCATTACCCGTGAAGATGCTGCTGCGTACGGTATAACCTTGCTTGATAGCTATATAACTATGGGTGATACGAGCCTTCCTGAGACTTGTTTTATGTCCGGTGATATATACAAAGCCATGCGCGCAGGCAGCCGGTGCTCAACCTCACAGATGCCAGTAGATGAGCGCTATCGTTATTATGCAAGTTTGCTTGAGATGAATAAGGCTGTGCTCTATCTCTGCGTGGGATCTTTTTATACGGGTAATTATCAGGTTGCTTCCGCCTGGAAGCAACTGCATGACCAGAATGGTCGTTTTAGTATTGTAGATACCGGTACTGCGTCCGGCAGGCTTGCAGTGGCCGTGCTTCTTACGGCACGATTTGCCCGGCAAGCTGCGGAACCGGCAGATGTCGAGGCTTTTGCTCGCAAAGTGCTCTTAACATGTCATGAATATATATTTCCTGACACGCTAGCGTATCTCGCAGCAAGTGGCAGGCTTTCTAAAACCGGGGCATTCTTTGGCGATTTGCTGAAGTTTAAACCCGTGATTAGCCCGCAGCCTGATGGTGCACGAAAGGTTGGCATGGTCAGAAGTCGTGATGAACAGGTGCGGTTTGCCATGGAAAAATTGTCCAAGGTTTTTACCCCTGAAACAAAGTGTTTGATATTGCTTGAATATACGGATAATTGTAGCTTTGTTGAGGATGTAGCCGCAATTCTCTGCGGTCGTTTCCCCAAGGCAGAACTGTTGGTGCGTCCTTTGTCACTCACAACAGGCGTACATACTGGGCCTGGCACCTGGGCTGTGGCATGTGCGCCACTGGAATAATATTTTCATAATTATTTATTTTTTATAAAATCGTCGAAATAGATTTTAATTTTTTTCTTCAACGCAACTATGCAATGGATTTTTGAGAATTATGCGTTGCGCTATTGTCATCCCTGTATATAACCATGAAGCGACTATTGCCGAAGTTGTGCGGCAGAGTCTGAACTTTGACTTGCCTGTGTTTGTTGTTGATGATGGCTCGACAGACGCTAGCTGTGAGCGCATACCTGAGAGTGCTTCCGTTACCATTTTACGCCATGCACAGAACAGGGGTAAGGGCGCTGCGTTGCTTACAGGCTTTGCAGCAGCAGCCCTTGTCGCAGATTGGGCTGTAACACTTGATGCTGACGGACAGCATCGGCCCGAAGATATTCCTCGACTGCTTGCCGTGGTGCCGGAGGGTATGAGGCCTATTGTTGTAGGCCGGCGAGAGGGTATGCAGGCCGAACATGTGCCTCGCTCAAGTCGCTTCGGTAGAAAATTCTCTAATTTCTGGGTGCAGTCAGCAGGCGGTCCTCACGTGGCCGATACCCAGAGTGGCATGCGGCTTTACCCATTGCAGGAAACGCTTAGCTTGCCTGTTAGGGCACTCAGATTTCAATTTGAGGTCGAGGTACTGGTAAAGGCATGCTGGTATGGCGTGCCTGTATTGGAGGCTCCTATTGAAGTCATATATGCCCCTCAGGGAAAACGCATCTCTCATTACCGCGGTTTTGTCGATTTTATGAGAAATTCAGTCGCATTTACACGTCTTATTTTTGGACGTATTGTCATGCTGCCATTTATACGTTTTAGACAAAAAAATTGTAAGGTTAAGACATTATGAAGCGCTATGTCCCTCGATGGATGGTTGTTCTGTTGGTACTGCTTTCGGTTTCAGGCCTGTTTTATGTTGGAGTTTCTCGCCTGCATTTTTCAACTGACTTGCTTGCAACATTGCCGCAGAATGATCCCGTGTTGCTCGATGCCCGCTATGTGCTCATGCACAATCCGGCAATGGAGAAGGTAGTTATTGACTTAAGCAGTCAGAGTCAGAAATCATCTGATTTAACTGATTGCGCTGTGTATGTTGAAGGGCAATTGCGGAAAAGCGGGCTTTTCAGACAGGTCGGTTTGGAGCATATGACATCGCTGATGCCGGGTTTTTTGCATTATGCTACCGATGCTCTTCCGGTTCTGTTTAATGAGAAAGAACTAACTGAAACAGTTGCGCCTCTGCTTACTCAGGGTAAAGTACGTGAGATTCTGTCTGCACATTTTGCCGGCTTAAGCAGCATGGAGAGCATCGGTCAGTCAGGGCTTATGCAACAAGATCCTTTAAATCTAAGATATCTCGTTTTAAGTCGTATGGCCGGGCTCATCCCTGGAAATAATGCCCGGTTTGTGAACGGGCAAATTATGTCAGGCGACGGTAAGCATCTGCTTGTCATTGCCGAGCCTGTAGGTAAGGGGTCTGACACGTCCTTTGCCCGTAAGCTTGATGCTTTGATACAACAAATAACTATTGATGTTACTGAGCGTTATGGCACTGACAATGGTGTGACGCTTACTCCGGTCGGATCGTATCGTGGTTCCCTTGATAATGAAGAGAATGCGAAGCGTACAGTACAACGGGCTACATTATTTTCTACTGTGGCCATCGTTCTTTTGTTGCTGGGCGCATTTCCGAGACCATTGATTGGTCTTTTGGCTCTTTTGCCGGCTTTTGCCGGAACCATGGTTGCGGTTTTTGTCTACTCACTTTTTAATACATCGATTTCTCTTTTGGCCGTAGGTTTTGGTGGTGCTATTGTATCCTTTACAGTTGATTATGGTATTGCCTATTTACTTTTTCTTGATCGTCAGCAGGAAACGAAGGGCTTCGATGCATCCCGTGAGGTCTGGTCCCTTGGCCTGGTTGCCATGCTTACCACCGCTGTTAGCTTCTCAGCACTTGGTTTGAGTGGTTTTCCAGTTCTTGCAGAAATTGGTATGTTTAGCGCGCTGGGTGTTGTTTTCACCTATATTTTTGTGCATGCAATATTTCCCCTCGTGTTTTCCAGTATGCCGGCCGCAACACGCAAGCCATTTGTGCCTTTGCAGGCATTTGTTAACAAGCTTGCATCATCACGCAACAGCTGGAAAGCATATAGTGCTATTATTTTTTGTTTTATAATGCTTTTTTTTGCACGACCTGATTTCCATATCGATTTGATGTCTCTTAGTGCAGTAACTCCTCAAACTCTCGAAGCTGAAAAGCTTGTACAACAGGTCTGGGGCAATGCATATGGCGGTAATCAGCTTATGCTTGAGGCCGACTCAAAAGATCAGCTCGCTCGTAGCGGGGATCGTGTTACGAGTATTCTGGGGGCTGAAATAGCAAGCGGTACTGTGCAGCCCTTTTTACTACCTTCATCGCTGCATCCGGGTCCTGAGGTGCGTCAGAAAAATTTTGCCGCCTGGAAGCGTTTTTGGAGTGCTGAACGTATAGCAACTCTTGAAGCTACTGTCAGGGCGGCATCAGTCGATTTAGGGTTTGCTCCCGAGGCTTTCGCCTCTTTTTTTAGTATGCTCGTCAATCCAGCAATGCCAGCTGTTTCGATCCCTGATGAGTTGTGCAGTCTTCTTGGCATAGTACAGGATGAAAATACCGGCACATGGCGTCAAGTTCTTACCTTTGCACCCAACTCATCATATGTTTCGGCCGATTTTTATCGTCTCATAACTGCTGAAAAAACGGCCAAGCTGTTTGACCCTGTTTTCTTCAGCCAAAGATTGGGCGACGTGCTTCTGTCCGGTTTTGTCAAAATGCTGCTTATTGTTGGTCTGGTAACAGTATTGATTTCTTTTTTATTTTTTTTAGACTGGCAGCTTGCCTTGCTTGGCATTGCACCTACAGTGTTTTCTTTGATCTGTACTTTGGGCACACTTAAACTCATGGGCCAATCTTTGGGCATTCCCACGCTCATGGTTGCAGTTGTTGTGATAGGCATGGGTACTGATTATGCGCTCTATTTGATAAGAGCCTATCAGCGCTACTGTGATGACGATAATGCTTTTCTGGGTCTTATCCGCTTGTCAACATTTCTTACTTTTGCCACTACACTGCTTGGCTTCGGTGTGCTTGCAGTATGCGATAATCCCATGTTGAAAAGTGCCGGTCTCGGGCTTGCCCTTGGAATTGGCTATTCATTTATAGGTGCTGTCACTATAGTGCCGCCGGTGATGAAGCGGCTTCTTGCTCCTGCAAATCTATCTGACGGAGCACTACAGCCAGGGTCCCGGCAGCATTCCAAGCGTTTTTTCAATTATTATCGTCATATGGATCAATATCCGCGTTACTTTGCCCGCTTTAAGGTTTTGTGTGATCCCATGTTTCCAAGACTTGCTGATTTTTTGCCTGCACCGCGTACAGTCATTGATATCGGAACCGGTTATGGTGTACCTGCGGTATGGTTGCTTGGGTTATACCCTGGCCTTAGGGTGCATGGTATCGAGCCTGATGCGCGAAGGGTTCGCATTGCCTCTCAAGTCATTGGCGAAAGGGGTTCGGTTCAGTTAGGCTGTGCGCCCGATATTCCTGATACGCCGGAGCCCGCAGATGCTGCATTATTGCTTGATATGCTGCATTATATAACCGATGACGAAGTGCGGCTCACGCTTAACCGTTTGCGTGGCAAACTGCGGCCCGGGGCTCAGCTCATTGTGCGGGTAACCATTCCACAGCATGAGCGGGCATCCTTGCTGCGCTACGTTGAAAAAACACGATTAAAAATATTGGGGATTGCATCATTTTTCCGTACAGCAGAGCAGGTTCGCAACCTCATAGAGGCTGCCGGTTTTGCGATCACATGTGAAGAGCCTGCATCCCAGGGCAGTGAAATTATCTGGTTTATCGCAAAGAATTAGGGCGCTTTTTTGCATGCAGTATTTCAGGGGTATTTCTAAAGTAGTGAGTACGGGGGTTGCGTTGTACTCATTATTTTTTTTCATTCTACCAGGATCTCTCTTATGTTCGATATGAAACAGTATGTATGGCTGATAGTCAAAAGAAAAATGCCCTAGAGCATTTAATTAAATGTGTAGCCGATTTTTTTTTGAAACGTCACCCCGATGAAAACCGGGGTCCAAGCACTATGATTTGAAAATTGTCTGGATACCGGTTTGTCGCCGGCATGACGAAATGGGACCTGGAATCTTTGAAGATCTTTCCCTTCTGTTGAGATGATAGGGAAAATTAACTTCTTTAGCGTAGTCTGTGAATTTGTGCCTTAGGTAATTATGACAGATACATTTTACCGCTGTTTGATGTTTGTCTCCGCTTTCACAGGGGCCTGGCTATTTAAAGCCGGTGCCTGGTGTGTTGCTACGGGGTATTTTGTTTTATTTCCTCAACGGGTCAGGGTGAGCGTACATTTTTACAGATCACTTTTTCCCTCACGGGGATTTTTCTATTATTTTTTCTGCGCCTGGCGTCAGTTTCATAATTTCACCTCAGTATTTCTTGACCGTTGGCTTGCCCGTAATCCGGATAGTATTACTTTTTCACAGGATGGCGGGGAAAGTATCGAAAAAAATGTCAACTCTGGATCCGGTGGTATTCTCCTCATGTCGCATCTTGGCAACTGGGAGCTCGGAGCGAGTTATCTAGCCAACCGCACAGGCGAATCTGCCATAAAACTTCTTTTGTATCTTGGGGAGAAACAGGGGGAGGAGATAGAGAAACGACAGAAAAATGATCTTGCCATGCAGGGTGTACGGATTATCGCTACCAGCCAGGAGGCAGCCTCACCCTTTGATTTGGTTGAGGGGGTTCGTTTTTTACAGGATGGCGGTCTGGTCTCCATGACCGGTGACCGCCTGTGGAGCGCTTCCCAGCGATCAGTTGCCGTGAACTTTTTAGGCTGTGAGGCCCGCATCCCGGAAGCGCCGTTTCAATTTTCGCTGCTTTCCGGTGCACCCCTGATAGTTTTTTTCGTAAACCGCATCGGTGCTGGACGTTATCACTGCACGATCTTTCCACCGTATGCTGTTGTAGCGGACTCTCGCAAAGAGCGGGGTGCAGCCATCAGCCAAGCAGCTCAGCAGTATGCCGATTTACTGGAAACTATGGTAAGGAGGTATCCCTTTGAGTGGTATCACTTTGAGGAGTTTGTAGAAACGGGTATTAATAAATAAAGGCAGCTGTTATTAATGCAGTGAACATAATGATCTTATTTTCTGTGTAGCGTGATTTATGCATTGTTTGATTCATCCAAAATAGGTTGTATCCTGAAAGAATTACTTTCTCGCGGCTTCATTTTTTGCGGAACAAGTCAGTGTATACTAAAAAATGGCAGGCAGTTTTTTTTGCCAGCCCTTTTATTCTTTTGGGAGCTTAAGGATCGATTCCCTAACCACAGAACTTCCAGTTACCCACACAAATCAAGCATTGAGTCGATAATGAACGTTGGCTTAACAGTCATGTGTGCAGCCTTGTTGTGGCTCCAGGCTACAAGTGCCGTGTCAATGCCAGCGCTATGGCCGCATTCGATATCAAATTTGGCATCACCAATAAACAGGGTTTTGTCAGGAGCGGCGTTCAGAAGGTCAAGCGCCTTTAAGGCAGGCTCTGGATGAGGTTTGTGATGTTTGGTTTCATCAGGAGTTATTAGAACATTAAAATAATCATAAATCCCGGTGTCGCGCAAAAAGCAGGAAAGAGAAACGATTTTACGTGAAGTCACAATTGCGAGTTTTTTTCCGGCGGCGTGTAATTCTTTGATTGCATCGGGTACGCCAGGGCAGGGTGCGAGGTGGTTCTGGTAAATGCCCATTTGATAGTTCATGTGATCAGCTTGCATGACATCAAATTGTTGATCTGTTATCGGGCCCATATGGCTCTCAAATTGTTTGCGCAGGGTCAGGCCGATCCCGGCGATGATTTCACCGCGAGAGAACTGCTGGTCGGCGTACTTGCCCAGGCTGTAGACAAAACACTTGTAAATTAGCTCAGTGGTTTCAAACAGTGTACCATCGGCGTCAAACAGGTAGTTATCGTATGTTTTCATTGCGGTGTTCCTGTATCAGGGGGACTTCCAGCTCAACTGTATAATATTGAGCGGGTTATAGAACGGAAGACCTCGGCACTGTTTGGGTTAGTCCGAGGCTTCGGTGCGTGCAATGTTAATGGTTGTTGTTTCATTTGCTGAGGTAATGCTGATGTTAAGGCTGGCTTTATTGTGTGTTCCGTTCAGCATGATAATGTTGTCAAGGTCAAATCTTGCCCCCGGTTCCCAGCCCTTAAGCGGTATCTGCTCTTCATAAAATTGTATGACTTTTTCGGTCTTTTCAGGCGTGGTGAGGGTGGCGATTGCATTGCGGCCGTTTTGGTAAACCTGATTCATGGTTACAGTGCTGTCAGGCAGTATCGGGATGTCGGCAGGGAAATCCGGTACAAGTGTATCCGTGCTGTACTCTAGTGTGCCTTCCGTGCCGTCATCGGTTTTCAATATGATGGAAGCATTTTTTTGGTTGCCCTTGATTAGAATAGTGCCATCTGGGCCGCGAATTTCAATGCTGTCTCCGTTCTCCTGTACTTGCAGTCTTGCCCGTGGCCTTGCAGATTTACCATCATTGTCGCAGGAGGCGAATAGACATGTTGCTGCACAGAGGCTTAGAGAGAGAAATAGTTTTTTCATGATTATACCCTTTTAGGGTGCATGGGGTTTTGTTTTGCTGGATCTGTTGGGGTAAGTCTTATCTCCAGCTGATTTCAACCTGTTTTTTACTTTTTTATACATACATTTGAAATACAGGTTTTGTCAATCAGAAATATAAATCATGAATTATTTGCATTGATAATTTTTAGTGTTAGAATCGCCACAGTTTATAGCGCTGATTTTTTTTTGACTTTCAATACCATCTCCGGTTGCGGTAATATGTTTGGTGGTACGCTTGATACAGGCAAAGCCTGAAAGCAATTTTCTACGGGTTTAAGTGCAAGAGCAAGGCACGGAATGTTTAAGGGGGACAACCTATGACTACCGGAAGAAACTGGCCAGTTTCCTTTAAGAAGAATACTGTAGAAGCTCTCAAAACGTCCATTATGAGTAATCTTGAGTATCGGCTGGCCAAAGATCAATATAGCGCAACCGGCTATGATCTTTTTTTAAGTACAGCCTATGCTGTATTGGAGCGTTTGGTCGAACGCTGGATTGCGACCCAGCAGACATATCATCAGGTCAATGCTAAAAGGGTGTATTACCTTTCCATGGAATTTTTACTGGGGCGCTCCCTTGAAAACAGTCTCATTAATCTTGGTTTGTATGAGGCCTGTCGGGAAACCCTTGAACAGCTTGGGCTTGATCTTGAGGCAACGCGTCGTTATGAGGTTGATGCCGGTCTGGGCAATGGCGGTCTTGGGCGGCTTGCAGCCTGTTTTCTTGATTCGATGGCAACAATGGGGCTTCCGGCACAGGGCTACGGATTGCGTTATGAGTTCGGATTGTTTAATCAGCGTTTCTCGCATGGTATGCAGGTTGAGACACCTGATAATTGGCTTGCTCTGCCAAATCCCTGGGAAATAGAACGTCCGGAATACTGTTTCAAAGTTCGTTTCGGCGGAAAGGTTGAGCATAAAAAGGATGCATTCGGGCGTGATGATACGGTGTGGTCCGGCGGGCAGGAGGTGCTTGCCATGCCCTTTGATACGCCTGTTCCGGGCTACTCAGTCACTAATGTTAATACCCTGCGGCTGTGGTCTTCCAAAGCTACGGAAGAATTTGATCTGGATGACTTTAACATGGGTGATTATATGTCAGCGTGTGGTGACAAGCTGATCAGTGAAAACATAACGAAAGTTCTCTATCCCAATGATAATTTTTTTGAAGGCAAAGAACTGCGTCTAAAACAGGAGTTTTTTCTGATTTCAGCATCGCTGCAGGATATCTTGAGACGTTTCAAGGTTGAGAATACCGACATAGGACAATTTCCAGAAAAAGTTGCGATTCAACTCAACGATACACATCCCGCCCTGGCTATTCCTGAATTGATGCGCATTTTGCTTGATGAGGAAAGGTTGGAATGGGAACAGGCATGGGATATCTGTGTACGCACATTCGGTTATACTAATCACACGGTTTTACCGGAAGCATTGGAAGAATGGCCGGTTGAACTGGTGGGTGCTTTGTTGCCGCGGCATCTTGAAATCATATATCTTATCAATCACAACTTTATAGAAGAGGTTTTACGGCATTTCCCTGGAGATCAGGACAGGCTGCGCAGGATGTCTATTATTGCCGAGGAAGGTGAGCGCAGGGTGCGCATGGCCTACCTTGCCACTATTGGCAGTCATTCGGTCAATGGTGTGGCAGAGCTTCATTCGCGGCTTATTCGCGAAACAATCCTGAAAGATTTTTATGAGCTGTGGCCTGAAAAGTTCAACAATAAGACAAATGGCGTTACACCCCGCCGATGGATGCGGGTTTCCAATCCCGGGCTTTCAGGGCTTATAACTGAAACAATTGGTGAGGGTTGGATCAGTGATCTTGACCGATTGCGAGAGCTTGAGCCGTTTGCCGATGATGCAGCATTTCAGGAAAAGTGGCGTGAGGTCAAATTGCAATGCAAAAAACGTCTCGCCGATTCCGTATGGAATCAGGAATGGATCGAGATCCATCCGGAT
>Ga0208648_1001725_pt1 | contig 16717 bp, 8 predicted proteins | sample AntAceMetag02UKL_FD_184772 | JGI IMG/M metagenome (GOLD analysis project Ga0208648, IMG submission 184772) | Saline lake microbial communities from Ace Lake, Antarctica - Antarctic Ace Lake Metagenome 02UKL (SPAdes) (version 2) | ecosystem: Environmental > Aquatic > Non-marine Saline and Alkaline...
CTCTGATGGTTTCCAGCCGAGAATCTGCTCGATAACCGGGCTGGAGTAGGTATATAAACCATTCTTGTCAATTTCCCAAATCCACTCCAAAGCACTTTCAGTAATTTGATTAAAACGTTCTTCACTTTCAAGAAGCGCTTCCTCCGCCTGCTTCCGTTCGGTGATGTCTCGTATGATGGCTGAAGCCCAGTATTTTTCTCTTATAAGGATCGGGGAAACCGCTATTTCTATTGGGAACTCCTTGCCGTTCTTGCGAATCGCGGTTAATTCAACCACATTGTCGACAGCATCTCCTTCTCCTTTCTGCTTGAATGTCCTGAATGCTTTCTCAGCCTGGGCTTTATATCGTTCAGGCATAAGAATATCGTGGATGTTCCGACCTTTGATTTCATCCTGGGTGTATCCGAAAATACGTTCTGCCGACGGGTTCCAATACGCGGCATTTCCTTCATCATCCATCAAGATCACCGCATCAAGCGCCGAAGCGCTTATAACGCGGAATTTCTCCTCGGATTCGAGAAGCGCTTCCTCCACCTGCTTGCGTTTTGTGATGTCCCTATAGATGCCATATACTGCCAGTTGATCACCTCTAAGTATTATTGGATTACCAAGGATGGAAACATTAATCAACTGACCACTTTTATTACATCGGACAGTTTCAAGAGAAATAGATTTTCCCACCGAGACATCGTTTGTTGCTTTTAATCCTTCTTTTTTAAGGTCCGCAGACACAATCAGATCATTTATTTTACATCCAATAGCTTCTTCAACTTTGTATTCGAAGATGTTTGTAAATTCACGGTTTATTTTTCGTACTCTATCTTCATTATCCAAGATCGCGATTGCTTCTGGTGCTCCTTCAAATAGCTCCCCTAAATATGCCATCTGAACATCTCGCTCCTCTTCCATCTGTTTACGCTCTGTGACATCACGTGCTATCAATTGAAAACCAACAACTTGATCGCTTTCAATCATAAGCGATGCTGATTGGGCAAACCATCTTATTTCACCGGATTTTGTTTTATATGGGTATTCAATAAAGCTTGTTGGTTCCTTTTTTATATATTGCTTCTGGTAGTGTACCCGCACTCGTCGTTTATAATCACTCTCAACCAAATCTAAATAGTTAAAATTAACTAATTCATTTGAACTATAACCTGTGATCAGTATGCCGGCTTTATTTATATATTTGAAATTTCCATTTATATCAGTGGTCATAATCACGTCTGACGCATTCTCAATAACCTCACGATACTTACGTTCCGATTCTTGAAGCAAGACTTCTGCTCTCTTACGATCGGTGATGTCAGTGCAAACTCCTATCCACTTGTACGGTCTGCCTTCGCTGTTAATGAGAGGCTGTGCCCGGTCCTCCCAGGTTCGGTTTATGCCATCTTTACCCCTTATCCTGTACTCATATTCAATAGGTTCCGTTGATTTTCGGTGATGTTCAATAGCATTTTCAAGTTGGCTGACATCATCGGGGTGGATGTGGGACAGCCATGCATTGATATCCTGGGATATTTCCCCCTTGCCGAATCCCAGTATTTCATCAATATCACCGAACCATTCCAGTGAATCTGTCTCGACATTCCATTCATAAATAAGGTCATACGCAACGGTTCCCGCTACCCTGAAACGTTCTTCGCTCTTACGAAGCGCATCTGTCGCCAGCTTGCGCTCGGTGATGTCTCTGCCTATGGAGATAAGTTGTATTGGTTTTCCCTCCTCACCATAGATGGCAGAGATCCGGTACTCGGTTGGGACCTTCCTGCCGTCCTTGCAGATGAAATCCAGCTCGATAGTTCCTGAGCCTTCCTTCATAACCTTCTCTACAAAGGAAACTGCACGCTCAAGATCATTAGTGCTATAGTAGGAGGCAAGGGCTGGAAGAGAGGCTATTTCATCGTCCGTGTAGCCTGAAACATCCCTGAAGGTTTTATTCCAGCGCAGCGCCTTCCCTAAGACAGGGTCAAAGAGGAAGAAGGTGTCAAGCTGAGCGTTGAGAGCGGTTTCAGTGAATTCCTTCTCTGCCCGGATCTTGTTTTCAGACTGCTTGCGCTCGGTGATGTCTTTCCCTGAACTTAGTGTACCTGTTATATTTCCTTTATCATCCACCAGGAGTGTATTATGCCATGCGATCAGCCGCTTATCACCATTTTTAGTCAAAATAGGATTCTCATAGTATTCTTCTGATTCAATTGTACCCGCCAACAATTCTTCAAAAATGGTCTTCACATTTTCTATCAAGGTCTTTGGCAGGAAGTTGTCGAACCAGTTTTTCCCAAGGATATCCTCTCTATTATAGCCCAGAATCTCGCAGCCTCTCCGGTTTATCATCGTAACTTCGCCTTTGTGATCGAGTGCCATGAATATCACAAGCGCAATGTCCAGATACGACTGTGCTTTACTCCTTTCTTCCCGTAACTTTTCCTCCGCCTGTTTGCGCTCTGTGATGTCAACTATAATACCTCTCATTCCAACTGGTTTATTATTCTGGATAATCGGGGCGGAATGAACAGTAGCGGAAAATATGGAGCCGTCTTTTCTCATTATAGAGTATTCGTTTTCTCTTATGTTTTCTCCTTTCATTATCCTCGAAATATCTTTCCTCGCCCTCTCTGTGTCTTCAGGCACAAGTAATTGAGATACACTTATTCCATTATTAAAATCTTCCTTTGAATAGCCTGTTTTTGTTAAAGTTACTTTATTGATATAAGTGATATTACCTTCTAAATCCATTTCATAGATCATTTCCGGGAGAAGCTCACTCATATCTTTAAACTTCTGCTCGCTATTACGTAGAGCTTTTGTACGTTCCTCCACCATTAATTCCAGGTCTTCCTGATACCTCCGGTTCTCTTCTTCAAGCAGCAGTTTTTCATCGATGAGCAATTTAGTATTCACTGCATTATTTACGGTTTTTACTATTGCTTCCTTGGTTACCGGTTTCGCCAGGTAATCGAATGCGCCGAGACGCAGCGCATCGGACGCAGTTACGATAGTCGGTTCACCGGTTACCATTATCACCTGTACATGTTCTGACACATCACGAATTGCTTTGAGAAGTTTTACCCCGGACATCTTTGGCATAATGATGTCTGTCACTACCACATCGAAATCTTCATTCTTCAGCAATTCAACAGCCGTTATCGCGTCTTCAGCGACTTGAACGTCGTGACCGTCGTCTTCTAGAAACGCTTGAAGAGTAATTCTGATACTTTTCTCGTCATCAACAACCAGGATACGAGCCATTATACTTTGCCTTCCTTGATATCTTCTTCATGAATCCCGTCCATTGTTCAGCCGTTATTTACTCTAAGATCAACATGAAACCGTGTGTACTTCCACGGCTCAGTCTCAACATGCATTTCGCCCAGGTGATCTCAATAATCACGTAGGATATTGATAAACATAGACCAGTTCCTATTGCCCTGGCTTTGGTTGTAAAGAACGGATCAAATTTTCGTTCGCGAATATCTTCGTGAACACCGGTGCCATGATCCTCAACCGTTTACTTGCGTTCTGTAATGTCTTCAACCATAGTCAGGAAATATTGAGATTCACCCTCTTCATCCTTGAACATCGTAGTTGTCAAATTTACCCAGATAATATCCTTGTTCTTTCTTATATAACGCTTTTTAAAAGTGATTTTGTCAATTTCCCCGGATATAACCTGATATTCACATCCCTCTAATTATTAAAAGAACATCTCATCACTGACCAGCTCGATCCATAAATCAAACGATTTATAATTGCTTGATTAGGAATCTTATTTATACTATAAATGACAACTATTTACAACAACTAACAACTATATTTTTAAGGGTTAACCAAATTTCTTTTATTGTGGTTTATAATGATTAGTAATCGTTATTTATGGTCTAGTGTCCTAAATTTCATCCTTATCTAATTCTGATCTAAAGTCTGTTTTACCCGTTCTAATAATTCAATGGGATCATAAGGTTTGCGAGTATATCCCTCAATTGAATACTTCATAGCTTCTTTTACTGAATCAAGGTCAGCACGTCCAGTCAGCATAATTATTGAAGCATTCTTCGTTTCAGGAAAATCTCGAAGCAACCGCAATGTTGTTAATCCATCCATTTTTGGCATATCAATGTCAAGCAGAATCAGCCCAGGTTTATTGTGTCGAGCAAGCCGGACTCCCTCATACCCATCTCTGGCTGTGATGACTCTATATCCATTTTTTTTTAAAGTATTTCCATGGAGGTATGAATTTCAAGTTCATCATCTACAATCAAAATAGTTTTGTTTTGATTTGTCTGTTTTTCTTCGGTTTTATCTGTTGCCACAATTTCATCCTCAATTTTTTTGTCTCATCTTGGCGATTAATTTGCCTCAGGTAGATTAAAAATGAAACAACTTCCCTTGCCTACTTCGCTTTCCACCCTTATTTCCCCTCCATGCGCTTCAACCGCAAGTTTACAAAAAGCTAAACCAATACCGCTTGAATAACCACGATGCTCTTTCTTTATCTCAGCTTGACCAAATTTTTCGAAGATTTTTTCATGCAACTCAGCAGGAATTCCTGGTCCGGAATCTTTTATTGAAAAAACTATCTTATCTTCATCTCTCCGAATGTCAATATTGATATCATCGTTAGCTTCTGAGAATTTGATAGCATTCGACATAAGATTTGTGACAATTCTTCTCACGATATCCTTATCATATTTACCCGGCAAAACTGCTTCTGTTGGATTGAAAATAAGGTTTACATCATTGACCGGTTCGCCTACTATTTTTATAGCTTCCTGTATTGTAGCAACCATATCAGATTCAATTATATCCAGTGGCATTTGACCGGACTCAAGCCTGTTAAGATCAAGTAAAGAACTAACCATTTCAATCAGTTTCGCTGAACCTGATTGTGCAGAAGAAAGCAGCTTTGCTTCATTTTCATCCAAATGTTCCTTACGTAAAATTTTAAAAACATCAAGAGACCCTTTGATACCGGTCAAGGGCGTCCTCATATCATGCACAATCATATGCATCAAAGAATCACGTGCATTTTCAGCAACCCTAAGTGCATCATAGCTATTCTGAAGTTCGTGATGTTGAGCCTCAAGTTTTTCTTTGGCATACTTCAGGCTAAGATGGGTTATTACCCGTGCCTCCACTTCACGAATTTCAAAAGGCTTTGTAATATAATCAACTGCTCCGAGCTTAAAGCCCTTAGTCTTACTCTCAATATTTACTGCAGCAGTCAGAAATATTACTGGGATATCCCTAGTGTCTGCATTTAATTTCAACGCTGCACATACGTCATAACCATCCATCTCTGGCATCATAATATCAAGCAAAATAAGATCCGGTGGACTTTCATCAACAATCTCTAATGCTGTCTCACCGTCTAACGCAACGCTGAGTTCATATTTATCTCCAAGCGATTCAACAAGGATATCAATATTTGCTTCTGTGTCATCTACAACGAGAATATTGCTCTCTGACAAATCTTTCATGAGTTCACTGACCATTAAGTTGATTGTCCAGAATAATCATCATATTAAACTTTCGTAATCCGGTGGTTCTTTTTTCAGGAAATATGTTTTCATCTTCCCTTTTCCCTTTACCTCTATTTCACCACGCGGTTTAAATATAAAATCTTTTTTCAGTAATTCATATGTTTCCTCTGAGATGTGAATATTGCCAGGAATTCCGTGAGATTCGAGGCGTGAAGCTGTATTTACCACGTCGCCCCAAAGGTCATAGATGAATTTTATTTTGCCTATCACACCAGCCACTACCGAACCGGAGTGAATACCTATTCTCAACTGGAGCTTCTCATCTTGACTGCTTTCATGCGTTTCAACAAACTTCAGCATATCGATTGCCATATTCATAATAGCTACTGCATGATCCTCGCGGGGTATGGGTAATCCTGATGCAACCATGTAGCTGTCACCAATAGTTTTAATTTTCTCCAGACCATACTTTTCAGTAAGATCATCAAAATATGAAAAGAACTTGTTCAGGAGGGTTACGAGTACAGTTGGGTCCAGTTTTTGAGCTAATGGTGTAAAGTTAACCATGTCAGCAAATAGAACCGAGACATTGTCATAACGATCTGCAATAGCTTCATTGCTGTTCTTTAAACGCTCAGCGATTTCTTCAGGTAGAATATTATGTAACAAAGACTCTGATCTTTTATGCTCCTGCTTTAGCGACCTGGTCAGGATTCTAAGCGCGAGATGTGTTTTCACCCTCGCCTGCACCTCGACAACTTCGAAGGGTTTAGTTATATAATCAACAGCGCCAAGTTCAAATCCTTTTGCTTTATCCTTGATTTCAGTCATCGCCGTTAAAAAAATGATTGGGATATTCTTTGTTGAACGTTCATTTTTTAGTTCAGTACATACCTGGTATCCATCAATACCCGGCATCATGATATCAAGCAATATCAGGTCAGGACGATCTTCACGGGCGATTTCAAGAGCACTCTCGCCATCTATTGCGACGCTGACATCATACATATCTCCCAATGCATCAACAAGAATATCAATATTCGATTCAGTATCATCCACTACCAGTACAGTATGCTTGACTTCACTATTCACTACCACTCCTCATCAAAAAATCATATTTGGAACTCACTGTTCCAAAGCTTTCCTCTGATCATTACTGTCAGCATATTTTAGAGCGATCTCTCTAAATCCTTCAGATATACCCTGAAATATTTCGACCAGGTCAGCATCGAAATGCTTCCCTTTACCTTCAACAATGATCGATACAGCCTTTGTGTGAGTAAACGGTGGCTTATAAACCCGTGCGCTGATTAATGCATCATAAACATCAGCTATAGCCATTATTCGTCCTGACAACGGAATTTGTTCTCCTCGAAGACCTTTCGGATATCCTGAACCATCCCATTTCTCCTGGTGCGTGTAAGCAATTTCTTTGGCAAATCGAAGAAACGAATTTGATCCAAGGTCTTTTTCGGCATTTTCCAAGGCAATCATGCCTAATATTGTATGCTTTTTCATCTCATCAAATTCTGCCTCGTCCAGTTTCCCAGGTTTAAGCAGGATATGGTCTCTAATACCAACTTTTCCTATATCATGAAGGGGAGCCGATTTCCACATCATTTCGACTGAATTATTGTCAACCTGATCTCTGAATTTGGGATGATTAATTAATTCACCAGCAAGGATTTTCACATAGTTTTTTGTTCTTCTGATGTGACCGCCTGTTTCATTATCTCTTGTTTCAGCAAGTGAAGTCAGGCTTTGTATGGTAACCTCCTGCGTCCTGGCTATTTCTTTTGTTCTTTCCCTGACTTTCTCTTCCAGAATTTCGTTCTGACGTTCTAATGATTCCCTGGCGATTTTCAGCGTCAAATGCGTACTTACCCGGGCTTTTACTTCCGATACCTCAAAAGGTTTGGTTATATAATCAACAGCTCCGAGTTCAAAACCCCTGTTTTTACTCTCGATATTAGCTGCTGCAGTAAGAAATATCACCGGGATATCTTTAGTTTCAGCGCTTTCTTTTAATTTCTGGCAGACTTCATAACCATCCATTCCAGGCATCATGATGTCCAGTAGGATTAAATCCGGTTTTTCTTCCTCAACCGTTTCCAGGGCTGATTCGCCATCTATAGCGACACTGATCTCATACAATCCGTCTAAAGCATCAACTAATATATCAATATTAGTCTCAGTGTCATCGACAATCAGTACGTTTTGTTTTGTTAAATCAAATAACATTCCCTCTCCCTATCAAGCTATTGAATCAATAATTTCGTCAATGATCACATCGATTTTCTTAAATTGATATTTTTTTAGTAATTTACCGATTTTCTCAATTTGAGGATTTACCTTAGACGACCATTCTTTACTTTTCAACTCAGACATAACAGGTTCACATTGTTTTGGTTTTCTGGTTTTGACTTTATCTTTTAGCTCAATAAGAAATTCTTTCAGTTCTCCCAAACTTCCCGTTTCTTTTTCTTCCTCTGAATCAGCTTGATTATATAATGCCAGAACCGGTTTTATTTCGTTAATAACAACATTTAATTTTGACTCGAAATCATCATTTAATGAATTGAACAATTCTATATCTTCATTCTTAAGCGCTGCTTCAACCTTTTCTGCAATCACGAAAACATCTTTAGCGCCGATATTCCCTGAGACACCCTTTATTGTGTGCGCTAAGCGAGTGGCGTCTTCAAACATTTTGTCTTCAACAAGTTTCAAGAGATTACTATAAGAATTTTGAAACTCAGCAACATACTTCTCCAATAGCGACCAGTACAGCTTCTTGTTTCCACCTATCCTGGTCAATCCCTCCTTAACATCTATATTGACCATTTCAGGTATCTCGGGTATCTCCTCTTTCTTTTGGGGAGATACTTTTTTTTCTGATTTTGCTTCGGTTCCTAATCGAGGTTTGATCCATTTTTCCAGTGTTTTAAACAGTGCATTCGGATCAATCGGTTTTGTTACATAGTCATTCATCCCGACAGCCAGGCACTCTTCCTGTACGCCAACCATAGCATCAGCGGTCATAGCAATTATCGGCAGTTTATCGAATCGTGATTCCTTACGAATCCGTTTTGTTGCTTCGTACCCATCCATTTCGGGCATTTGTAGATCCATCAGTACAGTTTCAAATCCCGGATTGGTTTCAGTCACCATTTGAACAGCTTCCAAACCGTTGTTGGCAATGGAAATCACTATCCCCTCATTCTGCAACAATTCAGATGCCACTTGTTGATTTATCTCGTTGTCTTCAACCAGCAGAACCATTGCGCCATTGAAAGATGTTTTAATTGTTTCTGCCTGCTTGCTCTTTTTATGATCTAAATCTTTCTTTAATTCTTTACCGAAAGATTCCATGATGGTATCAAACAAAACGGACTGAGTCACCGGTTTAATCAGGAAGCCATCCATTCCTACCTCATCCGCCTGTTGCATCACCTCTTCTCTACCGTATGCGGTAACCATAATAATCGCGGGCAAATCAGGAATCTCGGGATCGTTCTTTATTATTTCAGTTGCCTCAACCCCGTTCAATCCCGGCATTTTCCAGTCCATCAAAACCAGGTCGTACGGTTTTGTTCCCGTTGTAAGAGCGTTTCTAAGTTCTGCAATAGCTTCTTTGCCAGAGGAAACCGTTGTTACTTTGAAGGTGAAAGCTTCAAGAAGACTCTGCAATGTTTCTCGCGCAGCTTCATTGTCATCAACAACCAGCACACGCATTCCTCTTGTATCAATAGATGGTTTATAACTCCTTGGTTTCACATCTGTCTGTATTCCAAATTCTGCTGTGAAATAAAACGTTGTCCCTTCTCCATAAACACTCTCAGCATGTATATCTCCACCCATCATTTCCACAAGTCGTTTACTGATAGTAAGTCCGAGTCCTGTGCCGCCAAATTTCCTTGTTGTAGAGGTATCCGCCTGGCTGAAGGCTTGAAATAGTTTGGCTAATTGTTCTTCTGTCATACCAATTCCGGAATCCTTGACAGAGAACTTAAGATGTACTTTATCCTTACTTTTACTTTCCAACTCTATTGAAACTACAATCTCACCTTGTTCAGTAAACTTTACAGAGTTACTTGCCAGATTTATCAGGATTTGCCCTAAACGCAGGGGATCTCCTGTCAAGTTTATTGGAACATCAGGATTAAGTGAAAAGACTATTTCCAGTCCTTTTTCCTGGGCTTTTACGGTAATCAGGTTAGCCAGATTCTCAAGGACTTCATCAAGGTTGAATCCAATCTCTTCTACATCCAGTTTGCCTGCTTCAATCTTGGAGAAATCAAGGATATCGTTTATAATACCCAGCAGTGCGTGTGCGGAAGTTTGGGTTTTATGCAGATAATCTGTTTGTTTTGGTGAAGTGTCAGTTTGAAGGCAGAGGTGAGTCATACCGATGACAGCATTCATCGGAGTCCTTATTTCGTGGCTCATATTTGCAAGAAAGTCACTTTTCGCTTCTGTTGCTGATTCGGCATCAATTCTTGCCGCTTCGAGATCCTCCATTATATTCAGCATGGCAAGACGTGTCTGAGATAGCTCTTCCATTCGCCTCTCTAACGCTTCGGTTGAAACCCGTTTTCCTTCTATTTCCTGATCTAATGCTTTGTTATGCTGTTCAATTTCTTCAAATGTCTTATTCAATAACATTTGATTTTTTTCACGAACCTCTTCAACCGTCTTGAGGTTTTTCTCCGCTCGGTTGAGCTTTTTCTTTAACAGAAGATTCTGCTTAGTCAGCTTTTTTATTTCCTGGTTTAACGGGGATTCTTCCATCTCTACTTTTCTCCCAGGAGAATTGTGACAAAAGTCTCATTATGAAATTTCGATTGCGAAGATTTCTGAACCGGACATATCTCCCCATATGCGTAGAAACCACCTATACCCGTACCAACCGGGAGTATTGACTGCAAGAGGTCAACTTCCTCCTGAACTCTTGTTCCCAGCATAATTCTTCGCGCGGCGCAAGAACTCACCAGAGCAAGATCAATCTTATCTCCAGGGAAATCACGCAGTGCTGAATTTACTGATGTCTCTGCAGCCTGAATGATGGCGTCACTGGTGCTTTGCGTCAACTGCACTTGTGCACCGAGTGGTATGTCGCCAGCGAAAGCAATGCTGCCGTTATCATTAAAAACAAGCGGCGCACGCAGATAAAAATCTTTGCTATTATCTATCCTTACCGCTAAAGGATACTCACCTGGGGCTCGGTCATAATGACCAACGTACTTTTCGTAAAATTCAACAGCGGTTTGATTGTCAATTTCAAAAACTACATTGCTTTCAACTTTGGTGATTTTAAAAGTTTTCCCGAATGGTTGATGCCCAGTAGCAACACCAGTCGAGAATTTCACTCCACCCCCGACAAGTAAAACTGTGACAGCATCATTCAGAACATCTTGATTGTGAAATTGATTGGTCGATTTCAACTGCCACTGATCTCCAGCCACACCGCCGAAAACCGTAATATTCTCTCCCAACTGGACATTAAGACTGTTGAGAACAACTGTTCCGCTGGTTGTTAAACTATCATAATACGTAATGCAGAGTTGAGGTTCAGTTGTCAATCCCCGTCTTGCATCATCCAAAGCATTTTGGATTGCCGTATGAGGATCAGCCGACACATTAGTGCCAGACCCGCTCGAAAACTGAATATTCTCGGAGGACATACAAATCAGAACCAACGAATCTTCAAGAAATGAATTCAGAGATGATAATTCTCCATCCGTTGTGCAGCCAATTAACTGAACACCAGGGAATGCTTTATGTACTTCATCGAGTAGAGTTGAGTAATCATAGCATATTGCTGAGAACAAAAGAGCAGCATGGGGTCTAGAATCACCAATTGCTTCTTTGCACTGATTAATTGCTTCCTGAATCGCGTCAATGGAATCAACCATCTCACTGTGCCCAATACCTACTTGCATGGGGAACTCCTGTATTTATGTTCTCTTTGTATTTAATCCTCGGATTTACTTTCAAATTTCGGATCATCCGCATCATCTAAGGCGACGATTTTGTATTTGCCACTTTGACTAAGTTTTGAAAGTAATTCATTGACCTCTTTTTTCAGGTCGATCATGCGAACCTCACGACCAATTACGAGCCTGTTAAATCTTTCGAGTTCATCAAGTTTTTGAGTTAGCTTATCTTCCGCCTTCTTCCGATCCGTAATATCTAACAACCATCCTAAAATACCATCCTCACCATGATAATTAATTTGGAGATAGGTGACCAGCGTATCTATTAGATTCCCATCCTTACTGCGCATCTTTAATTCGTAATTGACAACGCTCTCTTCAGCCTGAAGCTTGTTAATTATCTTATCGCGATCCTCAGGATTCGCATAGAGTTGGGGGGAAGGTTCCCCGGCTTTTGCGTCGAACATCTGGATAAACTTTGGATTAGCAAAGTGTATGATTTCTTTTGTGGAAAACGCTACACCGACGGGGCTAGTATCAAGAATCTGCTGCAATTGTGCGCGAGAAGCTTCAAGTTCATTTTCCATTTGCTTGCGGCTATGAATATCTGTAATGGATCCGGCTGCTCTGTAAGATTTCTCGGAAGCATCTCGCAATGATTTACCTCGAGCATTAAACCAGCGCCACTCTTGTTGTTTGGTTAACAGACGATATTCTACATCATAAGGTGTTCCATTTTCCAGATGTGATTTGAATGCCTCTAAGGTGGCTTCTTTATCATCCGGATGAAGACCATCACTCCAGGACTCCAAACGGCTAGGATAATCATGTTCGTCCGTGTAACCCAATAACTCACGAAAACGGTTGGAATACCAGAAACTCTTTCCAATTATATCAAAGTCCCACAATCCATCTCCACTCCCACTTACAGTGAGTTCGAAGCGTTCCTGACTTTCTTCTAAGGCCTGTTCAGCTTTTTTCTGTTCGGTAATATCTATCAACGTACCGGTCATAACCAACGCTTTACCATTTTTATCGCGTTTGGGCACATCTGCTCTAGCGACCAACCAAATCACTGAACCATCTTTATGTAAAACTGGATAAGTCGCCCTGTAAAATTCGTATTTCCCTTCTATCGTGCCAGAAAACTGTTCTAAGGTGTCATCGATTGCTTTTGCATGCACATAACTTATCTCTCTGGTCTTAATTAGTATTTCGACCCATTCACTGATTATATATGCTTTTTCTTCAGATTGACAGAGAGGTAATCCAATAAGTTTTGCGGTTGTATCTAATGCATGGAAAGTGTCCTCTTCGCTGAAATCAATCCACCAGGCACCCACATCTGCGGATTCAAGCGATCCATAGACTAATTGATTCAGGAGTTCAAGGTCTTCCTGAGTTTCTTTAAATTCTGTTATATCCTGCTTCATAGCAACAAAATGCGTTATCTCACCATCAGCATTTTTTACTGGTGAGATTGAAGCTGATTCCCAGATTAAATCACCATTCTTCTTACGTGTCCGGAATTCGCCATTCCAGGTATCTCCGTTTATAATTGTATCCCACAGGTTTTTATAGAACGCTTGATCATGATAGCCAGACTTCAAAACCCGCGGATTTGCGCCAATAGCTTCTTCTGAGGAATAACCGGTTACTTCAGTGAAGTTGCTGTTTACATACTCAATTGAACCATCGCGATCAGTAACAACAACCGTGATTGGGCTTTGCTCAACCGCGAGGGATAGTTTTCTGAGCTCATCCTCAGCAAAATGCTTATCTGTCATATCGAAAATCGTACCATCCAGATACGCTGGCTTGCCATTATCATCGTATAAAGCTTGCCCTTTCGCGTAAACCCAGTGTGTTTCCCCTTTGTTATCGATTATACGGTATTCGTTTATAAATGACTGGTGTTCATCAACAGCTTTTTGAGAATTTTTAGCAATTGGCTCAAGATCGTCAGGATGCATTATTGATGCGAAAGTACGTATGGACTTTTCGCCTAAAAAATCTGAGGTTGGATAACCCGTTAATGCCTCAATTTCGCTACTAATAAACAGCATTGTCCAATTCTCATCCATCAGGCAACGATATGTCACACCCGGAATATTGTCCACCAGAGTACGAAATTGTTCTTCACGAGCTTGGATGTCTTTTTCCGCTTGTTTTCTTGCAGTTATGTCACTGACAATCGCCGTAAATAATTTTGAATCCTTCAGATCCACATCACTTATTCCGATTTCAATTGGGAATAGTTCACCACTCTTTCGTTTCGCATTCACTTCCAGACGTTTTCCAATTACATTTTTAACTCCGGTTTTCGAATAATTCTCAAGGAATGAATCGTGATTTACTGCCAATTCGTCAGGAACGAGGATTTTTACATTCTGTCCGATAATTTCTTCGAGGGAGTATCCAAATATTTCCTCGGCTGCCGGATTAAATGTTTCAATGATACCAGCACTATTTATTGAAATAATACCATTGGTCGATGCCTTAAGAATAGCATCCGTTTTGTTCTTGCTATCAAGTATCTCTGCTTCTGCTCTTTTTCGTTCATCAATATTCAGGGAATACTCTATCATCTGAACCAGTTCACCTTTATCGTCAAATATTGGATAACCGTGAACTTCCACATAGTATGGCTCTCCATTTTCATCAAAATGGATATGTTCTAAAACCGCTGGTTTGCCGGTTTTTTGGATTTCTTTTAAAGGACACGGATCATTTTCTGAAGCACAGGGGATATCGCTGTAATGCGACAGAGCATGGCAGGTTGTGATCGTTTTTCCGCCTGCTAATTTTTTGGCGAAACTGTTTGCCAGAACAACTGAATAATCCTTGACATCAAGCACATAAAATGGATGACTCAACGAATTAATAGTCATCGTCATCATCTCTTTTTGCTCGGATAATTCTGCTGTTCGTTTTTCTACTTCTTCTTCAAGTTTGTCCTTGTATTCTTCTAATTCCTGACTGTGTCTCCTCAAGGCTTTTGCAGTTTTATCTCCGATAAGAATGCTGAATATAGTGGCGCCGATAGCCAAAACGACCACGATGACCAATATGATAAGAATGATCATTCTGGTCAGATAATATGAGGACAAGGCATCATCATAATCGATTTCAACGGCTATACCAAAGTTCAGGTCTTCTACCCATCTCCAGAGCCCAAGTACCTTGACTCCACGATAATCAGGATAACTCTTGATATCATCTGAATCCATTTTGTTGACAACATTCTGAGCCATCAGGGTTAAAGGCTGCTCCTCCCTGGACATGGTTGGTCGATAACCCTTTACCATGTCTCCCCCCGGATTCCTGGCGTGAAGATTCAATATGCTTACTTCGTCTTCTTCTAATAAATCCAATTCTCTTAATTGTTCATCAAATCTACTGTTGGAGATCAACGCACCCTTTTCGTCGATGGTATAGGTTTCCTCAGATGAACCTACGACTCCCAAGTGACATAACCTGGTCATAACTTCAGTGGGACTGTCGCGCAGTGTTAGAACTGCGATCACTTTGGCGGTATTATCTTTTATAGGAACTGCGTAGAACATGGTAGATTTATTTTTACTCACGCTCAAATCAGTATAGATAGGAGGAATAAAATTGCTCTTGCCTTCGAAGACTTCTTTTAAGAGTTCCGGACGTTGTTTATAAATAAGGTTAGTAGTTCCGAGATTTGTATTACACATGGATCCAATGCTGATATAATCCGGATTTATTATGAAGAATCCCGTGTCATCATGTATCTCTCGAGCCGTCTTAATGCGTTCACGCAATGTGTCAAGGGTTTTATTATTGGATAAGCTTTCTTTATCAGTGGGATCCTGTAATAGTGCCTCCACATATTCAACAAGAATCTCATCGGAGGCCACTTCTTCCATTTCCTCAATTTTGTGATCGATCCATAATTTGAGTATTTCAGAAGTGGAATTAAGCGTTGTGCGTAATGATTCTTGAGATTGTGATAAAGTTTGTTTTTTTACTTGATTTAATCCTACCAAAGTCAAAAGTAATGTGACTGTGAGAAATATGCCGATAGCTATGATAATCACAGAATTCTTTTGCTGCATGACAATTTCGTCACTTCTGGAAGAGAACTTTGAAAGAAAACGCAGTAAGAAATATATAAGAACAATAACTGCTATGAAAATCAGACCGATTACAATGATCATCTTAACTGGAATCATGGCTTTCCTCGACCCAGTTTGACTATTGATCTTTTCTTCAGCAAAAGAGACCCATTGATTTCTAATATTCTTATGCTCATTGTCCGTAATTGTACTGAAGACTTTATCGATTACTCTTTTCAATATCGGCCAATCTTTTCTGATCGCCATAAAGACATGCGATTCAAGGAATGGAACAGGTATTATCGGTTTAATACCTACAAGAGAATATTTCGTGATGTTATATGATGTAGAAATAATGTCACCAATAAAGGCATCAGCCTTACCAGTAATTACTTTAGCTAAGGCATCCCGAATATCTGAAGCTGCTAACAGATCAAATTCCGGGTAATTCGCTTCAAGTAATCCTTCAACAGTATATCCTTTCACAACGACGATGGTCTTATCTCGCAAATCATCAAAACTGGAAATGGAATTGTCATCTTCTCGGGAAAACACAAAATCTGTAACCTCGATATATGATGTAGTAAAATTGGCGTAGGTTTCCCGCTCTTCGGAGTAATAAATAGCAGGAAGAACATCGATCTCTCTATCTTTGAACTTTGATAAAAGCTCGTCCCATGTGTAACCGGAGACTATTTCCATTTCTATGCCGAGCTTTTCACTGATGATCGTTAAATAATCATTAGCGATGCCGGCATATTTTCCATTGTCATCAACGAAATCAAAAGGCGCCCAATCCATCTCGCCACCAACAACGATCTTCGGATGATCAGCCAACCAGGCTTGTTCTTCATTTGTCAGGTCAACAGTCAGGATTTCTTCTTGATTGTTAACCTCTTGTTTTATATCTACTGGTTCAGGTGGTACATCACCCGGGCTGGAGACATTAAGTGTGAGGATTAATAGAAAGGAGAGAATTGTAGCAAACCTCTTCATGTATATACTCCATTTAGACTAAAAGCTACGTCACTGAGCTTAACAATATAATAATCATAGCAAAATCAAATTTTATGTATGTGGCAAAGCAACAGCAAGGAATCCTATTGATTCTAAAAATAAGGCTATTTAATTGATTTCCTGCTTTACGATGTTTCCTCCGAAATATAACAAACTGGGCAAATAGGGACATAGAGAGAGAGTAATATTTTTC
>Ga0208648_1001726_pt1 | contig 16707 bp, 16 predicted proteins | sample AntAceMetag02UKL_FD_184772 | JGI IMG/M metagenome (GOLD analysis project Ga0208648, IMG submission 184772) | Saline lake microbial communities from Ace Lake, Antarctica - Antarctic Ace Lake Metagenome 02UKL (SPAdes) (version 2) | ecosystem: Environmental > Aquatic > Non-marine Saline and...
AGGTTTGGCACCTCGATGTCGGCTCATCGCATCCTGGGGCTGGACAAGGTCCCAAGGGTTTGGCTGTTCGCCAATTAAAGCGGTACGTGAGCTGGGTTTAGAACGTCGTGAGACAGTTCGGTCCCTATCTGCCGTGGGCGCAGGATATTTGAGAGGATCTGTCCCTAGTACGAGAGGACCGGGATGGACGAACCTCTAGTGTACCAGTTATCTCGCCAGAGGTATAGCTGGGTAGCCATGTTCGGAATGGATAACCGCTGAAAGCATCTAAGTGGGAAGCCAACCTCAAGATTAGATATCCCTTTCACCTTCGGGTGAACTAAAGACTCCTGGTAGACTACCAGGTTGATAGGCCGGGTGTGTAAGTGTGGTAACATACTTAGCTAACCGGTACTAATTAGTCGTGAGGCTTGTTCATATTTATATTCTTGCGAGGCTATAATTCGCATACTAAGAAACGTCAAAAAATTCATATATATTTTCGGTGACAATAGCGTAGGGGGTCCACCCGTTCCCATTTCGAACACGGCAGTTAAGCCCTACAGCGCCGATGGTACTGCACGGGTGACTGTGTGGGAGAGTAGGACGTCGCCGAAATCTTTTTAAACCCGCCTAACGGCGGGTTTTTTTTGTTTTATAAACAGTCAAAGTATGTTAAAAATATTAAATAAAAAAAATTAGGTTATCTATTTCTTATTGACAGGTTCGCAGGAGTTGACTATGTCGGGACATTCAAAGTGGAGCACGATTAAGCGAAAAAAAGGTGCGATTGATGCAAAACGAGGCAAGGTTTTTACGCGGGTTATCAAGGAACTGACCATTGCGGCACGCATGGGCGGTGGTAATCCAGATGCCAATCCGCGTCTAAGAACCGCAATGGCTGCGGCCAAGGCCGAGAATATGCCCAAGGACAATATAGAGCGGGCTATCAAGAAGGGATCCGGTGAGCTTGAGGGCACCACCTATGAAGAGATCACCTATGAAGGTTATGGGCCCGGTGGTGCTGCTGTTATGGTTGATGTTATGACGGATAATAAAAATCGCAGTGCAGCAGATATACGCAATATTTTTTCAAAAAACAACGGTACTCTGGGCGAGACAAACTGTGTTGGTTATATGTTTGATAAAAAAGGCGCTATTGTGTATGAGAAAAATGCGGTTGACGAGGATCAGTTAATGGAGGCAGCACTCGAGGCTGGCGCTGATGATATTGTCGCAGATGAAAGCACGCTGACTGTTTTGACAACGCCAAAAGAATTTTATGTTGTCAAGGAAGCGCTTGATGCCGATGAAGCTGTTTCTGGTTACGAGAGCGCTGAGATTTCAATGATTCCCCAGAACACTGTGCAGCTGACCGGTAAACATGCGGAACAGGTACTCAGGATGATGGATGCATTTGACGATAATGATGATGTGCAGAATGCCTATTCCAATTTCGACATCTCCGATGAAGAGATGGAAAAACTTGGTTAACGAGATACGGAACAGGGCATATGTTCTTGATGGGCGCACTTCGGTGCGCTTTTTTTATTGTGCGTTCTATTTTTCGGAACACACTTTTAAACGTTCACATAACCCGGTGTATCGCAGACGCGGTTTGTCATTGGCAATGGCCATTGCGAGGGCCTTGCGGCTGCCCACGATTACCACTAGGCTTTTGCCGCGTGTAATTGCGGTGTAGAGCAGGTTGCGCTGCAGCATGATGTAGTGCTGCGTGAGAAGCGGCATGACAACTGCAGGGAATTCTGACCCTTGTGATTTATGCACAGAGATTGCATAGGCCGGGACAAGGTTGTCAAGTTCGTTGAACCTATAGCTTACCGGCCGGTCGTCGAACATGACGACGGCCATTTTTTTTTCAGCTGATGCACTCATAATCATGCCTATATCACCGTTAAACACATCAAGGTCGTAGTTATTTTTTACCTGCATCACCTTGTCTCCGGCCCTGAAACAGCGGTTGCCGCGCTCTAGGATGATATGTCCGGGGTTGAGAACCTGCTGCAGTTCACGGTTCAGGTTTTCAGTCCCGATAAGGCCCTTGTGCATGGGTGTGATAATTTGCACATCCTGCATGGGGTTGAGTTTGAAACGGGCGGGAATGCGCTCGGCTGTGACTCCTATAATTGTTTTTAGGGCTGCCTCAGGATCTTCTTTTTCTATAAAGTAAAAGTCGGTAAGTTTGTCCGTATCCTCGGCCGCAAGCAGGCCTTGTCCGTTATTGATGCGATGGGCGTTCATCACGATACGGCTCTGTTGGGCCTGTCGAAAAATCTCGGTCAACTCGGCCACCGGTACGATGCCGGAGTTGATGATGTCGGCCAGGATATTTCCTGGACCGACCGAAGGGAGCTGATGCATGTCTCCTACCAGCACGAGTGCGCTGCCGGGCTTGAGTGCACAAAGCAGCTGATACATCAGGTACGTGTCTATCATTGAGGCTTCATCGATAATAAGCATGTTGCAGTCAAGCAGATTGCCTTCGTTATGTTCAAAGGTTCCGCTTTGGAAGTCATATTTCAAAAGACGGTGCAGGGTTTTAGCCTCACGACCGGTTGCCTCTGCCATGCGCTTGGCAGCGCGTCCAGTCGGTGCAGCCAGTTTTACGCTTAGATGTTCCTTCAGTGCGAGTTGCAGCACGGCCTGTATAATGGTGGTTTTACCGGTTCCAGGTCCACCGGTTATAATCTGCACGCGGCTTTCAAATACCCTGCGTACGGCTTCAGCCTGTTGCCCTGAGAGTGTAAAAGATAGCGTACGTTCAATCGAACGAACCAGAGATGCTATGTTTTTGTGCTTAACGGCCGGTGTATCCCGCTGTAGGTCACACAGTCGATTGGCGATTTGCTGCTCGCAGCTGTGCAGCATGGCCGGATAGATGTTTTGAGAGGAGTCCTCGTCCGTGAGACGAACCGTGTCAGGTTCAATCACTATTTCACTGCGCAGGTCCAGTTCTTCGATGGCGCATGTGAGCTCAGCAGTATCCGTCCCGAGGATATCTCCCGCCTTCTGTATCAGAATATTACGTGGCACATACACGTGGCCCTCACCGGTGAATTCCTGTAGCACATAGAGCAGGCCGGCCTCTATGCGTTGTGGACTGCTGCGGCTAAACCCTAGTTCCATTGCAATCTGATCAGCGGTCACAAAGCCGATACCGTTTACCTCGGTTGCCAGGCAGTAGGGATTTTCGCGTACCGCTGTAGTGGATTCGGCACCAAAACGGCGGTAAATTCTGGCGGCAACTCCGGGACCGATATTGTGTTCCTGCAAAAACATCATCAAGTTGCGTATGCCGTGTTGGCGTGACCAGGAGTCTTTAATGCCGACAAGTTTGTTTTTGCCGATGCCGCGAATTTTTAGCAACCGGTCAGGATCCTGATCAAGTATCTCTATTGCTGCAGTTCCGAATTTTTTGATGATGCGGCCGGCAAGATCAGGGCCCAGTCCTTTTATCAGGCCGGAGCCCAAGTAGCGCTCAAGGCCTTCGGCGCTTGTGGGCATTACGGTTTCATGGCGTTTGATTTGGAACTGGCGCCCGAAGCGCTGATGCTCTGCCCAGGTGCCGTGCATTATCAGCGTTTCGCCGACCTTGGGAGAAAGGATGGTTCCGATTGCGGTTATGTCTTGCGGTTCCGGTGTGCTGTCGCATCGCAGCAGTAACACTGCGTAGCCGTTATCAGCGTTTGTGAAGAGAACTTTTTCGATGCGCCCCTGCAGCTCAATGTCTGTCACTTGTTCAGTCCCCGAAACCCTGCTCGGTGACTGCAAGTACGGTTTGCCACAGGTCTCCGCTAGGATTAATTTTTTTACGGGCTGAAACGGCCATTGCGAGTGGAACATGGGTGTAGTGGTTGTTCCATGATCCGACCATCATGTCGGTTTTACCGGCCATGCCGGCATGCATGGCGTTCTGGCCCATTTGCAGGCATACCAGCGAATCGTTGGCGTTTGAAGGGCGGCTGCGTATGATATAGCTGGGGTCAATGTATTTAACGGTTATGGGTAATTGGCGTTTTTTAAAGTGGTCGACAATGCTGTTTTTAAGGAAAATGCCGATGTCATCATGCAGCTTGTTGCCTGAAGCATCACAGCGTTCATCTCCGGCTATTAAATCCTGTCCGGCACCTTCGGCAACAACAATAACCGCATGGCGCCGCCGCAGCAGGCGCTCTTCAAGTTTCTGCAGCAACCCCCTTTCCCCTTCAAGTGTAAAGGGAACCTCGGGTATAAGACAGAAGTTTACATCAGCGTTTGCGATGGTAGCCTGCGCTGCGATAAAGCCGGAATCACGGCCCATAAGCTTTACCAGACCCACGCCGTATTCAGCTCCTTTTGATTCTATATGCGCTGCCTGTATCACGGAGCGTGAGGCTTCAACTGCTGTTTCAAACCCAAAAGTTCGAGACACAAAGGATATGTCGTTGTCTATGGTTTTGGGGATACCGATAACGGCTATTTTATAACCACGCTTTTTAACTTCCTGAGCTATTGCGCGCGCACCGTGCAGGGTGCCGTCACCGCCGATCGTAAACAATATTGAGATGTTCAGGTCATGTAAATAGTCAACCATCTGGCTGGTATCCTGGGGGCCGCGCGATGAGCCCAGAATCGTGCCTCCCTGTTCATGAATCGAGTTGACCATGTCGGTGTCAAGAAGTACGGGCGGCGGGTCGTTGCCCTTGATAATGCCATGGTAGCCGTTGCGAAAGCCATAAATGCGATTCACACGGTAGTGTTGATAGCCCTCGTACACGATCGCCCGAATTACATCATTGATGCCGGGACATAAACCGCCGCAGGTTACGATTCCGCAGTTGACCTCATTGTTGTTAAAGAAGATCTTCGGCCGTGGTCCTGCTGGTTCAAAAGAGGGCAGGGGGTTTCCGGCCTGTATGCAAGCATCAAGGGAAGCCTGATGAGAATAATATAAAACCCGGTCAGCTTCATTGGTGAATTTCAGACGGGCAGGGTTAAGCGGCGAATCATAGAGCGTTTCACCAAGTGTGGGTATGGTGAGATCCTCGAGTCGTACATCGTTGTCGTACATAACGGTTTCCTTGATGGTAAGTATGGGTAAAATCAGCGCAGGATCTACGGAGCAGCATCCTATTAAACATACTAGTGTTACCATAAAGAACTGGTCAGCACACGCAAAAATTTTTTGGTAACCTTATAAGATTGTTTAGTGATTGGTTTGCAACGTTTGGGTCAGTTCGAGCAGGTATGTATTGACACCCGATTGCCTTACGCGTTATCACTGTCTAATATGTTTTACCGTCTATCTTCTTTGAAAGGATATCTCACATGGTTGAACTTCATGAACGCATGCAAAGTGACCCCTGGGCTAATTTTTTGGGAGTGACCATTGAAAAGATGGAGAAGGGGTATGCCTGCTGTTCCGTGGTGGTCCGGGCGGAAATGCTCAATTTTCTCGGCGCAGTTCACGGTGCGCTGATTTTCAGTCTTGCAGACGTTGCCTTTTCAGCAGCGGCAAACAGCGATTATTTCCCTTCGCTTGCTCTCGATGTAAGCGGTTCATTTCTAAAAGGTGCTGCCGTGGGCGATACACTTACCGCCGAAGCCCGGCTGCTGAACACAACCAAACGGACAGGCTTGTACCGGATGGATGTCAGCAAAAACGGTGAGCTGATAGCGACGTTTAATGGCACGGTGTTCAGAAAGGTTTAACAGACTGTCCTAAAACGCTCACCTGCCGCGGTGTGCTACGCCGGCGTACAATATTACGCCTCATTCCGCCTAACTTCGCGCGCCTTGAATTTGAGCTTTTTAGGGCAGCCGGTAAAATTTGGTGTAAAAAAACCTGTTATGTTGTCTATGGCAGAGAGAGTTGTGTTCGTAGCCGTTGTACCAAGCCTTCGCCTATAAGCTGATTTATGATGCCCTGTACCCGTTTGGGTTCGTTGCCGATCTGACGCACAAGTTCGCGTATGCTCATTGCTTCGACATTTCCCAGGATTTTGATAATCATGCCTCGTATCTGGCGGTCGGAACCTTCAAAGCGGCTTTGTACCGTATGATGTCTGCTTTTGCGGGCCGGGTTTCCATGTAGCTTTTTTAAGTATACTCCATAGTCCATCAGTGCATTGTACCAACGACGAGGATTGCGCTTGTTTAGACTGGCGGCTATGTAGGGCTCAAGCTGTGCGTCGGTTACGCTATCAGCATTGGGGAAAAAGCTGTGGATGTATACTGCGCGTATATTGGTTTCAATAAAAACGCAGGGTTGATTATAGGCAAAAACGCTTACGGCTGCAGCAGTATAAGAGCCAATTCCTGGCAGTGTCTGTAGTTCTTTACGGGTTTCAGGCATGCGACCACCAAGTTCGCTTGTAATGATACGGGCGCTGTTGTGCAGGCTCTGTGCACGCCGGTTGTAGCCCAGACCTTGCCACATAACCAGCACTTCTTTCAGGGGACTTAAAGCAAGGGAGGCCACATCTGGAAAGCGTTTGATAAAAGCTTCATATTTCGGGATGACCCGGTCAACCTGCGTTTGTTGCAGCATGATTTCCGAGACGAGGATGCAATAAGGGTCAGTAGTCTCTCGCCAGGGTAGTGTTCGGGCATTGCGGTGGTAGTAGCTTAGAACGCGCTTCTTAAAGACATTGATTTTCGCTGGTGTCAGTTCTGTAGGAGTGTTGTGGGTTTTTTTAACGGATGACATAGCTGTTCATTTATATTCTATATGGGGAAGTATTTGCAATAAATATGTGCATATCGGGGAAAAGGTTTCTGGGAAAGTTCTTTTGAGAGGCTGTTCAAAAATGTCCGAGATGCAAGGCCTACGATATCAAGGTAACGTGAGGCGTATATTTTGTACGTCGCAATGAAGCATGATGAGCATAACGAAGCAGGTGGACGTTTTTTAACAGCCATGCGTTATTGCGGCTTGATGATTGTGTCCTTCCAGTGTGTCTGCCAGTACTTGTATTCAAAGGGCCATTCCTCTTTCTGGTCTTCCACCAGCCAGCGCATAACCTCGAAACAGTCATGCCGTGCGTCAATTTGTTCAGGAAATGTAGCTTGCGTTGCGATTGCACGCGCAAGCGTGCGCCCGAGCTCCCGGGCTTCCTCTTCAATGGCAGGTGCATATTCAGGCTCGTGAATCAGCCCGCCTGCGGCAACCATGCTGCCAACCTTCCAGCAGCCGATATTGCCGATCTTTTCCATGAGATATTCCTCAACACGTTCATAGCGGGGTCCACCCGAGGCAATAACACACGCGCCGTATTTGCCGTTGAGCGACTGGCAGTGATACATGCTGAAACTGCGGTCAAGCAGAGCCTTGAGCTGCGCGCTGACATCGTCAATGTAGTTTGGAGTTCCGAGTACGATGCCGTCGGATTCCAGCATGGCCTTGTGAATGGCCTGCAGATCATCCTCGATAACGCAGTGGCCTTCTATTTGGCAAGTGTGGCAGCTGATGCAGGGCTTAACAGTGCCCGCGCCGAGTTCGAAAAGCTGGACTTCGGCACCTTCAGCCTGTGCTCCCTCAATAAGGGCGGCAAGTACTTTGCCGGTTGTTCCATTTGCACCGGTAGGACTTCCGTTGACAGCGACTATTTTCATAAAGGTCTCCTTGTGCGTACATCGTTGTAGCGTAATGCAGACACCATACCTGAACTGGGCATATATGGCAATATGCGGCAGAATCGCAGATTATAAGGTTTCTGAATTTGAGACCTTGACACGTCGTAAAAAAATGCTACCATATAGCTATATAGCTATATGGCTATATTAAATGGGGGTGTTGATGCGTGAACTTATGATTGTGCTCAAAGCAGTTGCAGACAAAAATCGTATGCGTATATTAAAAATGCTTGAAAAAAAGAACATGTGTGTCTGCGAGCTTGCTGCAGTGCTTCAAATAAAACAGCCCAGCGTTTCAAAGCATTTGAGCATTCTAAAGAACGCGGGTCTCATACAGGATGAGCGCAGCGGGCAATGGATTGAATATTCACCGTGCCACGCGCGAATCAATGAGTATGCTCCGTTACTGCAGGCATCTTTGAAGAAATGGCTCAATGATGATCCTCTCATCGTGTCTGACCGGGAGAAAGCCAAAACATTGAACCGTCTTGAGATTTGCAAAAAAGACTAAACAGTAACGAACTTTTACTAACGGCAGTCATAGCAAAGCAGTGTTTGGAATCCAGAGAACTTGAATTATGGGTCGAGATAAACAAGCAAAGATCCTGTTTTTGTGTACCGGCAATTCCTGTCGTAGCCAGATGGCTGAAGGCTGGGCACGGAAATTGAAATCAGAATGTTTTCAGACATATTCCGCCGGTATTGAAACGCACGGGCTTAATCCACGTGCGGTACAGGTCATGGCTGAAGCCGGGGTTGATATTTCACATCAGCTTTCAAAGTTAGTTGATAAATTCAGAGGTGTTGATTTTAATTATATTGTCACTGTATGCGGACATGCATATGAAAACTGTCCGATTTTTCCAGCAGGTGTAAAAACATTCCATGTCGGATTTTGCGATCCGCCTTTAATGGCTGCCGCGTCTGATACCGAGGAAGCAAAGCTGGATTGCTATCGAACAGTGCGTGATCAGATTAAAGATTTCATACAAACATTGCCTGAGGCGTTGAACAGAGATGAATAAAGAGTTTAAAATTCTGCTCATACTTATTGCCGTATTTTTAGCGTGCTTTTATCTGCCGCTTGGAATTCCCCGTTTTGACGGTGCGGTGCTGGAAGCGCTTTATCTGGTTAAGTGGTACGCCCGTGAGCATGTGCTGCTGTGCCTGATACCGGCTTTTTTTATAGCCGGTGCCATAGCGGTTTTTATCAATCAGGCATCCGTGATGAAATATCTGGGCGCGCGGGCCAACAAGGTATTGGCGTATGGGGTTGCATCTGTTTCAGGATCTGTTTTGGCAGTGTGTTCTTGCACTGTGCTGCCGTTGTTTGGTGGAATCTATAAAATGGGTGCAGGTATCGGCCCGGCAACTGCGTTCCTCTATGCGGGTCCTGCTATCAATGTCCTCGCTATTGTGTTGACCGCGCGTGTGCTCGGCGTGCAGCTCGGCATTGCCCGGGCCGTGGGTGCGGTGCTGTTCAGCATCGTGATCGGATTGATCATGCATTTCGTTTTCAGAAAAGAGGAAATGCGTAAAGCTGATTCGCAGATGCACCTGCCCGAGGCTGAGGTCGTCCGGCCGCTATGGCAGAATGTATTGTATTTTGGTTCAATGATAGCGATTCTGGTTTTCGCTAATTGGGGCAGGCCCTCAGACCCATCAGGTGTGTGGCAGACAGTGTATGCCGCCAAGTGGCTTCTGACCGGAATATTCGCAGTTGCACTGGCTGCAGTTCTGGTACGCTGGTATGCATTTCCGTGGTGGAAGGTAGCACTTGGCGCGGTTGTTACTGCCCTGAGCGCTTTTATGTTTCCCTCTACGCCGCTCATTGCATTTACAACCGGTGTGCTGTGTCTGGTTGTGTTATCGGCTAAGGTGACGCAAGAATCAGGAGATTGGCTCCAGTCTACCTGGGGGTTTGCCAAGCAGATCACCCCGCTTTTATTCTGGGGTGTGCTTGTGGCGGGTCTGTTGCTGGGACGCCCCGGCGCTGAAGGACTAATACCATCCGTTTGGATCAGCTCACTTGTGGGCGGCAATTCCATCGCTGCTAATTTTTTCGCATCCGTTGTTGGTGCGTTTATGTATTTTGCAACCCTGACTGAGGTGCCGATTCTGCAAGGTCTTATCAGTAACGGTATGGGAAAAGGCCCGGCCCTGGCCCTGTTGCTGGCCGGTCCCGCGCTATCACTGCCCAGTATGCTTGTCATCCGCTCAATTATGGGTACAAAAAAAACATGCGTATTTTCGGCGTTGGTTATTATTATGGCAACTGTCAGCGGAATGCTTTTCGGGTATATTGTTTCCTGAAGGGAGAATGTTTTTTGCATGTATACCTGCTGTAATGCGACGGAGCTGCTATGAAGATCACTATTATCGGCGTTGAACCCCCGTGTCCACGCTGCAGGCGGCTGTATGATTTGACCGTTGAGGCTCTGCGTGAGTTGGGAATACACGCTGATCTCAAAAAAATTGTTTTTAATTCCGATGAAGCGCAGCGCCTTGGCCGCACCGGGACCGCGCATGACATAGCGCAGTGGGCTGATATCGAAATTGACTGGGACATAGTGCAAAGGCTTGCAGGTACGGGATGGTCAAAGGATCTGGACACTATATTAATGCCCTGTAAGAAGAGGGCGGACGCTGAAGGCTGGCTGATGACGCCGGTTCTTCGGATTGATGAACAGGTAGTCTGTATGGGGTATGTACCCGATAAGGATTATATCAAAGAAAACATTATAAAAAGTATGCAGGAGGGAACACAATAATGAAAATTGAAATTTACGGTACAGGCTGCGCGAAATGCAAAACCCTGTTTGAAAATGTCGGCAGGGCGGTAGCTGAATGCGGTATTGCAGCCGAGGTGGTTAAGGTTGAGGATATTCAAAAGATTACCGATGCGGGTGTATTCTTTACGCCGGCCATTGCCGTTGATGGTCAGGTTAAAAGCTCGGGCAAGTTGCTGAACGTGGATGATATAAAAAAACTTATTACGTAAATAGACACTGCATCATGACATGAAGGAGGTGTTCAATGAAGGGATATGTAAAAATGTGTATGGCGTTGTTGGTGGCCCTTGTGGGCGCGGGTCTGGTATGCGGTGCAAGTCTCGCTGCGGATAAACCCGCCCAGGGGTCTTCTGATTATGTTCAGGTCTTTTATTTCCATGCTACATATCGCTGTAAAACCTGCACGACTATTGAGCAGTACAGTCGTGAGACGATAGAGACTAATTTTAAGGAGCAGTTGGATAAAGGGACCTTGCGCTTCACCGAGGTTAATTTCGACAAGCCCGAAAATCGCCATTATTTGCAGGATTATAAGCTTACGTACCGTTCTCTGGTTATTGTGCGTTACAAGGATGGTAAACAGGTTACTTTTAAAAACCTTGAGAAGATATGGCAGCTTAAGGACAACAAGGCCGATTTTTCAAAGTATGTTAAAACCGAAATTGAGGCCTTCCTCAAGGAGCTTTAATGGAACTGACGGCCATTCCGGTCATAAGCGCACTTTGGCTTGGCATTTTGACCTCAATCAGCCCCTGTCCGCTGGCAGCCAATATTGCGGCGGTTTCTTTTATTATAAAGGGCGGCACGCGCACGACAGCAGTGCTGTCAAGGGGAGTCGCCTACACGCTGGGCCGCTCGCTTGCCTACATCGCGCTTGGCTGGGTGATCAGTGCTTCGCTTTTAAACGTGCCTGCTATGGCCTATTTTCTACAGACTTCAATGCCGAAGATTCTGGGGCCGGTGCTGATCATAACGGGTCTGCTGTTGCTCGGGGTATTCTCCTTTTCGATGCCGGGGTTCATGGTTTCACAGGAGGGTGCGGAAAAATTGAGGAAAGGTGGAGTGCCGGGTGCGCTGGTTATGGGTGCTTTGTTCGCGCTCGCGTTTTGCCCTGTGTCGGCCGCGTTTTTCTTCGGCAGTCTCATACCGCTTACCGTCTCTCAGTCCTCCACGATAGCGCTGCCCCTGATCTATGGCGTGGGCACTGGCCTTCCCGTGCTGCTGTTCGCGCTGGTGATCGTGTTCGGCATCAGTACTGTCAGCCGGATTTTTCATATTGTGTCAAAAATCGAATACTGGGTTCGGCGTGCCACTGCTGTGGTGGTGATAGGAGTAGGGATATACCTGAGCCTGCTTCATATTTTTAACGTCAATATTTTCGCGTGATCTGTGTAGGGCGTTTATCCTGCATTCGTTTTATTTCAATTTTCAGCCTTCATTAGAATTAGCAATACATTCCCCCCTTTCTCTTTTTACCCGCTTTTCTGCATTTAGTTCTTATTAAGTTATAAAATCAATAGAAGAGAATACGTAATTTTTATTATAAGGCTGTTTGATAGAGTGGTGAAAGAATATGTTTAATCAATTATGTGAAGAAAAGAAAACATTGCAAAAACATCACATTGAATTCATATGGTTGCGTATAAATACCTAGAAAACCTTTATAAATTTTGATTTTAGAGTTGATTGTTTTTAAATACTACCCGATAATTAGAAGTAATAAGCGGTAGTTCTGTAGCTGAGTTCTGGATTTTTTTTGATACTGATAATGGGTATACCGCGCATTATATAACATTCTACAAGCGGTAGTACGGAAGCTGAATTCTGGTAGTTGCTGATGATGGGTATACCGCATATTGTATTTTTTGTTTCGATGAGTTTGGGCCTTTGGTGCCTGATACACAATATCAGTTGAGCACCGAACTCATACTGCAGAACGTTGCCGTTTTTTACCCGGGCGATGGTCTGCAGAGAACATAAATATGTATGATAGTTGGTACGAGAAACGTACAAACAGTGCCAACATGGGAGGAAAGACGATGAAGAAACTTACATTCAGTTTGATTGGCTTTGTATTTCTATTGTTTGCGTTTAGCGCGAACGCAGCAGGTTTGGGAGAGGACTGCACTGTTGATGCGGACTGCAACGATAGCGTGTACTGCAACGGCATAGAGTCCTGTAGTGTGGAAGGCAGCATTTGTGTTGCGGGTACATCTGTTGATTGTGGCGCTGGATTCTGCGATGAGATCAATCAGAGCTGTGTTGACTGTTTGACTGATGGCGATTGTGGCGATGGTGAATATTGCAATGGCGCTGAGATCTGCGATGCTGGAGAGTGTTTTATGGATGAACCTGTTGACTGCGAAGACTGGTTCTGCGATGAGGATAGCAAGAGCTGCGTGGAATGTTTTGAAGACCTCGATTGCGTTGACAACGGAACACCCATTTGCAGTGACTCGCTTGAGTGCGTGGAATGTCTTGAAGACCTTGACTGCGCAGACAATGGGACACCATTTTGCGGTGACACTCTCGAATGCGTGGAATGTCTTGATGATTTAGACTGCGCAGATAATCAAACGTGCCAGCTGGGTGCGTGCGCCGATGCGGGAAGTTGCGACTTGTTTATCAGACCCCCGATACTTAACCTGAAGAAGGGTGTCAAACCAGTGAAGCAGATGTTTACAATCAAAGGTATTAAGGGCGAAGAAGGATTTGATCCTGAGAGTGAAATTGATTTTGGCCCCTGCGAGATTTTAGAATCATTTGTGGCCGGAAACAGTGATGTACTGAAAGTACGGATCACGGTGCCTGATAATGCCACGTTCGAAGGAGACTTCTTTGATGTTCGTGTTGGCAGCTGCGTTGGTCAGGTTTTTCTTAAGACGCCTGGCAATAAAGCAGCTCTTAAGGAGCAAAAGAGACTGCAGAAACAGGAGCACAAGGAACTTGAAAAGGAAGAGAAGGAAGTAGAAAAAGAGATAGAAAAGGAAGCAAAGGAACTTGAAAAGGAAGAGAAGGAAGTAGAGAAAGAGGTAGAAAAGGAAGCAAAGGAACTTGAGAAAATAGAGAAGAAAGCAGAGAAAGAGGCAGAAAAGGAAGCGAAAAAGAATAAAGGGCCAAAAAAATGATGAGCCCTTTGATTGCACTGTTTGGGAACCTTTGACGAGGACAGGCAATTTATAAAGGTAAAGGTTAGCCTAGGTTCAGGTGATCGCGTCTGCCGGTTTATACGCTCGGTGCGGTGCCGCCTGAAAAATTAGTATAGTAATACATAGACCGGGGATTTGAAACAGTCCCCGGTCTATTTTTTTGAGGCGCAGGTACGGCCTGTTCAAGCCATATATTTATGACACAAAAAAACAGCATGGGAAAACCGAAACTGGAGCGGTGATTTGTGTTTTTAATTTAGGGCTATTGTGCTTTACTGCCATTACGCATAGGGACGACAATCTTAACGTACATTGAAAATCGCTATGAAGTATTTGCGTAGGATTTTATTAAGTTATTTTCGCACGTTTGGACTGCGAGCCTGCTTTTGCTGGACTGCGGCCAGAGTACTCAATTCCACGTTGTATTTCACTGTCAAGAGACTTGATTGTAAGTTTCCGTTTCAGGTGCGGATCCCTTCATCAGATATCCCGATATACAGGCAGGTATTTAATAATCAGGAATATGATTTTCTTTCGGTTGTGCAGCCGAAGGTTATAGTTGATGCGGGAGCAAACATTGGGCTTGCATCAATTTATTTTGCAAATAAATATCCGGATGCAAAAATTATTGCTATAGAGCCGGAACAGAGCAATTTTGAACTGCTTACAAAGAATACAAAGCCGTATTCTGGTATTATTCCCGTTCAGGCGGCGTTATGGCATATAAATGAAGAAATCAATGTGACCGATCCAGGATATGGAAAGTGGGCTTTTAGGACAGAGATGAAAAACTCTCAGGAAAAACAACAGGGCAGTATATGTCATTCTGTTGCAGGTATGACCGTTGGCAGGATCATGCGGGAGTTCAACCTGAAGAAAATAGATGTTTTAAAAGTCGACATAGAAGGTTCGGAGCGGGAGGTCTTTAGTGACACTTCAGCGTGGCTTGAGAGGGTTGATGCCATAATTATTGAGCTTCATGATCGCCTAAAAGCTGGCTGCACTCGTAGTTTTTACCTCGGATCTGTTGGATTTGATACTGAATTGCGGCGGGGTGAGAATGTGTATGTGTCCAGAAAGGGTTGTTTGAAAAGGGGCACTGCCTGAATAAAACTTTTCTTTGTTTGGGGCCCAACAAAGAAAAGTTCGGATTCTTAATGTGTTCGTAGCCTTAAAATCAAAATATTGGTACTAGGACAGAGAGGGAAAGGAATGTGCGCCTTGCGGCGCACCAGCAGACAGTTGCAAACTTTATTGGGCAATCTGCATTTTGCGCATTTCGTTATACAGGAACCTGATCAGCGTATATTCAAAGGGTGAGCCGGTCTCATAGTAGCGAAAGGTTTCTCTGTGGCGTGTATCAATGGCTTCAAGTGCATACAGGCTTGTCTGGATGGCCAATTTGTTTTCGCTGCTGCAATTTCTATATGGGTCGACGGCCGCCATAACCAGCATCCTTGTCGCTGTATCGACCGCAAGGCCGGAGGCATCCCGCACGTTGGAAGGTCCGAAGAGGGGCAGCACCAGGAAAGGACCGCTGCCAACACCGTAGTGCCCCAGTGTCTGTCCAAAATCTTCATTTACACGCTCAATTCCCATGGGCGTTGCCCAGTCAAAAATACCGGCAATACCAATGGTGCTGTTAATAGCAAATCGCCCGGTTGTGTTGAGTGCTCCCTGGCCTTTTAGTTGAAAAAGGCAGTTAGTGAAATTGAACAGCTCTCCAATGTTGCCAAAAAAATTACTTACACCCGTTTGTACCACGTTTGGCGTAACCGTTTCATACCCTCCCACAACCGGCAGGAAGACATACTTGTCAAAATAGAAATTAAACCGGTACATGCGGCGGTTAAACCCTTCCCAGGGATCATGCACGTCTATGGGGTAGGTGACATTCTCCTTAATAACAGTATCTGCGGCATGCATGGGCGGGATGATCGGATCAGGCGCAGGTTGTACACCGGCACAACCGGACAGAATTAAGCACGCTAGAGCTGTTACAAAAGCATAGGTTGCAAAGAGTTTTATCATGTCGCTGTTCCTTATGGTTTGAAAAAGTCGGTTACGTACTGCACAAAAGTCCGGTCGTCCATATTACCGCAATGCCCGCCGTTAGGGTAAATCTGAGCCCGTGCGCCGAACAGTGTGCGCACATAGTCAAGCTCTCCCGAGGATAGAATCAGATCATCTGCATTGGTTACTACCCCGATTTTTTTAGCTTCTTTCAGGTACGGCTCGATGTACTGCAGGCTCTCCATGTCTATGAGTGTCTGCTCGGTAAGTTCCGGCTGCCTGGCCTTGAAATACGGGAAAAACAATTCCTTAAAGTAATCAAGGAAAGCAATACGAAAGGTCATCTTGGCATAGTCAGTGAATGAATCATTTCGGGTGGGAATTCTGTTTTTAGGAATGATATAGCCGCCGCCGTTCATGATATCGGCTGTGATTATCATATTGCTTGATGAAGTGCGGAAGACAAAACCGATCAGGCTGGCGGAAGTTTTTCTGCCGGGAGGATAGTGCTGATAGACTTTATACAGAAAATCAGGATCTTGGAACTTGATTCGATCATGGCCCTGGGTTGCTCGGGAAAGCTTGCTTAAAACATCCTGTATCCAGTTGTCAATATTGTCGAGTCCCCCGGGCACATTGTTATCAAGCATTTTGTCAAGGATTTCAACCGAGTTATACAGGCTCACCGCCGGATTGATCATCAGAACCTTTTTAAAGTCAAAAGCATGTTCTGCATCATCGAGCTTAGCAACAAAAGCTGCCTGGGTTGCACCAAGGCTGTAGCCGGTGAGGTAAAATTCAGAAACCTCGATTTTGTCCTTTATTTGTTGCCAGGCGACCTGCATTACCCGGTAGAGGTCACGTGCATCGTCTTCAAGGTGACCGGGTAGAGAACTCTGGGACGCGGTGACGATGAAGTTCGGGGTGGTTGGCGAAGAAATTGAAATAACATGGAACCCGGCCTGGTAAAATGCCTTTTCCATCATCTGCATTTTTGCTGAACGATAGTTCGCTCCGGTTCCAGCAATTACAAAGATAAGCGGTGCTTGTTCTTTTTGCCAGGCAAAGGAGCAGAACAGGCTCTCGTTATAAAACAGGGCATCAGGAATCGCGCGGTCTTCGAATATCGTGAGGTCAAG
>Ga0208648_1001728_pt1 | contig 16684 bp, 15 predicted proteins | sample AntAceMetag02UKL_FD_184772 | JGI IMG/M metagenome (GOLD analysis project Ga0208648, IMG submission 184772) | Saline lake microbial communities from Ace Lake, Antarctica - Antarctic Ace Lake Metagenome 02UKL (SPAdes) (version 2) | ecosystem: Environmental > Aquatic > Non-marine Saline and...
TATCCCCGGTAACTATATCGACAACAATTGAAGATCAAGTTTTGCATCTGAAGGATGTTTTGACAATAACCTAAGGTGGGTCAAAATTCGGTTATCACCGTGGGTCAATTTTTGGTTGTCATTTCGAAACGTGGTCAGCCGCAGGTTGTTCTGACTGCAATAAGCCGTCCGGGCTTGTCCGCTTTCTTTCCAGTCCTTGATATGCTGCTGCCAGTACTCTGGTTTTGATATTTGGGGTTTTGGATTGTTTGTCTCTTGGTTGGCTTCCATAGTGTTCCTCCTCTGAAAATTTCTTTTCGGATCACTATGGCATGATTGAAAACCTTTGTGAAGATGCGGTTTGTGGATCGCTTACCTTGTTATGAGTTTGTTTGTATATTGTATTTTGATTTGGCATCTTGAGCGGAAATTAAAACAAGAACCTTTGGCCCCCCACCATGCCAATCACTATTCGGATGCGTCAGTTCCCACAGTCTGCCATCTGCAGGATCTTTAAATAATTTTTCCCAACCGCTGGAGTCAGTTGAAAGATATGTTAGAACCTCATCAATCAGGTAATTAATACGTTTGCAGGTTTCATCTTCAATAACCTGTTCATCTTTTTCAATCCAGTTGCCTTTTAATTCTGTTTCGTCGGCTTCTATCAACATTTTATTGCTCATATATTTGATTACTCATAACGCTTCTGCTTACGGGCGGCGAGCTTGAGAGCCGTCCGGTGCAGCAGTTGGTTATATGTTTTAACAATCTTTCTAAAAGTATTTTTATGATTCTCCTAGGTACATCTTTGCCATAAAAAAAGCCATTACTAAAAATGCAATAGCAATGTAAATCAGTAATATCTTCGATTTGTTTTTAATATAAAAAAAGCAACTTATACCCGCACCTAGGCCAACCGTTACATATAAAGCGCCTACCCATGAATCAGGAAAATTTACAAGAACAGGAAGAATAAAAAAACCATAAAAAAGAATTAGAAGTATACCAATACAAATGGTAAATACTTTAAATATTTTAGTTTCCGTAAATGCTGTTTTGTCCATTTTACTATCCATATAACGTTTAAACTGAGGGGCTGCCTGGAAGCGCAAAGCTGTAAGGCAGTCCCTCTCAAGTGACTGGTTGGCTTTTCAAAATATTATATTATTCAATTGTGTCAACGACTATCTCACTTGCAGTCGCATCAGGAGTAAAATAAGTTGGGGGGCCGGATTCTTCTGTACTTCTATATATACCATTACCCTTGTTTTGAAGGTTTTCTGGATCTTCAAACCTTGCTAGCGCTATAAGGGATGGCGTTAGGATTGTCCCATTATCAAGTTCTACAGAGATATAACCATCCAATGAAACAGTTTCTATGAGACATTGTTCCTGAAACCCGATATCTTTAATTGCGCCACGAGGCAAAGGATTATCCTCAGCTAGTGTCCACCCTTGCAACACATAACATTGCGGAGTCACCAAATTGTTTTCCTGATTCAGCGAGAAAGAACTGGATTTGGTGAAAAACACTTCATTATTCCAAAAAGACCTAACCATGAAATATTCTTCACCTGTTATTGAGATGCTAATTGTATTATTGTCAGAGTTGCCACAGAAGTCATTATCACATCCAGATAGAGTAAGTGGGCCCATGATAAAGACCAATAACAAAACTATTCGCATAATAATCTGTTTGTCGTTATAAACATTCTGGTTTTTTACATCATTAAACATCTTTCCTTCTCTTTCTATTTTAACAGGTTTTACAGGCCAACGTCAAAATCAGCGGCGCAGCTTTTTGCGTCCGCTGCATTTTTTTGTTATGCCTTTTTGGGCTACGCAAATATCTTGGAAATCATAAAAGATTCAGCAAAATAAAATCCAGATTCTGAACCTCTTACCTTAGCCAAAGCACTCAATACCTCTCTTGAGCGTGGATGCGGATCGGGGCGAGCCTCGCCTTTATATGTTTCCATTGCTTTTACTTTCGATTCCACATCACTTTCAGAAACCTCAATATAGCAATTGGGTTCCCATTGAACAGGCTTGAGATAACCTGTACTACTTGGAACCTCTCCACACAATACAGTCACATGGTCGTTCAGCCCTGGTCTTGTTGCCACGACTACAGCATCATGGCAATATTGGTGGTCAATGTTTGTACAATAACGATGATGTGTGAGTATCAAATCAGGTTTTACCTTACTAATTATTTCTTCTAACCAGTGAATCAACTCTAACAAAGAATGTTTATCCATTTCATTATCGGGAAAATTGCCAAGATAGATGTTTTTTGGGTGAATGCCCAATACAGCCATTGCTTTTTCGCAATCGTGACGTAGTTCGATCATGTCATTATCCCGTTCTTTTTCTTCTTGGGTATTCCGTCTGCTATGAATTCCTGTGGCAGGGATTGCTACATGAACTTCAGCCCCCCCCGCAATGTTGGTCAATTTTTTTATTGTTGCTCCTGCCGCCAAAGTTTCATCATCTGGGTGAGCGAAAAAAGTCAGAACTTTTTTATATTGTTTTAAATCAATCATTATGATCTTCTCCTATTTTGGTTATGCGAACATCCGCTAAAATTTCACCTGTTTGCAGTGCTGGTCTTGATATTTCATATTTGAAACCATTACTTTCTAAAAATGCTTTAGGATAACTTTCTGCGTCAAGCATTCTAATGTGATCAAATATATCTACAAGAGTATTTTTCTCTGTTGGTATTCTGCTTTGACTTGGTTTTCGTCTCTTAAAAAGAGTGGACTTACCAACCTGTTCCTGTGGTTTTGGATTTTCAGTAATTATTATTTTTATCATTTCTGCGACAATATTAGCAGTTCTAATAAATATCTCTTCCGCTAAACCTTCTAAAGATAATGGCTTCTTCAAATAAACGGGACCAGCATCAAGTTCCTCGGACATTTTCAATGCACTTACGAATGTTTCTTTATGTCCATGAGCAATTAGATTCTGCAATGGGCTACCGCCACGACCATAAGGCAGATCTGTTTCATGAAAGCATACACAAGTCGCAATATCTAGTATTTTACTTGGAACGATGTTGCTCCAGTGTGGAAAAAATAAATATCTTGGGTTAATTGATTTAATCTTACCTACAGTCAATTCCTCTGATTTTGTAATCAAGTGCCACTTGCCTTTATAGTGCTTTATAACTTCATTATAAACTTTGATATTCCAAGGCTTGATTGTTGCTACAAGATAATTTTCATTTTCCATTCAGTTCCTCCTTTGAGGCATAACGCCTGAGTTCACCTGCATTTTGGAGCGCAGCGGAAAAATGTCAGGTGCAACGATTTGTTAGCCCTTTTTTCTTAACCCCGTCTGAAACCGCTTGAACCAAGATGCCATAAGAGAATGTTTTTTCTTTATTCATCCATATACTTCTTAAAATTCTCCGCCTGCTCAAATATCTCTTTGAATACTTCATCCTTCGGTACTGGCGGATATCCATGCTCCGCCAGAATTAATATCAAATCAACTTTCAATTCTGCTTTAATGTCATCCCGTTGTGACCAGTCGGTGTATTTGGCTTTATCATCGACGACAATTTTTACGGCACGAGATAACGTAATCAATTTGTCATGCGGGTATTCGAATTCATGCTTTTCTGCGACAGCTTTAAGAATGTCATAGAATGCTTTTTCCTCGAAATTGATACCCATTTCTTCAAAAGAAGATTTCTCTTTCTGTAAGTCTTTAAAAAGGTCTGCAAAATGCTGAGCAATGTCATCAAGAACATCGTTTGCGAAAGCGAGTCCTTCTTTTCGTTCGTTGTATTTGTCTAAAAGAGCTTTGAACCTTTTTGTGAAATCTATTCCCTTTATCCGATTCACCTTCTTGAACTCATCAATTGCCCTTTTAAGCAATTGCTGGAGTAATTTGATTTTGGTATTCGGCAATTTGATTTTATCAATCCTTGCCATGTATTCATCACTGAAAATATCGATGTCCTTGTCGGCTTCATTTTCTCCCAGTTTGAATACTTCTTCTACTCCATCGCTAAGTAGTGCTTCCTTAATCATCTCCCGTACATTTGCGTTCATCTGGGCAGTATCGGGAGCGTTGCCTTTTGTCAGTTTGTGCACGATTGAAGCAATTGCCATATAGAAATGGATATGGTCGCGCTCTTTCTGGTTCAGTTCTTCGCTTGTTGAACAGATTTTGTATGCCCCACGAAGCCGCTTTGTCATCGCCATGAAGCGGGTTTCGGCTTCTTTGGTAATCTGAACGTATTCAGCACCTTTATTCAGGCATTCAAGTTGTTGCAAAGGTGTCCCGGTGAAATAGGGCTTTGAATCGAACTTCAGGAAAAGCCTCCTGAGCAAATCCAGTTGGTCTTTGACAATTATTACCGCTTTGTGAATATCTTCAAAATCATCTTCCTCGACCTGTGAGTATTTTTTGAGTGCCACATTCATATTACTCTTTATGCCGATATAATCGACGACCAGACCGGCTTCTTTACCTTCGTATACGCGATTAACCCGGGAAATGGTCTGTATGAGAGAATGTTGCTGTATTGGCTTGTCGATATAGATGGTATCAAGGAAAGGCACATCGAAACCGGTCAGCCACATATCAACAACCATTGCAATCTTGAAATTCGATTTAGCATTCTTGAACTGGCGGTCAAGCTCTTTGCGGTAATCTTTCGTCCCTAGCATCTCCCAAAGTTCTTTTGGGTCGTCCTTGTCTCTGGTCATCACCATTTTGATTTTTTCCATCGGCTTTATTTCTTTGCGCTCTTTTTCTGAAAGCGTTACCCCTTCGTCACATTCCCGGATTTCGGCCCATTGCGGCCTCAATGTGATGATTCCTTTGTAAAGGTCGTAGGCTATCTGTCTGCTTGATGAAACAAGCATGATTTTACCGAGAACTGTTGAACCCTCTTCAACTCGCTCCTCGTAGTGGGTAACAAAGTCTTTCGCCAGTTCTGCAAGGCGGTCAGGGTCGCCGAGAATGACTTCCATGTTGGTGACAGCCTTTTTGCTCTCTTCTATCTGGTAATCATTTGTACCCTCGTTAGCGCATTGCTCGTAATACTCTTCAATTTCCTGAAGTTTCTTCTCATCCAACAGCACCTTGGCAGCCCGTCCCTCATAGACAATACGCACGGTAATATTATCTTGAACCGATTCTTTCATGGTGTAGGCATCTACCACCTTACCAAAAACATCAAGTGTTGCGTCAATGGGTGTTCCAGTAAATCCGACATAAGTGGCATTTGGAAGAGAGTCGTGCAGATACTTTGCAAAGCCGTATGTTTTCTTTACGCCGTCAACGGTTACTCTGACTTTCTGGTCAAGGTTAATCTGGGAGCGGTGGGCTTCATCTGAGATACAGATAACATTTGACCGGTCGGTGAGAAGTTTCATGTCTTCAGTGAATTTTTGAATAGTCGTCAGGAACACACCGCCGCTATTTCTATCTTGAAGATAATTGCGCAGTTCCTCCCGGCTTTCAACACTAATAACCGTTTCATCGCCGATGAATTTCTTGGCATTGGTAAACTGTTCAGAAAGCTGGTCGTCCAGATCGGTGCGGTCGGTAATAAGCAGTATAGTCGGGCTTGAGAAATGGGTACTTTTCATTAAAAGCCGGGTGAGATAGAGCATTGCATAGCTCTTGCCGCTTCCTGTGGCTCCGAAATAGGTCCCGCCTTTACCATCACCTTCAGGTCGCATATTTTCTTTTATGGAATGAAACAGTTTTCTTGCGGCGTAGTATTGCGGATACCGGCAGACAATCTTGATGTCTTCCTTTGCGGTATCAGGGAAGAAGACGAAATTGCGAATTATATCGGCCAGGCGCTGCCTGTTAAACATCCCTTTGACCATGGTATACAAGGAGTTGATACCGTCTTCTTCTTTGAGTTCGAAACCGTCTGTCTTTCGCCAGCCATAGAAGAAATCATAAGGCGCAAAAAGCGAACCGGCTCTATTGTTTACGCCGTCGCTGATAACGCAAAAGGCATTGTATTTCAAAAGTTCCGGTATATCCCGTCTATAGCGGATGGTTAGCTGGTCATAGGCATTTTTTATGGTCGTGTTTTCTTTAATTGCGCTCTTGAATTCAATTACAACAAGGGGAATACCGTTGATGTAGACAATTGCGTCTGGTATGCGCTTTTCATATCCCTGAATTTCAAGCTGGTTAACAATCTTGTAAATATTATGGCTTGAATCATATTCAGCAGGTTTCTCTGCCACGATCATTGCTACTTCGTTAGGCTTTGGTACCAGAGTTGGTGGTAAATTGCTGTAATCTATCAGTTCAATGTAGAGGTCCTTCTTTGTGCGGTCTTCGCGTTTAAGCACGAAACCGTCTGCAACAAGCTTGTTGATTTCCTTGTTGCTTTCGTAGAGGGCAGAAGCGGGATAGAGTTCAAGTTTTCTGATGATGGATGAAATTTCATTCAGCGTGATATCTTCCGAAGAATATCTGTTGAGAAGGTAGTGCTTGATGTCGTCGCGAAGCAGTACATCCGGCATTTCTTTGTGGATGTGTTCACCGGTAAGGTGTTTGTAGCCTTCTTCAATGAAGAGCTCAATTACTGCCTGTTCAAGTTTTTCTTCAGTGAATTTCATATCTATCTACCATCACATTTTGTGGCCAAACTTGAAAGTAACACTTCAAGGAGTAACTTCAGATGCTGATTTTCCCTTGAATGTATTTTGATTGAATCAAAGAATGGTTTTACTGTCTCACTAAATTCTTTCATTTTAACCAGTTCTATTTTGGGTACATTGAACTTTTTTAAGTAATCACTATGCACTCGTTGTCGACCGGATGACCCAACCATACTACTTATTGCGTAATCTCTAAATTGCACATCACGTGCTAAGCAGTAAACCCAGTATGGGCTTACACCTTTTCGTGCTCGCATTACAATAAATTCGGTTGAACCATACGCCACATCATCCTCTCGCAAGCAGTCCACAAATGCAATTTTACCATTTTCAAGACATGGAGTAATTCTTGCGAGCAAAGTATCGCCCTGCTTAAATTTTGATCCCCCAGTGAATGGGCGGGCAATCACATTTCGTATGCTGAGCTTATCCTCCTGTAAATCCGCCATTTCAACATAACTTGTCAGCGAATGTTTTTTTATAGAGTGTTTTGGATTAAACATGATGTACTCATCCAAAATGCTACGTTGCTTATCCGAGAATTCAACATCCACAAACCACTGCTTGTAAATCGCCTGTGCGGTTTCTTCCAGTTTCTGGTTGAGCTGTTCGTTCAGTTTTATGCGGTCTACGATGATGTTGTATTCGGCGACAATTTCTTTTTGTTTTTTGGGAGACGGGATGGGGAGCTGCATATTGCAGAAATCTTCCCACTCAAGGCTACCGCGCACACCACCAACAGCATAAAAACATGATTCTCTGTCAAATTCTGACCGGCTAAACCACATCATTAGATATTCTGGAAGCAACAAATCTTTGTCAATCACCTCAAAAACAGGATACGCCTGTGAAATTATGGCTTCTTCAAAATCGCGAAGCAGAGCAACAGGAATTTTCTTATCTCTTCGCACCTGCATTAGGCTACAGGCAAATTGGTTTCTCCTGATGATTTTGTAATTTTCCATGTCCGAGCCAATAGTATTTGCTACGGAAGGGATGAACTCTTTGGAAATGCTCAGGCCCAAAAGTGTTGTGACCTTTAGGCCGACATTTCGCTCGTCCACTAACCGGATATATTCACCTATCGGTTTATAATTTGATTTCATAGCCCAGCTCTTTAAACACTTTCAACAAGTCTGTTTTTGATTGCTCTTCTTCTTCCAAAAGCTTGGCGAAATCAGTCTGGAGTCCTGCCATTTTTTCATCGTAATCTATGTTCTCGTCTCTATTAACAAATTCGATGTATTTACTCGGAACAAGCGAGAAATCCTTTGCCTTCATTTCATCAAATGTTGCGCTGTAGGAATATTCAGCTGTGTTTTCATACGTCTTTTCAAATCCGGTTTGCTGCCAGTCATGGTATGTTTGGGAGACCTTATCAATATCAACTTGCGTCAACTCGATGTATTTCTTTTCAAACGGCGAACCCATTTCCCGCAAATCGAGAAAGAGTACTTCTTTCTCACGGTTGCGATACTTCTTGATAGTTCCATTGTGTTCAACAGTTCGCACTTTTTTGTTCTTGTTCAGAATCCAGATTGTTACACTGATATTTGTGGTATAGAACATGTTCTGCGGAAGAATCAAAATCGCTTCCACAAGATTATTCTCAATCATCTTCCGCCTGATTTTGTATTCATCACTTCCGCCGGAAAGCGCTCCATTGGCTAAGATGAACCCGGCAACACCGTTTTCCGAAAGTTTTGAAACCATGTGCAGAATCCAGGCATAGTTGGCATTGCCGGTGGGTGGTACTTCGTAACCATCCCAACGGGAATCATCTGTCAACTCATTACCCGCGCGCCATTGCTTCTGGTTAAATGGCGGATTCGCCATTATGTAGTCGGCTTTCAGGTCTTTGTGCTGGTCACGAAAGAAGGTATTCTCGGCAACATCACCGAGATTACCCGATATTCCCCTGATTGCAAGGTTCATCTTAGCCAGCTTGTAGGTAGTGGAGGTGTATTCCTGCCCATAAATGGAAAGGTTCTTCTTGTTGCCATGGTGGCTTTCAATGAATTTTACCGATTGAACAAACATACCGCCAGAACCGCAGCAGGGGTCGTAGATGGTTCCACCGTATGGCTCAATCATTCCTGCCAAAAGATTTACAATACACTTGGGCGTATAGAATTCCCCTTTTCCTTTTCCTTCTGCCAGCGCGAATTTGCTCAGGAAATATTCGTATACACGCCCGACAATATCCTGCTCTTTGTCCTGGAGTGTATCGATATTGTTTATCGTGTCAAGAAGTGAGGCAAGCTTGGCAACGTCGAGGTCGAGGCGGGAGTAGTAGTTATCCGGCAACGCGCCCTTCAGCGAAGGGTTATTCTTTTCAACTGTCGCAAGGGCAGTATCGATTTTGAGGGCAATGTCATTTTGCTTGGCGTTCTTCTTCAGATACTTCCATCGGGATTCTTCGGGGAGAAAGAACACGTTTTTCATGGTGTAGAACTCCACCATATCCACATATTTCTCTTTGCCTTCGGCAATGAGTTCTGTCTTCCGCTCCTCAAATTTATCACTGGCAAATTTCAAGAATATCAAACCGAGCACAACGTGCTTATACTCAGACGACTCAACTTTTCCGCGGAGTTTGTTTGCAGAATCCCAGAGGGTTTCTTCCATTGATTTTTGTTTTTTAGGTGCTGCTTTCTTATTCGCCATCTTCTACCTTTTCAGTTCTTCTATGACTCATGTGCTGCTTGATTAGTATCATGAGAGCTAACTTATTAATTGAATGTATTACACAATTTCATAAATATTTTTATACAACGAGTAAAAATAGATTGTCAACTAAAATAATAAAATAATAAAAATGAATTAAATTAATATTGTTTAGATTAATAATATTATACTTAGTATGTCTAAATAAGTGGATAAATGTATTGATATAAGTATAACGTGTGTTATACTTATAGACAAAAGGGCACTTTTTGTGTCTATATGTGTGCTTATATGTAATACACATAATAATATTCCGGGTACAATCAATGGAAGAATTTTCAAAATATTTAACCGCTAAATGCAAAATAAAGTTAAAACAGATACCTTTTTATGTGAAATGGGTTAAGGACTGTTATGGTTTTCTAAACTGTTCCGGAGGGAATCAGCTTGTTTGGGAGAATGTACAAAAATATCTTTATCATCTGGAAAAGGTAAAGCAACCCTGGCAGGTCAAGCAGGCAGAGTATGCTTTACGTCTTTATAAGTATTTTCAAACGAATATAAAGAAAGATTCTAACTGTGAAAAAAATGATAATAAAATTGTGTGGGAGAACGTTTTTGATCAGACAAAAAGACTGCTTCGGCTGCAGCAGAAAAGTGTGAGTACGGAAAAAACGTATTTGCACTGGATTAAACGTTTTGCATTGTTTTACGAAGCAAAGCGCCCTGATGACGTTGACGGAGAGGCTTTTAAAAATTTCTTAAGTTTTCTGGCTGTTGAAAGGCGTGTCGGTGCTGCGACACAAAACCAGGCTTTTAATGCGTTGCTGTATTTGTACCGAAAGGTGCTCTGTATTGATATCGGTGATGTTTCAGATACAGTCAGGGCAAGAAGAAAAAAACGGTTGCCTGTTGTACTGACTCGCAGGGAGGTCAATCTGGTGATAGAGGAACTGCAAGGCGTATATCGGCTTATGGCTGAATTGATTTATGGAAGCGGATTAAGACTTATGGAATGTCTGCGGCTTCGCATACAGGATATTGATCAGGAGCGGGGTGTGCTGATGGTGCGATGCGGCAAAGGTGATAAAGACAGGCAGACCTTATTGCCGGACAGGGTGAAGGATGGTTTGATCGCACATATTGAAGCTGTAAACAAAATACATGAAAAGGATAGAATAGATGCTTTGCCGGGGGTGGCTCTGCCAGGCGCTCTTGATCGAAAATATCCGAATGCCGGGAAAGAATGGAGATGGTTCTGGCTGTTCCCCGCGAAAGATCTCTCGAAAGATCCGCGTTCGGGAACTATCAGACGTCACCATATATATTCGGGGAGTTTGCAGAAGCAAATGGGACGGGCAGTTAACCGTGCGGGTATTGTAAAAAGAGTTACTGTCCATACTCTCCGGCACAGCTTTGCGACGCATTTGGTTGAAAATGGGTATGACATCCGGACAGTACAGGAGCTCTTGGGGCATTCCAGTGTGCAGACCACAATGATCTATACTCATGTTGCCCAAAAGAATAAACTGGGGGTTAAAAGTCCGCTGGACGGGTAGGGGTATAGCATAGCGCAGAGAGCAGAGAGCAGAGAGCCGCTGAAAAATAGATGAACGTCGAACACAAGTAAAAGACTGAACATTGAACGCTGAACATCGAACGTCGAATAATAAAAAGACGAACAACGAACAAAGAAAATACAAACATTCTCTCTGGATCGGGATGAACTCACGTTCAACCCTTCGACCAGGCTCAGGACAGGCATTGAATTATGAATGAAAAAAAGGAGAAGCAAAAAATATAACTATTCGATCTTTGAGATGGGTTTTTATTCAACGCTGGATGTGCAATTTTAAATGATTATATTTACAAACCATGGCTCTGACAAGTCCGAATTTTTATACATCAAGAACTTTGGACACTTTAATCTTTAAGTACTTTTAAAGCTCTGTGTTCCCTGCGGACTCTGCGATAGGCCTAGTCCATGTCACAGAGCAAAAGCTTTTTGGCTGTGATTGAACCGATCACAAGTTTGCTGCCGTGTGTTGTACCGCCGCTGCCCGCGGATATCTCTTTACCGTCATTGAAGTATATTTCTTCAATCACCGGTTCCGGTTCGTCTGCGTCAATGCGCAGAATCTGGGTGGGGGAATTACTGCCGGTGATAAAGTGGAGGACCAGCGCCAGGACATTGGAATGCGCGCCGACCCAGAGGGAGCCATCTTCGGCAACATCGATATTGTCCGGCGAGGAGTCCAGACTGATATTTTTGATGAGAGAGACACTTCCGTCAACCGGATTTCGAAACAGAAACCGTATTCTTTTTCCGTTGGTTTCAGCGACATACAGGGTGGTGTTGTCATCAGAAACATTAATGCCGCCGCCGGACTCGATATCGTTTACAACCACGCTGTATGCCTCTCCGTCAAAGTAAACAAGGTCGGTCACTGTTTCATCACCGGAGCGGTCAACATCCTGTGCCACGTAAAACTGACGTTCGCCAACAGCCACCAGGTCATTGGCCCGGGTGATCAGGGGGCTGGTCAAGGTCTCAACGTGTTCAAACTGACCGGGACTGTCTTCAAGATAACGCTCGATTTTTTCAGTACCCTTATCCCGGTTTTCGGGATGGTTGATCACAAACAGGTGCCGCTGTCCGGTCGGGTCGATAAAAAGGCTGATGCCGTGGGGATGCAGCTCGGGTCCGTCAATAAGCGCGGATGAAGCTTTAAGAGGGGCTTGGGTCAGGTCCAGAACCAGGATGTCTCCCGGCGGCACATCACTATTGCTTGCACTGCCCTGCCGGTCAAACAGAGAGATATAGGCGAGCCCCTGTTCCCGATCGATCTGAACATCTTCTCCGCTTCCGCTCATGCTGAACCCGGTGCAGGTGCCGTCAAAGTGATTCTCCTTTGTTGCGCATGAATAGAGGCTGAGTGCGGTAAAGAGAATAACAAGTAAGGTGGATATTTTAAGCAGTATTCTATCCATTATTTTTTGTCTCTTTTTTCTGTCTTGGAAAATGTTTATCCGGAAGAGGAAAGGGTTAAACATGTAGAGGGTGTTTACTTGCTAAGCTTCATCCATGATCTGCGCGGCCAGATCAACACAGTCGGGACAGGGCAGTTTTTTTAACCCAAGAATTTTCTCGCAGGTTATCGCACCCGCTTTTTTCAGGAATATGTTTTTAAGCAGTTCTGTTTTTTCAGGGTCATTCAGCAGGCTTTTTGCGGCATACAAAGCGCCGCACAGACCTTCTTCCGCGCGTCCGCCGCCGTAGGCTGAGTAGGTGTCGATCATCTCCTGAGAAACAGCATGTTCTTCCTGGCAGGCTTTCAGAACGGCCTGGGAACAGTTGTAGCCTTCTTCTCCATGAAAATAATCAGATGCTTTTTTAGCGCTCATATCTATCCTATTAAAGTTCGTTACCGGATGGTCCTGGGTTTGCTACGGGATGGTTTTTTTGGTTAGTTTGCTTAGCGCATCCCACATCTTGTCAGGAGTTTTGCAGTTTAGGAGTCTTGTTCTACCCTTGGTTTCCCGAAAAGTGTCCATCATTCCCGCGATAAGCTGCAGGTAAAAAGCGCTTGCTGCGAGAGGAATGACGATAAAAAATACGATTTTTGTAAGTCGGTTGTTGGGTGCGCCGAATTTCAGACCGTCTTTCTTAAGACCTGTTGCAAAGATCAGTCCGCCGCCTTCCACCCCGCGGACGTGGGGAAAGGCAAGGGCATGCTCAACTGCGGTGGGTACAATAGATTCTCTGCTCAGGGCTGCTTTTAACAGGTTTTTTGGTTTTTCCACATAACCTTCTGTAGCCATTTTGTTTATCATTTCTTCAAGGGCTTCGTCCCTTGTTTCGGCTTCAAGTTCGGGGATCATCAGTTTGCTTGATGAAAAGCGGGCGATTCCGGTTTGTGGCGCAGCACTTATTTTGGTGATTTTTTTCAGCTGGCGGGGGAGGGCTTCCCTGTAATAGAGTATCCGGGTGCAGCGGGTGCACTGTATCATCTTTTCCCCGACCTGAACGTCATATGCCCGCATGGTGGGTATAGCCATTCCGCATCCGGTACATATTCCGTCTGCCATGGGAACAACAGCGGTTGAATAATGGGCCAACAGGTCACTGAAAAGTTTATTAATATCAGGCGGAAGGTCTTTTGAGAGTGCTTTTATTGATTTTTCAAGGTCTTTGAGATGTGTTTTTGAGGTTAATGCTTTATGTTCTTCCAGCGAAAAGTTTAAATCCTGCAACTGGATTAATTGGTTTATTACCTGTTTCATCAGTCTCCTTTTAACTTAACTTGTTACAGAACTATTTGTGTATAACTTGTTTTCGTGTAGAATATATAGAATAATTTATATACGGGTGTTTATCAAGAAGAAATATTTAAAAAGGTGCTATGTTATGGAATTTACAAGCAAAAAAATATCACTTTCATTAATTGATAGAAGTGACAAAGCCTTTGAAGTCAGAAGGCGGTCAGGAGATGACCTTCTTAAAAAATCATTAAATAAAGCAGGAATGATAAACAGTCCATATCTCATGTTATCAGATGCTCCTGATAAATATAAAATTATATGCGGATTTAAGCGGATACAGGCCGCTTTTGAACTGGGCTGGAAAGAGATAACCGCCAATGTCATTGATGACTGTCCCGGTGAGAAAGAACTTTTTCTTCTGGCACTTTATGATAATCTTTCAGGTTTTTCTTTCAACCCGGTTGAAAAGGCGGATATCGTAAAAAGCCTTTTAAACTATTTTTCTGAAGAAGAAGTGATAAAAAAGTATCTTTCCTTGCTTGATATGACCCCTGTTTTTAACAGTCTTGAAGAATCACTTTTGATTTCAGCGCTTGATCCTGAGATAAAACAGGGAATCGTTGAGAATACTGTGGCTAGAAAAAATGCAGTGAGTCTTTCACGGATGGGCGAAGACGCTTTGCCGTTATTCCGTCTTTTTTTAAAGGTTAACTTTTCTACCAGTAAACAGGCCGAAATTATTGATAACTGTTGTGATATCTCAAAGAGGGATACGCTTTCAATCGCGGAAATATTAACGGCAAAAGAGATACGTGCGGTTCTTTCACGAGAGGATCTTACCCTTTCTCAAAAGGGAGACAAAATAAGGCTTTTTTTAAGAAGAAAGCGTTTTCCCCGGCTTGTGAGTCTGGAGGATGGGTTTTTGAAGCTTAAAAAGAGTCTGGGCTTAACGAAAAATATAAGATTTGAGTCTCCTCCCTCATTTGAAGGGGATGTGTATTCTCTGCAGATAAATCTAAGGACCGTTGAAGAACTTAAGTCTTCAGCAGATCACCTGAAAAGAGTATCAGAAAGTCCTTTACTAAAGGAGTTCCTGGGGGAAGTAAAATGAAAAGTGATCAAAAGAAGAACGTCGAACATCGAACGTCCAACATCGAATTTTGAATGAAACACATAAATAATTATTCGATTTTGATATTGTTTTTTTATTCAACGCTGGACGTTTATTTTTAAATAATTATAAGATTAAACCACGGCTTTTAGCCGTGCGATCCGAAGAGCTTTTAGCGTTTCGGGGATTAGACTGATTGTTTTAAAAAAATATTTACTTACTTGATTCGCATTGGCGAATGTTGCACTCTTCACTTCTCCAAAGAGCTGTAGCGGTCACCCCGGTATTGGGTGACTCAACTAACAAAGAAAAGGCACCCTTTGTCCGGTCCCGTAAAACGGGATCCTCTTGTTATAAGATTTTTTGCGGTCGGCACCACAAACTCGTCCCGATTCGTCGGGACTCAGACATGCGTTGCCTTAGATCCACAAAAAAACTTATAACTGCGGCTCGGCCAAAATGGGGCCCCGGTCGGATCAGTATCGTTTAGACTTTGCACTTTAGTGCAAAGTTGAACGTTACTAATCTAAAATTAATAAAATAATTACCGAGATGCGCTTCGCAGCTTGCTGCGTAGAGTATCCTTTTTCTACGGTCCCCTTTGGGGACCAAAATAAGGCCACGGCTTTTAGCCGTGGATAATAACTTTTTACCCATAATTGATTGAAAGCTTATGAAAAAGTTTTATCCTGAAAAAATATTTGTGGAAGAGGAGGTTTTAGATCTTGCTCTGACGAAACAGGTGATTGACAGGTGTGCCGGTATTCCTGTTGAGACGGTAACCCGTTCAAAAGATCTCATCGCTAACTATCGGGAAAAAAGATTTTCTCTTTCTGAGGGAAAAAAGAACCTTCTGTTATGCAAAAACAGAGGACGTTTTCTTGAGCCCTGTCCGGGCACAAAAAAAGATTATCTCTGCTGCCTGTATTCCATTTTAAATATCGGTACGGGATGTCCGCTGGACTGTTCGTACTGTGTTTTGCAGGCCTATCTCAACAATCCGTTTATTACTCTTTTTGTCAACCGGCAGGAAATGATGGATGAACTGCAGGCCGGTGACCTGCTCGGCAGAGGAAAGATCACCAGGGTCGGAACCGGTGAGTACATGGACAGCCTTGCTCTTGAGCATCTTACTGATTTTATCCCTTATATTCTTCCCTTTTTAAGGAAAAAGCCGGATATTATTTTAGAGCTTAAGACCAAGACAACACATATCGAAAATCTTATTGATCTTGATCACGGCGGTTCTTTTGTTGTTTCCTGGTCATTAAATGCTGAAAAAGTAAGAATGGCAGAAGAAAAGGGCGCGGCGTCAATAGAAGAGCGGATTAAGGCGGCTTCATTGCTTGTGAAAAAAGGATACCGGGTCAGTTTTCATTTTGATCCTTTAATATATTATCCGGGATGGGAACAGGACTATAAAGAGACCGTGGAGTTGCTTAAACAGAATATACCGCCTGAAAAGATCATGTGGATAAGCCTTGGATCGCTTCGTTATATGCCCCTGCTTAAAAATGTCGCACAAAAGCGTTTTTCTGATACCGCCATATATGCAGAAGAATTTATCTCCGGGCTTGACGGAAAGATGCGTTATTTGCAGGTTCACAGAACAGAGATGTATAAAAAAATGTGTTCGTGGCTTAAAGACTATTCAGAGGATGTCCTGGTGTATTACTGCATGGAGAGCAAGTCTGTGTGGGATCAGACGCTTGGATCCTCACCTTCGTCAAATGCCGGTCTTAAAAAGCTTCTTGATGACAGGGTATAGTCTGGTGCTTAGAGCATAGGCTGTTCAACTAGGCAAACTTGAATCCATTCTAAAATGAACGTTCAACATCCAACATCGAACGTCCAACGTTTAATGAAAACCAACCACAAACGGTTATTTTTTCTTCTTTTCAGCTGTTTTAATGCTTGTCACGAAAATCTTAATTAATTCTTAGGTTTCCAGCAAAAGTTTATTAAGCTGTTCCGCATTTTTAAGCAAAGAAACCTTTTCAATTAACCGGAC
>Ga0208648_1001730_pt1 | contig 16682 bp, 13 predicted proteins | sample AntAceMetag02UKL_FD_184772 | JGI IMG/M metagenome (GOLD analysis project Ga0208648, IMG submission 184772) | Saline lake microbial communities from Ace Lake, Antarctica - Antarctic Ace Lake Metagenome 02UKL (SPAdes) (version 2) | ecosystem: Environmental > Aquatic > Non-marine Saline and...
TCCTAGGTTTGGGTTTATGACGCTTAATATTTTATAAAGCGGGTCCAACCGTGACTAAAATTCATTAATAACGGAAAGGCCACAGCTTGGTGTAGGATTTGGTGATTCTCCACCAGTTTGCAATACCTCTTGATTCAAACATTAAAAACAGCACAATGACCAGACCAAAGGTGAAGGGTTTTAAAGCTGTCGCAAGATTCATGCTGGATGGCAGGTATTGTCCTGCTATTTCAGCAAGGTGTTCCACCTGAAGGTCCAGAAATTTGATGGCCACAGGACCCCAGAAGGACCCGTTCAAGGTGCCCAGGCCCCCGACGATGGCCATGGCAAGATAACCTATGGATTCATGGAGGGTAAAGGATTCAAAACCAACCCCCCGGTAAAGATAGGCATGCAATGCACCGGCTACTCCTGCAAAAAAACCGGCCAGAGCAAAGGCATACACCTTTGTTAGGCCTGGATTCATGCCCATGGCATCGGCGGCCCGGTCATTGTCTCGTACTGCCACAAGGCATCTGCCATATCTGGTTTTTAAAAGGTTCCTGACTCCAAAGCCTAATAGAACTACCACGACTAGTATGATATAGTACCAGAAAAAATAGTGGTCTTTTCGCCCCACCTTTCCTGTAAACCAGAAAACACGACCAACAGATATGGTCTGGCCCTGGTTGAAAAATGACATAAAATTGATAACCCACTGAAAAATCATTTGAAAAGACAGAGTGGCAATGGCAAGATACAGATGTTTCAGGCGCAGGGCAGGCAAGCCTACAACGGCACCAAATGCAGCACCCACAAGGCCGCTGAAAATAATGAGCACGGGCCAGAAATGGGTGATGATGATATGGGAATCCCCTATGGTCCTGCAAAAGGATGCCACTGTGTAAGCACCAATCCCGACAAAAGCGGCATGCCCTATGGAAATTAGGCCTGCAAATCCTGTGACAAGATTTAGTCCCATTACGGCTACAATGGCAATGAGAATATTATCCACCACCAGCATATACTTGTTGCTCAAGGGGAAAAACAGGGGCCAGACAAAAAGAATGACCAGGAAAAACGTAAAAACAGACCGGTCAAGACTTGTAAAAAATGTCCTCTGTTCCTGTTTATATGTCGTGTAAAAATTACCAGTTGCTAACCATGAATTCGCTGACATAGGCTACACCCGCTCAATTTCGTGAATTCCAAATAAACCATGGGGTTTAAATAGAAGAATGATTAATAAAATGACATATGGCATGACGTCTCCTGTACCGTTCAACCCAAAATTGCCATCCAGGTAACCACTGGCAAACTGCTGGATTAATCCCATGATGATACCGGCAACAACAGCACCTAGAATGGAATCAAGCCCGCCAAGGATAACAACGGGAAACACAACAATACCAAAGGCCTGGAGCGTCTCAAAGTTCAATCCTGTTATATTGCCAATGATACAGCCGGCTGCAGCGGCTGATAGCCCGGCTGTAGCCCAGGCAAGTCCAAAGACTTTTGGAACAGAGATCCCAACTGACATGGCACCGAATTGGTCGTCAGACACGGCTCTCATGGATATGCCAATGGTTGATTTTTTAAAAAACCATGAAAATGCCCCGATCAATAGAAAGGTGATGATAACACCTACTAGCTGGGTCCATGAAATGGAAACACCGCCAATGGTCAAAGGGGTATGGGGAAGGAATGCTGGAAAGGAAAAGTTTTCAGTTCCAAAGGGCGTGATAAATATCAATCCGTCAAGGATGGATTGAAGTCCAATGGTCACCATGATGACCGAAATAATGGGTTCACCGATCAACCGGCGTAAAAAAATTCTTTCAACACTCATGGCTAAAAAGAAGGTAATGATCATACTGGCTATAAAGGAAAAGAAGATCGGCACCCCTATCGAAACAGTAAGATAATAGGTGATAAACGCACCGGCGGCAATAATCTGTCCATGGGCCAGATTTAAAACCCGGCTTGATTTATAAATAAGAACAATTCCAAGAGCGGCTAAGGCATAAATGGAGCCAACCACAATACCGCTGACTACAATTTGAAAAAAATAACTCATCAGATTTCTTTGGCTCCTTTCACTGTATAAAAAGAAATGCTTGTTTTAACCTTGGTTGACTGTCCGTCCTGATACTGAAAGGATGCCTCAACCTCTTTTTTATCAACGGCTTCGTCATAAAGTGAATCATACAGGTTCTGGTACCGTTCCTGTACAAACTTACGTCGGATTTTACCGGTTTTGGTCAACTCTCCGTCATCCACATCTAAAAGTTTATAGAGCAGGGCAAACCGTTTGATTTTAAAATGTTCTTTTTCAGCCCGGGAGTTCACATCCAATACCTGTTCCATCATAAGTTCTGCCACTTCAGGTCTGCCGGAAAGATCCATATAGGTTGTAAAGGATATCCCCTTGTCTTCAGCCCACTTGCCCACAACAATGGGGTCAATGTTAAGCAGGCAGGCCACAAAGTCTTCCTTATTACCATAAATAACAGCCTCTTTTATGTAGGGGCTGAATTTAAGAGCATTTTCCAGGAACATGGGGGAGAACATTTCTCCTTTGTTATTATGCATGACATCGGAAAGACGGTCGATGACCACAAGATGGTTGTTTTCATCGATAAACCCGGCATCTCCCGAGTGGAGCCAGCCGCCCTCGAGCACTTCTTTGGTTTTTTCAGGCAGTTCAAAATAGCCTGGAGAAACAGAGGCAGATCTTGACAGGATCTCCCCGTCTTCTGCAATTTTGCATTCAGTGCCTGGCAAAGGTTTACCAACGGTTTCCGGCCGGACATCTCCGTCCCTGTGCATGTAGGCAATCCCCGTGATTTCGGTCTGGCCGTAAATTTGTTTCAGGTTCACCCCAATGGCCTGGTAAAAGGTAAAGAGTTCGGGTCCTAAGGCGGCTCCCCCTGTATAAGCCCGTCTCAGGCGCATAAGGCCTATCTGGTTGATAAGGGGCCGAAGTACCATCTGTGTACCCAGCCATGATTTGATTTTCAATCCTAAAGGCATGGGTTTGCCAGTCATCTTATAGCCTGCGGATTCTATACCCACTTTGATGAAATAATTATAGAAAAGCTTGTTCAACCAATAGGACTGGTCAATTTTTAACCATATTTCAGATCGAATGGTTTCATAGATTCTGGGGGCGCCGAACATGAAATGGGGTCCGATTTCCTTTAAGTCTGACATGGCTGTTTCAACAGATTCAGGAAAGTTAATGGTGATTCCCGTTGCCATGGCAATCCCGAATGAGTTCATCTGCTCACCGATCCAGGCAAAGGGCAGAAATGATACGTATTCGTCTGTGGGTTCCAGCGGGTCTGCCTCAGTGATTTTAACCCCCATATTAATATAATTTTTATGGGTCATCATGGTACCCTTGGGAAGCCCTGTGGTTCCTGATGTGAGACACAGGTGACAGACATCATCAGGCTTGCCCGCATCCACAAGGGTTTCAAAAAGATCAGGATTCTTTGTATGTTCTTTTTCACCCAGTTTATAAAGATCTCTGATATCAATGAACCAGTCATCGGACATATACTCTCTCATTCCCCTTGGATCTTCAAAAATAACTTTTTTAACATTGGGGATCTGGTCTCTGACATCAAGAACTTTATCCACCTGTTCCTGGTTGTCACAAAATACTGCACTGACTTTCAGGTATTGAATGATCTGTGCAATCTCAGCCGGCATGCTGACTTGATATATGCCTGCTGAAATGGCACCAATGGAGTGTGCACCAATGGCTGTAAATAAAAGCTCAGGGATATTGTCACTGATGATGGCAATGGTATCACCTTTGGCAAGACCGATGGCTTTGAGGCCCAGAGCGGTTTTCCTGACATGATCATAATAATCTTCCCAGGTATAGGTATTCCAGATTCCAAAATCCTTTTCCCTTAACGCCGGCCGTTTGGGTGAGCTTCCAACCCTCCAGCGAAGCAATTGGGGGATAGAATATTCAAGCAGTTTGTCATTGGTGTTCATTTATATTAATCCTCTCCAATATAGGCTTCAATTACTTTAGGATCCTGGGCAATTTCTTCAGGGGTTCCCGAACCAATCACCTCACCAAAATCAAGAACATAGATTTTGTCTGAAATGTCCATGACAACACCGAGATCATGCTCCACAAGCACCACAGTAATGCCGCGTTCTTTTTGAATATCCATGACAAACCGGACAATATCCTCTTTTTCCTCCTGATTCATCCCGGCCATGGGTTCGTCTAAAAGAAGAATATCCGGGGCCAGGGTTAACGCACGGGCCACCTCGACTTTTTTCTGAACTCCATAACTTAAGTTGCCCACAAGTCTTTTCCTATAGGGCTCAAGCTCCATAAAATCTATGATTCCTTCCACATAAGCCCTGTTTTCGGATTCAATGCGGGAGGCCTTCCCATAAAAGAAGACAGCATGCAGAAAGCTGTATTTTAAATTCTGGTGTCTGGCCAAAAGAAGATTGTCAAGAACGGAAAGACCGGAAAAAAGCTCAAGGTTTTGAAACGCCCTGGCAATTCCCATATTGGATACCTGGTGGGGGGAAGCATGGGTCAGTTTTTTATCCTTGTAATAAATGTCGCCACTTGTCGGGTGATAAAAACCTGATACGCAGTTCAGCATACTGGTTTTACCCGCACCATTAGGACCGATAATTGATGTGATCAGACCAGGCTCAATCTTCATGTCTACATGGGAAAGAGCTTTAAGGCCGCCAAAAGAAAGGGTAACGTCTGAAATATTTAAATGTGCCATATAAAATCCAAATTCTATAAGTCAGATTAAAGAGAACTTGCATCCAAAAAAGTTAATTGCCAAAAAAGATTACTCACCTTAAAAATTATCAATAGTAAATCAACTATAGCGTGTCAAGGCAAAACAGTGTTTACAAAAACATGGAAGGGTTTTAACCATATTCCGCTTTTATTTTTTCACGGTCGATTGTGCCATTTTCTGCCCTGGGCAATTCATTGATAAACTCAACATATCTTGGTTTTTTGTATCCGGCAATGAGAGATCCGCAAAACTTTATCAGATCATCCTTTGTCAGGTTAGCCCCTGGGTTCAGCGAGCAAACAGCTTTTATGCCTTCGCCAAATTTTGGATCAGGAACACCAAATACACATACGTCTTTGATGGCATCATGCTCAAGAATAACTTTTTCCACTTCAACTGGGAAAACATTTTCTCCACCCGGTTTGATGAGTTCTCTTTCAGCTTTTCGGCCTTTAAAAAACAAGAATCCATCAGAATCTATCATTCCAAGGTCTCCAGTATGATGCCAGCCGCCTCTTAAGGTATGGGCATTTAGTTCATCAGCATTCCAATATCCCTGGAAAACCAGTGGCCCTTTTACAAGGATTTCTCCGGTTTCATTGATGGGTAAAAACGTGTCTCCATCGTCTGCAATTTTGATATTGGCAAGGGGCGAGATAACACCTGCTGATCCAGGCTTTGTAAAGTATTGGGTAAAGGTGATAAGGCCTGATGTTTCAGTCTGTCCATACATGGTCCAGAATTTGGACCTGGTTACGGTTTCCCATTTTTTTGCAGTATCAGGCATTTCAAGCCCGGCCGCTATCTCAAGGCTTGACAGATCATAATTGCCGTCTTCCATTGCATCTATAAGGTTTGATAATATGGGGGGGAAGGAACCAAAAAGATTGATTTTTTGTTCCTGGATAAGTTCTAATGTTTTAGGGGGGTCAAATTTTTCCTGCAGTACATTTTTACCTCCGGCTTGAAGTATGCCTAACCCCAGGTTAATTCCCATAATGTGAAATAATGGCAAAATATTTAAATAGGTTTTGGTTTTATCAAGGCCGAAAGCCTGTATAATTTGCTGGTTTGATAAAATAATGTTTTCCTGTCCAAGAACAGCCCCTCTGGGTTTGCCCATCATCGCTGCCGTATGGATAATCACAAAAGGATCGCAAGGGCTGCCGGGTTCGGCAGTTTTAAGAGGAGAGGTGTTATAAAGGTTTGAAAAATTGGTATCCTCCCCATCAACAACGTAAGATTGTTTGAGGCAGGAAAAGGATGTGGTAAGAGATTTTGCCTGATCTCCCATTTCTTTATCTGAAAAAATTAAAACAGGGGTGGTGTCTTGGATAATATAGCTTATTTCATCCTGGCTTAACCGCCGGTTAATGAGAACCAGTACAAGGTTGAGAGCGGATGCCGCACCGAATAGATGGAAAAAGACAGGATGATTCTTGCAAAGAACGGCAATCCTGCTGCCGGCTTTAAGATCCAGATTCTTGAGACCCTTGGCAAGTTTTGAAGTCTGCAAAAAAAGCTCGGCATAGCTTGTATCCATGGCTTCCCAGTGAAGGGCGCAGGCCTTGCCATTATAGAGGGCGTTTTTTTCATAGATGTCAAAAAAGGTCAGGTTATGCAAATCGTTCATACAGAAGACTCCTTTTGTAAAAAGGATAAAAACAAAAATTTAATTCATTCTTGTACAGCTTTACTTCAATGCAACTCCTATCCAGATTTTAAAAAAACAAACGAGCGCTCAGTCTCAACACAATGTACTTTAATAATTTAATTTCAGCTGTTTTGTCAAAGACTTTTTTATTTTTTTCCCAAAGGGAAAAAAATGGTAAAAATTGAATAACCGGAATTTAAGCAATCTTCCTGGCTTTGGCAAAAGGGACATTTTTCAATATTTCCCGGGCATTTTATATCCTTGTCTTTCAAAAGAAAGCAACATCGTTCCGATACCATATCCAAAGTAAAACCATGGCGATCTGAAAATATTTTCATCCGTAACAAATCAGCGCCTTTTCCGCCGGCATTAAAGGCAAAAGGCGTTTTGGTTGAATACAGCAATGTTTCCTGGGTTGAAAAAAAACCTTCAAAGATTCTTTTCTGGGCATCAGCCTCAATTCCCACTCCGAAATCATGGATACTTAAAAGAACACCGGATTTTTCAGTTTTAAAGGAAATGAGAATTTTCCCTTTATCCGGCGTGTTTTCAATGGCATTTTTAATAAGGCCACCCATCATTTTATCTATGATTTCTTTTGGCAAAAGAAGCGTCGGCAGATTGTCATCCATAAAAATCTCTATATTAATCTGCCTGAATTCAAATTCAGGTTTAAGGGAAGAGTAAAATTTACTGAAATATTCAGAAAACTTAATAGATCTGTAACTAATGGACCTGGGACCGAATTTTTCATCAATCAATTGGCTGATGGAATGTTCAAGCTGATCAGCAGAAAGACTCTGCTGGATAATGGTTTCCAGTTCGTCCTGGCAGACTTCAAACATTTTTAATAATAGTTTCTGGGCGGAATAGGTCTTGTCTTCCATGATATCTGCAACCTCATCCTGTATATCAACAATCCTGCCCAGATTTCTTTCAATCCTGTTCAAAGTGGCAGTGACATTTAATCCGGGTATTGATTCAAGCTTTTTATTTAAGATCTGTAAGGAGCCGTTAAGGACAGCAACTGGTGTCTTTAGCTCATGGGAAAGGTGGTTGATGGCTTTGCCTTTGGCCCGGTTCATGGAAGCCACATCCCGGTATGCCTCCCGGACGGCTTCGGAAAACCTTGCATTTTCAATGGATATGGCAATAGTTCCAGCAATCATTGTCAAAAGTTCCATATCATTATAATCAAACGGGTTCTGTTTTTTGTTAATGGCACAGAGAACTCCAATGATTCTGTCCTCACTTTTAATCGGTACTTCCAGAAGGCTTCGTGTCTGATAACCAAGCGTTTGATCTCTTTGGGGGTAATCTTGGACCAATTTTTCAACATCATTTACCAGGGCATATTCACCTGTTTTAATAATTTTTCCAGCCAAAACCGAGTCTGCCGGGAAACGAAATGTTTTTGCCCTTTTTTCCGTATCTGAATTATCATAAGAGGCTCCCGTGAAAAATAACTCGTCTGTAATTTCATCATATAAAAGAACCATTGCACCTTCTGTGTTTAAGATTCCTTTAACCTCTTTTGAAATATAATTCATAAGATCTTCAAGCTCAGGATATTCCGGCAGGAGAGCCGAGATGCGCATAATGGTTTTATTGTTTGCAGCAAGTCTTTTTTCTGCTGTAATATCCCTTAAAATGACAAAGTTTTCCGTTAAGCCGGTTTTAAATCTTTCGTAGGATGCCGCCCAGATCACCACATCCAGAACCGTGCCATCCCTTGTCAAGCGTTTTGTCTCGTATCGGGCCAGGGATTTGTCTTCTCTGAATTTGGCCAGCATGTCATTGGTTTCAGTTTCAAGGGCTTTGGGTACAAAGGGAACGGGTTTGCCCTTGAGATCTTCAAGGGACCAGCCAAAGGTTGTTGAAAAAGACGGGTTCAGATAGGAAACCTTCCCTTTGTCATCATAAACAACAATGGGATAAGGGATAAATTCCATGATTTTCCGATAGGTTCGGTATAATTCCCTGGTTTTGCTTTCGGCAATTTTTTCTTCAGACACATCCTGAAGGGTTTCAACTGCACTGATGATCTCTCCATTTTCATTGGTAATGGCGGATGCACAGAAAAAAAGCCACTTGCCTTCTTCACCCAGATCCGGGAAAAAATCCGTGGCTGAAAATTGATCTTTGGCTTTGTCTGACCTATTGTATTTGCTGCCATAATGTTCCACAATCTGGGCATCCGATGATCTGTCTATGATAAGATCAGCCATTGCGGGACGGCGGCTTGAATAAAAGGCTTTCCACTGGTGGTCTGTTCCAACCATTTCTTCGCATGAAAGACCGGTCAAATCTTCGCATGCCTTGTTAAAATGGGTGATCTTATGGGTGCTATCCAGAACAAAGATGGGAATAGGAGCATTGCAGATAATTTCTTGAAGTTCATGGTTTTTCTTTTCAAGCTCTTTTATTTTCTTTTCAAGTGTTTTGATATCATTGGCATCATTGGTCATAAATAAACTCCATAAAGACTTTACAAGATTGATTGATCCTCGTATAACCTGAAGGTCACACGTAACAAAATTTATGATTTAAAAGATCCTAATAGTTTTTTGGAAAAATGTAGTCAATTCATAACAATCGGATACAATATATAAAATCATTGATTGATATTGCAAGGATTTTAAAAGGTTCAACCCAAAAATGCCAGACACAATAATTAAAACAGAAATTCTTATTCATGATCTAAAGGTTCCCATTTCAGTAATAGATGCCGGGGCAAAATCACTTTTGAATCGGCAGGATTCTTATGGCCCTCTGACAGATAAGCAAGTTAAAGTATTAAAGAGGATCATAAGAAACACACTGACCACCCAAAGGCTTGTGAATGATGTACTGGAGCTTGGAAGATCCAGGGAGGGCGTTATGATAACCTCTGATTTCCCAGTCTCAGTCCTTGTAACATCTGTTTTAATGGAAATATTTGATTTTTCTGATCCAGGTGTGGCAGAGGTTATTCGAAAAACTCAAACCTATGATGAGCTTGAACAGGTGGTACAGGCAAGTGGCACCAGGTTGTCATTTGGTCACAAATTGTGGAAAACTGTGGTTCATCTTGATGAGGCCAAGGTGAGACAGATCTTGAGGAATCTTGTTACCAATGCATTTAAGCATCGAGTTTCTTTTGTCGAGATTTCAGGCAGAATTGTGGATAAAAAGCTGATTTTAAAAGTAAAAGATGACGGCCGGGGCATTCCATCCACAGATCACCAAAAAATTTTTGAAATCTATTTTACAACGGGATCATCCATTGAGAGTGCCATCAGAAGTCATGGCCTGGGGCTTGCCGGGGTAATGGTGCTGTTAAAGGATATGGGAGGATCTTTGACCTTGAATTCAGACAATGGGAAAGGGGCTGAGTTTATCGTAACAATCCCGATATGACCCCGTTTAATTAGTGCCCGACCGAAAAAGATCATATGGTCTTGTTCTGCAATGGTAATGGAAAAATTATCCGCAAATTATTCTCAATAAAAAATCAGTGGCAGGCTTCTTCTCTTTCTGAGCAATCCGCTACGGGTGAATACTATAATGGGGCACCCTTTTTTTCACATCCCAAAATTCAGTTAAACCATTGCCGGGCAAGGCTTACAAAAATTTATAAAATTGCATTTTTTTTAATAATTTTGCTATTGTTGCCACAATGCCAATCCTGGCATTGTGGCAACAATAGCATCAATGTGTACCAGATACTATTTCCCATTTTGAGTGGCCTTCTGCCCCAGAGGAGGCAAATCTTTTCAATGATGATCGGCTTACCGAACGTAAGCATATTTTGCCGCCCTTCTTTTCTGGTCTACATATCATAAAAATCATAATATATCATTGTGCCCTATTTAACCAATTTTATATAAAAAATGATTGAAGTTGAGATTTCAATCAATGATTTTTTTCTCCAATTAAAACGAATATCAGGATAAGATTTTAATTATACTTTTGTATGTATAAAATTTAATCTTGCGTTTTCTGGCTGGGAGTGATTATCTCCAATAAATGTTCATAGGGGTTTGATTTTTTTAGCTTTTATTTTTTCCATATAGTTGACTTTCAAATCCGAAGTTGAAATAGTTGTCTATACTAAATGTGGTATTTTGGAAATATTTAAAAAGCCCGGACTGGTGGATGAAACGCTCAGTAATCTGCCAGATTTGACTCCTGACCGATTATGCCATTATTAAATGATAGTAATTCACAACATATCAGATATTTTTTGCATTTCCAAAATTTTTAATGTATTTTACTTATGGATAATACTGAGTGGAAATCAATAAATTTTATGCTAAATAAAATTTGAAAAATGAATGGGGGATGCCATGCATTTAAAAACTTCGGATTTATCGCTTATGGATCTTGGATTTGGTGGATACACCTGCAATTGGGGGACGCATTTTTGTGGGCTTTATGAAACGGAGGCGGAAAGAGATGCTATTATGTTTGGTTTCCTCGCCCAAGGTCTTCGAGAACGTGAACTTCTCGTCTGTTGCCCTGACGAGCATCATCACGATCACGCCATAGACAGTACCCAGGCATTGTGTCCAGGTGTCGATCATCCTGATTCGGATTCATTTAGATTATTCCATTCCCGCGATTTGTACCATCCACAAGGTTTTTTTTCTCCTCATGACATGCTAAAGGCTCATGACGATATTTGGGATGAAAACTTACGTTTGGGAGCCAGAAACGTTCGGGGTACTGCGGAGATGGGTTGGGCACTTGAGAAAATTCCAGGAGTGGAAAATCTCATGGCCTACGAATCACTTCTCAATACTTTTATTTGGGGAAAGACATGGATAAGTATCTGTCTCTATGATGTTAACCGTTTCCCTGGATCAACAATCATGAAAGTACTTCAAGTACACCCATTCGTCATAACAGGGGGGGGTATCTTTGAAAATCCATATTTTATGCACCCCGAGAAATGGCTTGCCAAATACGCGCCGGAATTCTTAAAAGCCATATGAGAGAATTTGATGAAGTTATCACATGAAGTGTTATTAGCTCTTGCATATGTGTCACAAATATCCGATCCTGATTCGGTGAGATCTCGATTTATAGAATCTCTTAACGGGCTCGATGAATCTTTCTCCTTCGAATTTTATGATCGTTTGCCGCCGGGGGTTCCAGAAGATCAGATCATCCCTATTACAACACTTAATTCGTCTTTCGGGTTTGCTGTGATGGCAAAAAGCCAAAAAATTTCAGAGGTTGATCAGGCTGTCTGCAGAAACGCTTTTAAATTTTTAGCAATCCTTATCGAAAACAGACATCAGGCAAGTGCTCTGAAATCAAAGAACGAATCTTTGTTAAAGGAAATTAAAATTGAGAAATCACTGGTTAGAACCGTTCTTGATACGATGCCGATAGGTGTTTGGGTCGAAGATGGGAATGGTAAAATTCTCATGGAAAATCCTGCCAATGAGAAAATAAGGACAGACACTCTTTATATCGGCAAAGATTGGAGAGTTGGCACGGGGAAATCAATAGCGTTTGAAGATTGGGGTATAGCTCACGCGATCAAAGCCTGCGAGACAGTCACAGATCAAGAAATCGATATTGAATGTTTAGATGGCTCACTCAAAACCATTCTCCATTCTGCTGCGCCTCTTTTAAATGATGACAGGAGAGTTGTCGGTGCAATCGGAATCAATCAGAATATAACCGAGCGCAAACGAACAGAGAAAGCACTCAAAATCAGCGAAGGGCTTTTCCGCGACATGGTTGAAAAATTGCCCTTCCCATTGGCCGTGGGTACGACTGATAATAAAACCGAATACGTCAATCCCAAGTTCACAGAGGTTTTTGGCTATACCATAGGGGACATTCCCAATCAGAAGGCTTGGCGGGAGAAGTTTTTCCCTGATCATGAATACCGATCAAAAATGTCCAGCGAGGTAGACCGCTGGATCGAAAAAAATGAATATTTAACTACATTCACAAGGCGATACACAGATAAGTGGAGTCGGGAACACGATGTGATCGTCACTGTAATGAATCTCAAGGATCGATTTTATAATATAATAGAGGATATTACCGAGCGCAAGCAGGCCAAAAAAGATAAAGAGAAGCTTCAAGCCCAACTCCAACAGGCCCTGAAAATGGAGTCCATCGGCACCCTCACGGGGGGGATTGCCCACGATTTTAATAATATCATGGCTATTATTCTTGGTAACACAGAGCTTGCCTTGGATGATGTTCCAAAATGGAATTCTGCTCATTCCAGCCTTGAAGAGATTAAAACTGCCAGTCTCAGGGCAAAAAATATTGTAAAACAGCTTTTAAGTTTCAGTCGTAAGACCGACCAGAAACTGCAACCCATTCAAATTGCTTCAGTCATTAAAGATGCGCTGCAATTCATGCGATCAACGATTCCAACCACCATAAATATTCACCGGGATATTCAAACCACTTATGAAACGATCCTTGCTGACCCGACCCAGATTAACCAGATCATAATGAACCTGTGCATCAATGCTTCCCACGCCATGGAACAAACCGGCGGAGACCTGACTGTCACTGTAGAGAAAGTGATATTGGATTATCAATCACTCAAAGACTATCCCGACCTGAAAAGCGGCGATCATGTGAAGATAATGATAAGCGATACAGGCCCGGGCATAGCCCCTGGAATTATTGATCAAATTTTTGATCCCTATTTTACAACCAAGGAAGTCGGTAAAGGTTCCGGTATGGGTTTAGCCGTGGTGCACGGCATTGTTAAAAGCCATGACGGAGCAATTGCCATTGACAGCAGTTTGGGTAAAGGCACAAAATTTACCATACTTTTCCCTTTGGCTACAGCAAAAACGATGGTTAACGCCCGGACACTCCAGGATATTCCCAGAGGAAGTGAAACCATATTATTTGTGGATGATGAAATATCCATTACAAAGATGGTAAAAAGGATGTTTGAGCGCCTGGGATACAAAGTTGAAACCGCCACAACACCTCAAGATGCTTTAGAACTATTCCGTTCAAACCCTGATCATTTTGATCTTGTCATAACTGACATGACCATGCCACAGATGACGGGGGTTAAATTATCTGAAAAACTAATGGAAATTCGTTCTGATATTCCTATTATTATCTGTACTGGTCATAGTGCCCTTGTTGATGAAGAAAAGGCCAAAGAGCTGGGGTTGGCAGCATACGTCATGAAACCAATCAACATGCTGGAAACTGCACAAACTATTCGAAAGGTATTGGATAAATAACACACTGTTTTTTGGAACTTTTGGAACAGGAAAAATCCCGTATCTTGTGGTTGGGTTGAATATTATTTTGTCACTTTGTATTAAATTATATGGACCAAGACCATTGTAATAAGCCATTCTTCCATATTACGGTTAATAATATATCAAAAACATTTTAGCAGATTTTATAAATTTCTTTTCAGGCGTGAGGACCAAATTCAAGTTGGTCTCCAATTATGTTGCCAGTTTATTTTGTTGCGAGTTTTTTCTTCTAATAAATCTTTAAAAAGATCTATTTTCTTTGAATTTAATTCTTTTACTTTTTTTTTCTCATTTTTTTTCTTTTGACAGGAAATATTTAACGCTTTGCTGATTAAACCCGGCATTGTTTTGGCAAAATCAGCAGCCTTTTAATTGTATTCAGCGGCTACCCCGCCAAACCCTGCCCCATTTATTTAAATGATACCCCGCCGCTCTTTCGTATAAGCCGATCATAGATTTGAGGGAGTACCAGGTCTATGAAAAAGAAAATACGAAGACGTAAGTGTAAAAATTTTCATGATCTATTCATACCGGATACCTGTCAATTAAAAAGGTAAAAAAACCAGCAAAAAATAGAGTCATCAGAAGTGGCTAAAAATGCCAAAAAAGCCGAGACTGCTTATCGCTCATTACAGCAAAAAGGCTTGATAGAGATCAGGCATGGTGGGGGGGCATTTGTACAAGAGATTGACAGCGCAATGGTAGGCGATACGCTATCTACTCTCATCCGACACCGTCGGGTTTCCACTCAGCATTTACAGGAATTCAGGGAAGCCATCGAAGTCCGTTGTGCAGCCTATGCTGCCGAACGGGCAACTCCTGCGCAAATCAACAATCTTAAACTTCTGATCAATCAGATGGAGGATATGCTCAAATCAGTGAACGATGGCCATTTGCGATTCTACGAGTTGGAACTCAATCTCCATACCGAATTGGCAAAAATATCGGGTAACCCAATGTTTGAATGGTTCGCCAGTACTTTTGAACGAAATGCTGCTGCCTTCAGTGATATCCTGACCCACCAATCCGAAAAACCAGAGGAAGCACTCAAAGATTGGCGTGATTTTATCAAAGCGATAGAAAACAAAGAAGTTACCAAAGCAGCAATGATAATAGGGTCACATATTTTTCGATTTGGAAAAATACTCGAAGATCTGGATCAAGATAAAAAGGAGAATCAATGAAGACGCAATACAATGCTATTATTATTGGTTCGGGTATTATTGGGTGCAGCATTGCCTTTGAATTAAGCAAAAAGGGCTGGAAAACCCTGAACATTGACAAACTCAAAGCAGCCGGTTACGGCTCAACAGCCAATACTTGCGCAGTGATCAGGACTCATTATTCAACTCTGGATGGTACAGCGGCTGCCTATGAAAGTTATAAATACTGGGATGCGTGGGATAAATACTTGGGGATAGAAGATCCAATGGGATTGGCAAAATTCAATAAACGAGGGGTTCTGGTGATGAAATCCCATGTAAATGAGCATCTCAAAAAAGTCAAAAGCATGATGGACCAAATCGGTATCCCCTATGAAGACCTGACATTTGAGCAGGTCAAAGAAAAATTTTCAATGTTTGATGATACTAGTTACTACCCACCGCGTCGTCCTGAAGACCCAAAATTCGGCACACCCAATGATATACCTATTCAAGGCGCTATTTACTATCCGGAAGGAGGATTTATCTCTGATCCGATTTTGTCAGTTCACAATGTTCAGGTCGCAGCAGAAGCCCATGGGGCAAAGTTCAAATTCAATGCAATAGTGTCCGATATTTTGAAAGAAAATGGAAAGGTTTTAGGTCTTATTCTGGAAGACGATACCATCATTGAATCACCAGTGGTCATCAACGCGTCTGGTCCCCATTCCTTTGTCATTAATCGCATGGCCGGTGTTGAAAAGGGAATGAAGATCAAAACCCGAGCACTGCGCCATGAAGTGGTTCACCTGCCTGCACCCGAGGGCGTTGACTACGAATCCAGCGGCTGTCCCAGCTCAGATAGCGATATCGGAGGTTATTGGTGTCCTGAGGTTGGCAACAATATTCTGTCCGGCAGTGAAGATCCCGAATGCGATCCAAAGTAATGGGTTGAGAATCCCGATGAATTTAATCGGGATCTTACTGATCAAGCAAAAGTTCAAGCTCTCAGATTAGCCCAGCGAATTCCGGGGATGGGAATTCCCAACCAGATCCAGGGCGTTGTTGATCTCTATGATGTCGCTGATGACTGGATACCTATTTATGACAAATCAGATCTGGATGGTTTCTATATGGCAGTCGGCACTTCCGGCAATCAATATAAGAATGCCCCTGTTGTAGGGAAAATGATGGCAGAACTTATCGAGCAGTGTGAAAACGGCCACGACCATGATACCGATCCAGTGGTCTTCCACCTTGAAAAGATTGACTATGATATCAATATGAAATTTTATTCCCGGTTAAGAGAAATTAACAAAGAGAGCAGTTTCTCGGTTTTAGGCTAACAATGACTTTGGACAATAGGTTTGCCGATGAATTCATGGCCTCCTGTGACAAGGTCCTTATCATTGAGAAAACAGATATCTGCAGAAAAACAATCTGGATACATATGCCATGGAGCTGGGTGGGCCACGATCCACCAACCTGGCTATGATCTCTGTTTAATCGGCTTTTGATGTGGGATCGTTGAGCGGCATAAAAAATATTAATCTCAACCATTATAGAGCAGGTTTGAAAGGGTTTTTAAATTTTTAGTTTTGAAAAGATTGAAAAATATAATCATTATTAATTTGACATTGAAATCACCGGTAGTCTATGATATCGTCATCAAGTCATTAATATAGACAGTTAATTAGGAGTCTCTTTGTTATGAGCATTCAATCCCTTGACAGGGCCATCAGTATTCTTAATCTGTTTAAAAATAGCCGTTATCCAATTGGAAGTTCTGAAATAGCTAATAAACTTGGATTGGCAAGAACAACAGTTCACGGTCTGGTTAGCACCCTCATGAGAAATGGAT
>Ga0208648_1001731_pt1 | contig 16673 bp, 6 predicted proteins | sample AntAceMetag02UKL_FD_184772 | JGI IMG/M metagenome (GOLD analysis project Ga0208648, IMG submission 184772) | Saline lake microbial communities from Ace Lake, Antarctica - Antarctic Ace Lake Metagenome 02UKL (SPAdes) (version 2) | ecosystem: Environmental > Aquatic > Non-marine Saline and Alkaline...
TATATTGAGAACATTCTTCAGGTACTATTTCGGCATCATCCCATGTTATTCCGTTAATAAATTTATATTCATAGAAATCACCGGAAGAAAGAATAGTAGTGTATGAGTAAACATTATCACCTGTTGTTGTCATCTCAGTAGCAGCAGGATCCCATCCCTGGAAACCACCGGCAACATGTATTCCTTCGGGTGAAACTTCTTCATTGCTCATGTCAACCTGGAAAGTAATTTCTACATCAACAGGAGGATTTCCGCAGGGCCCGCATTCAGCAAAGCATACAACATCAAGAGTAGTATTTACATCAGGTGCAGTAAGAAATCGATTATTATTGTTTGCACATTCCGGGGGTACACTTTCATCTTCACCCCATTCATCTCCATTGATATACTTAAACTCATGATATTCCTCCGAATTTAAAGTAAATGTAATAGAAAATATATTATCTCCAATATCTGATAATTCGGATGAATTAGTATTCCAACCTTGAAAACTTCCTGCAACATGAACACCATCGGCTGAAACTTCTTCGTTAGTCATATCTACCTGAAAAGTTACTTCTACTTCAGTAGGCTGGCCCCCACATGGATCACAACTTCCAAAACAAACAAGATCCAACTCGGTATTTACATCAGGTACAGTTAAATACCTGTTATTATTATTTGAACATTCGGGAGGAACACTTTCGTCCTGTCCCCATTGATTTCCATTTATGAACTTATATTCATAATAATCATCTACTGAAAGAATAAGAGTAACCTGATAAACATTATCGCCAACATCAGTTAGTTCGGTCGTTCCGGGATCCCAACCCTGGAAACTTCCTGCAACATGAATACCGTCAGGTGAAACTTCCTCATTAGTCATATCAACCTGGAAAGTAATTTCTACTTCAGGAGGGGTACAAACGACACAACTACCAAAACATACAGGTTCCAGTACAATTGCGGTTTCAGGAACTGTAATAAAACGGTTTCCATTTTGAGCACAACCAGCCGGTACACCTTCATCTTGCCCCCATTGATTTCCATTTACGAATTTATACTCATGATACGATTCAAATTCTAAGTCAATCGTAACTGCATAAATTGTTCCGCTTTCTAATAAGAGTTCGGTGGCAGCCGGATCCCATCCCTGAAAACTACCTGCAACATGAACACCGAATTCAGAAACAATCTGCTCGGCCATGTCAACCCTTAATGTGACATCAACGGCATTTGCCCTGTTGGTCATTCCGATTAGGAATACTGCTATTAGCAAAATTCCTGTAAATTTTGTTGTAAAATTTTTCATAAGTAATAGTTTTTATTAATAAATATGTTTTATTAGTTCATAATTCTAAAGTTAAACGGCTTAAAATTAGTAAATTTTAATAGAAGTAGCAAAGAAAAACAGGTTTTTTTTCTGGTTTTTGGAAATAAAGGGAAAATTTATTATGGAAGTCTTCGGAACTAACTGATGCAAACGTTTGTTATAAAAGCTTTTTAAAGGAAGGAAATAAATAAAAAAAAGAAAAAATTACAATTATGTGGAATTTCGGATAATAAGTTTAGTTTTTATTTGCTTTTCTTCAGGTAAAAAACCGTCATAGCCATTTTTTATTCGTTTAAAAAGCAGTTTTGTTGCTTCCCTACCAATTTCATATCCGAATTGATCAATTGAAGTCAGGCTTGGTGTTGTAATTTCAGCACTAAAACTGTTTTCGAAACCGACAATTCTAATATCTTCGGGGATCTGCAATCCTAATTCTTTGCTTGATAACATTATACCGAAAGCTGTCCTGTCGTTGACGGCAAAAATGCCATCGGGCCTTTCAGCTTTTTTCAAGACTGAAAGTGCAATTCTTCGGCTATCTGAAAAAGTATCGCATGGAAAAAAAAGATTTTGGTCGATAGGCATATTATTATCGGATAAAGCATTTTTATAACCTTCATACCTATTTTTTCCAATTGAAAGATTTGTTGGAGCAGAAAATATAGCGATTCGCTTACAACCTCTTTCTATTAAATGATTAACAGCAATGTAAGCCCCGTGATAATCATCCGACATCACTTTATCAACATTTAATTCATCGCTTATCCTGTCGAATAAAACTAATGGAATTTTGCAATTAATTAATTTTTTGATGTGAGAAAGGTCTTTTGTTTCTTTTGATATTGAAACCAAAACACCATCAACCCGATTTGATAAAAGGCTCTGCGTATTTAAAACCTCTCGCTTATAAGATTCATTTGATTGGGATATAAAAACATTAAAGTCGTTATTATAAGCAATTTCCTCAACTCCGCTGATTATGGTTGAAAAATAATTATGCATAATCTCCGGAATAATAAGACCGATTGTTCTTGTGGATTTATTTCTAAGGTTCAAAGCAATCTGATTTGGTTTGTATCCAAGCAAATCGGAAAGTTCCTTAACAGCCTTTTTTGTTTTGGGGCTAATATCCGGATGATCGCTTAAAGCCCTGGAAACAGTTGATATAGAAAACCCAAGTTTTAATGCAATATCTTTTATAGTTATCTGATGCTTCATTACGAATAAGTAAAATTCTCAATACCTAATCGCAAAAATACAAAAAGAATTAGCTTAGGAATTATTTTTTGCAAACGTTTGCAAAAATTTTACTTCAATTTTCATTCATCGGATGAATTATCAAGATTATATGGAAATAGTGACAACTATTGTACAATTATATATCTAACTCATCCAATGATTTCTTCAGTTTATAAAATTATAAGTTTTTGAATATTATAATCATCATCTGATTCAATTTTAACATAATATACTCCGGTTTTCAAATCCGCAATATTTATTGAATGAGAAATATCGCTTTTGTAAAGAATCTGCTCACCAACCGAATTAAAAATTGTTATTGTAAACGAAGAATCAGCAGGCAATAAATAAATTATATCCCGAGCCGGATTCGGATAAAATGATAGTTTTTCTTTTTGAGAATTTATTGAAGATAAAGATTTTTCAATTTTTATCACACTATATAAACCATCGTCTGTGGGATAAACTTTTTCAATGTATGTATCATCATAATCACTTACCATTTTATATTCAAACGGGATTATTGAATGAGTTGAAAAATCCCAAACCCTTAAAGTAATTGGCTTGCCGGATTTATATCCTTTTCCGGAATTCGTTGTACTAAAAATTGGCAACTCATTTTCGAAAACATTTTGAGCATTTATTTTAATTGCACCAATAATATTTTCGCCTTCAAAAGCTGCTACTTCATCACCCATATCTAAACCTTCAATATAAATTGTGAAAACCGGATCTGCTGCGTTTCCACCCTCGAAATCGAAATGCTCAGGTTTTAATTTCTCCGTTCCCGAAAATTTTTCCTCTGAAGCAGGATAAATCAGAATATCCGAATCATTCATTTTTACGAGATAACCCTCTTTTTGATTTAGGTTTCCAATCCCATTAACCCACACAGGACCAATTTTGCGAAACATATTACCGCTTGAGTTTCTAACAAAATTTAGATTTTCTAAAATATCATTAAAAGCAATTAACGCATCCATTTGATTTGTTCGCAAATAACTAATAAATTGGTAACCGCTTGAAAGCCCAATAGGAGTTTGAGGATTAATCAATTCACCTGCCATTTCAAAGTTGTCGGCAAAATTCATTTTGACCAAATATCCTTCTGTTGTAACCCAATCGCCGATTCCGTTTACCCAAACAGGCCCGATTTTACGAAGCATATTTCCTGCCGAATTTCTTACAAAATTAAGATTATCATTCAAAATTTCCGAAAAAATCTGAATCATATCCGGTTCTTCGGGAATAATATTCGAAGAAATGATTTGGTAACCTGCATTTAAGTTAAATTCAAGTATTTGAGTTCCTGGTAATATTTCGATTTGCCATGTAATTTCATCAGCTTGATTATTCGGAACATTATCGCTAACTATGGCTGAAAGCATATGCACTCCAACAATAGATTCTTCGGCAAGCAATGAATAACTTGAAATTTCTGAAACCAATTCTTCATCAAAAAACCAATTATAAGCTAAATCATCATCTTCGGGATCGGAGGCTGTCACCGAAAAGTCAATAGTTTCACCAACTTGCATTGAAATATTTAATTGTTCGGGTTCATAACTTGTGATTTCAGGAGGCAAATTTGGCAAAACAAAAGCCTGGTTTGGAGTCATTCCCATTACCGGCATTGCTGATGAAATATATGGCTCGAAAAACGAGTAAACCGTAGATAAAGTGGGATGGTTTCCTGTTGGATTTCCAATTGGAAATGCTTTTGGAATTATTTGACTATCTTCTTCAGAAACATGTAGTGAAATTGCTATTCCCTGAGGATCACCTAAAGAACTCCATGGAATTGATAATTCCGTCAATCCGTTTTCCTGCCATCCTTCATAAGAATTACATCCTGCATTTCCCGGATATTGCCAACCTTTAGCTTCCCAATGATTTAATTGAATTGATCCACCGCCACCTTCAATGGCTACCTGGTATTCGGGCCTGAATGGGTTAGCAAAATTAACTCTTCCCCATGAACCTGTATTGGCTCCGCTTCCCGAGATTTGATCGGTATCAATATTTACAAAAAGATCACCATCGGAGTTTAGATCAAATTCATAAAAACCTATGTAAAGATTTTGATCATCCCAGGTTAGGAAAACCGAGTATTCATCAAAATCCATTAATTCGGAACCGGGATCAAAATCATTAGTTCCATCAATGCTAATTGAATGAGGCGTTGAGCCGGATAGAGTTGTAAAATTTGCAATATTATCTCCTTCAATCTGATTACCGTTTAAATCCATTATGTTTTCCGCAATTATCTCTCCGGCATCACCGGGAACCCAATTTTCCTGAATGCTTAGGTGAACTTTTCGCCAATCAGGTTGTCTGATAGCTGAAAACAAAGTGTAATTATTTGAAAAGGAAATAAACAAATAATTTGATATATTTTGTGAACTTGCAAGATCGACAGCTTCGCTAAAAGTTATTTCAACTGTGTTTTGATCAATTTGAAAAGCTAAATCATTTAATTGCGGGGGTATGAAATCCATGTTCTGAGCGGCAATAATATTTAACTCAGGAACAACTGTTCCCGAAGGAGTTGAAGTTGGGCCTGCAAATAATCTTGTATTAAATTGATTATAACCTTTAATTTCATCACCTTTAACCAAGGTTCCCTCGAATTCAATATTGTGATTTGCACCACCATTTCCAAGAATCAATGCAACTGTTGCACCTGAAGCTGAATTTCGTTGTCCGCAATATGAACCATTATCGCCCCAAATTCTTTGAATGTGATCTTTACCCGACCAAATCAAGTCCATTAGTCCCGGAGACCAACCTGATTTTATATATCCGCTTCCATCGAAAAAATCATAATAAACACCAAGATAGTTAACTTCCGAAGTTAGTTCAATAGTTTTACTAACACCCGACTGCGAAAAGTTCACTCTGACTGTATCACCGGAACTTTGCAGGATGTCAATTTCATAAATTGAGTTCTGCAGGTTTGGATAAACATCGGAAAGAGCTGCAACATGATTGTTGGAACTTTCGTTATAATCACCATCGGTTTCGGCCCAGTAAGCCATATCTGATCCAACAACCGAATATGCTTCACCTTGAATGTTTTTATAAAACAACCAATTGATTTTTCCACCAATGCTTTCGAAAACGGCAAAGATTTTATCATTATGAATAATAATTTCATCAACTCCATCATGGTCGATATCATTATTATAAGCAGCCGGGCCTGCCGAAAATTGCCCGTCGGCCCATCTCGATGCTTCGGCATAAACATTTGCATTTTTTATATGAGCAGAATAGCGGTGTTCCCAATCTGCAATTTCTCCATCGGTATGCCAGCCGGTTTCATGCAGATTTATCATTAAAATATACCATGCAAGTTGAGCCAAATTATTATCGGGAGCTGTAATAATATTATTGTATGCATCGCTCCAAACATATCCGTAATTCCATTTTGGTTCGTGAAAATCGGAATGAGAAGCTGTTGACGCCCAATTGATATACCAACTATTATTACTGCCGCCATAACCGTTTTCGCCTCCTAATAGGCCGTAAGTCCCTGGTGTGATCTCAGCGCCTGTACCGTTAAAATCGGAATTCATCATGGCATCTTCTAATTTCCAAACATTGACACCGGGGAAATTATCATAACAATACCATAAAACACTTTCGTAATTGTCAAGGAAAAATGTTCCGTCATGCTCGTTCATTTCGGCAGCAACTTCCCAGTCGGTTCCATAAACGCAAATATTATATTGGCCGATACCTGCAATTTGATTTTTTGCTGCAGTAGCATTATAATGCATATTACCAACAAATGTATTATTAATAGGTATAACTCTTAAATCAATACCCGAACCATTATTCATCCAATGTATTTTCCGGTTATCGTATCCGTTCAGGTGTGGGCCGTCATCCAAAACCACTCCCCAAACACCATGTTGTTGCCAATTATCGCCAAGCCAATCAACTACTCCTGCATCGGGGTAGCTTCCCGGCGAAAGCCAGACACGCTCGGGAATCCAGGCAGTACGAGGCTCATAATTATATCTGTAATCAACCATATCGCATTCAACACCAACCGACCAATCATTCATAATATTATTTGTGAAGGGCATTATATGTTGCCCGAGAGCAGAGGTCATCATTGAAACAATTCCCTGAGAAGCAAGGCTTTTTAGCCAATCATTAAATTCAGGATTATGCCACTCGGCAGCAGGCATCAACGTTCCCGACATATGAAAATTTCCGGGGATAGAAGTTGCCTCATGAACCTGTAAAACTTCATCGAAGCCACTACCTTCCAAACCACTTTGCCCATTGGGGCTTCCATAAAAAACTTCAGTATAAGTAAGTCCCTGATTACCATGATGAACAAAGGCACAATTTCCGTTTGCATCTGTGTTCTTTCCCTTAGAATAGAAATTGTCAGCCTGTTTTCCATCAACAAATATTGTTAAGTGAAATTCCATATCCTCAGGTTTTGTATCTGATGCAATATTGGTTTGCATTTCCCAAAGATTAATTTTGGGTGTACGAAGTTGATAAGTTTCATCTTTCGACAATTCCATCATTTTCAGATCGAAATGCCTATCGAGAATTATATTCTTATTTAATTTATTATTGATTTTTAATTCAAGGAATACCTCAGAATTTTGAAAAAGGTCTTCTGTTATAATATTATGTTTTCTGATAACCATATTATCGAAAGTAATTCTAAGAAATAATTGTTCGCCTTCGACTCTGACAAAAACCGAGCTAATATCTCCTGTCATAGCTTTACAATCTCCAATTTCATCGAAGTTTAGAATATCGGATTTCCCCCAAAAATTTACATCTCCACTAATAGTTTGCCCAAAAGATAAGTTAAGTGATAAAAACAGTAGAATTATGATAAAGAATGAGTAAATAAGTTTGTTTTTTTTCATAAGAGTTTAAATTATTGATTATCAAAAATATTCTCTATTAATTATTGCAAAAATAATAAAAATTAAAATTTTGTTAGTAGGGAAATCCTTTAATTGAATTTTTTATTACAAAAATTTTTTTTATTTTCGTTCTTTAAAATTTTTATAAATGAATTATTAATTAAATTTTATAGATTATGAAAAAAATTGTACTGATTATTTTTGCTGTATTATTTTATAGTGGACAACTTTTCTCTCAGTTTATAACTGCTGAGGATAATGCATCTAATTATGATACTTGGTCAGATGGTAATAACAATGGTTTTGGGTTTGCTGCATGGAATTTATGGACAGATGGTAATAGTGGTCATTTTCTGAAAAGTGCAAGTGGAGATGGTTTTGGAGACATTGATACCGGAGGAAAATCATTTGGAATGTGGGGTAACACAAGTGGTAGTGATTATTCTCATGCTAAAAGGGCTGTATCAAACTGGAGTAATGGCGCCATACTTACTATTGATATTGCAATTGCATATAGAAATGGGAATAAGGGAATTGATCTATATGCAACAGGTGATGAGCATATATATAATTTTAATGCAAGTGAAGATCAATATAAAGTTCAGGGAGGAAATTTAGGTTGGGATTATAGCCAAACATCTATTTTTCAATTAAAAGTCGAACAAAATGGCTCAAATGTTGATATTACTGTAACACGGGGAGTTAATACGGACTTAAAAACTATTGTTGGGAAAACTTTAGAATTTTTTAAACTTTATTGTGGGAATACAGAATCAGGAGACTTAAATAACCTTTATTTCAATAATTTACAAATTGAATATTCAGATCCCACTGAAGTTCCTTCAGCTGCTAATGTTGAAATTAATGGTATAATTGTCCTTTCATCCGATGAAACACTAACAGTAAATGATTTAACAATTGGTGGTGGCAATACTTTTACAATTCAATCTAATGCCTCTGGAACAGGCTCCCTGATAACCAACGGAACAGTATCAGGAAGTGTTACATTTCAAAGATATATTACAGCTTGGTCTGATGCAAGTCACGGTTGGCATTTTCTTGCCTCACCTGTTGCTACTTTTGATATTAACGGATCTGATTTTGATCCGGGGGAAAATGATGACCTTTACGGATGGGCAGAATCAACCGGATTGTGGATGAATCATAAAGCGGGCGATCCAACTCAAATTGTTCCAGGCACAGGTTATTTTACGTCATGGCAAGCAACGGATACAAAGAATTTTTCCGGTACTCTGAATAATTCCAATATCTCCAAGTCAAATCTTTCTTTTACAGAAGGAAGTACAAATACAGGCTGGCATTTGCTCGGAAATCCGTTTCCGTGCGCATTAAAATGGGCAACATCATGGAGCCTTTCAAATGTAAATACTACTGCAAAAATCTGGAATGAAAGTAGTGCCAGTTATTCGGATATTACATCGGGTGAAACTATTCCGGCAACTCAAGCATTTATGGTTTATGTTTCAAATGCTACAAACTCCCTTACTATTCCAACAGCCGACAGAACACATAATTCACAAGCATGGTATAAAGATGAGGAAATAAACAAAATAAAACTCACAGCCTATGATCCTGAAGGAAATACAGCACAGGAAAGCATTATAAAATTCAATGAAAATGCTACTGCAAGCTTTGATAATGAATTCGATTCTTATTTTCTGGCAGGATATGCACCACAATTTTACTCGGTGATTAATGATGAATTTGCTGTTTCAACAAATACTTTAACTGAAATTTCTGAGCAATTAAGTATTCCTTTTAGTTTTATAAAAAATTCATCTTCTAACTTTTATATTGAAGTTGAAGGCATCGATAATATCTTCCCTCAAACATTAGTTTCGTTGGTTGATTTAAAGACAAATACAACTCAAAACTTACTGGAAAATCCGGTATATACTTTTGAGTCATCAGAAGGTGATGATGCTGAAAGATTCCTGATTCAATTTGGTGTTCTTGGCCTCGAAGAAGAAAGCCTTGAAAACAAACTAAATTTCTATGTCTATAACAATACTCTGAATATTGTTAATAATGATCTGAAAAATGGCAAAATACAAGTTTTTGATATGTTTGGCCGACAAGTTTTGGAGAAAAGAATTTCAGGACAAGAAAATTCAATAAATCTTAATTTGCCTGCTGCAAATTATGTTGTCAGAATAATTTCTGAGAAAAATATTATTAACAGAAAAATACATATTGATTAAAAATAAGTTAAAAAAATAATTATGAAAAATAAGTTAAAAATTTTTACAATAGTTTTATTAGTAGCCGGAGTTACTATGATTTCATCAAACCTTAATGCTCAAACCGATCCACCTCCACCTCCACCCTCAGGACATGGAGAAGCAGGTAATCAGCCTCCAGGTGGTGGTGCACCAATAGGTGGCGGATTATTTATCTTGCTTGGTTTAGGTGCTGCATATGGGGCTAAAAAATTGTTTGGGAAAAAGGAAGAAGAGTAAAGTCTTTTGATGGAGTAATGGAGTATTGGAGTGATGGAAAATAAACTCTTAAGGTTTAAGAAACTTTCCAATACTCAACACTCTATCACCTCCTTTTTATTTATACTGAAAATAAATTAATTGAAAAATAAAGCACAAGAGAAATACTGGATAGTTACGTTCAATTCAGTAATATATTTTTTATTGGCGTATTATTCAGTTATTTTACTAACAAATATTTTCTCTTTAATACTTGCCAGAATCTATGGTTTTAAAGGCGTGCTTTATTATTTTGGTTTTACTTTAAACATTACCGATGAGCAATGGACTGATGATTTGGTTTTTTTTATTTTCTTTTTTGGTATTTCATTTTCATTACTGATTGGAATAATTTCCGAAAGAATTTATAGAAGGGTAAGAAAATCTTCAAATCACGATAAGTTGTTTTTTTTCTGGGTATATTTAATTTCTTTTACTTATTTTTTTGGCAATGTAATAGTTGGAGTAATTTATTTTTTCGGTATTGGAGCCGTTTTCGCCTATTATTCCGTTCCTTTTTTTATAAAAATTTTTTTAGGAGCGATAGCATTTTTTGCTTTGATTATGCTTGGAAGGTATTCAGTTAGAAATGCAATACTTACGTTTAACTCATACTTTCAGGAAGTTAGAGAAGCGGATATTTTGAAATATTTGAATTTACAAATATTGTATCCGGCTTTGATAGGAAATGCCATAATATTTTTAGTTAAAATACCTCATCATGCTGAATTTTCTTTTTACGACACATATATTTTTCTTTGCATATTCATCATTATTTTAACAATATATGCTGCTCGTAATTATGGCTTACCTATTAAATTCAAAAGAACCGATGATAGTTTCAGTTTGCAAAAAACTCCACTAATCATGGTCATTTTAATTATCATTTTAATAAGAATTGTGTTTGCTTTTGGTATTTAGTTCAGACACCCTAATTCAAAGCTTAACCCGAATTGATCTAAAGGAAAATATTTCCAGCAGAGAGACAAATTTTCGCTGATGTTTTTTCTGCGATTATCTGCCTTATCTGAGGGAAACAAATATATTTTTTGTGTTTTTAGAAATTCCCAAATGCAACGAAATTGTTTTAGGTTTGTCTAATCAACATGATATAAATAGCATAATTATAATTCAAATAATATTAAATTCATGAAAAAGCCTCTACTTAAAAAAGGATTAATCACTTCAATTTTAATGTCTTTATTTTTGGTGATTTTTCTAATACCAAACGAATCATCAAAGCGTGAGAAATATGAAAATTATCTAACCGGACAATTTGAAAACATCGAAGAGTTTTCAAAAGAAGAGCTAAAAGAAATGCCCAAACCGACTCGCCCCGATTTGGCTGCTATTCAAAATTATTATATGACTTTAGACCCTGAATTAGGTAGAGTTCCTCTTGAAAGGCTTGTTGATGCTTACCACGAAACAAAATCGCAAAGCAATCAGGCAAAGCTAAAATCGTCAGAGCAAATTGAATGGGGAAATATTGATGTTGAGATGGGTGGCCGAACAAGAGCCTTATGCTGGGATCAAAACGACCCTTCTCATAAAAAAGTCTGGGCAGGAGGCGTAACAGGAGGTTTATGGTATAATAATGATATTACTAACGATAATTCATCATGGATTCCGGTTGACGATTTTTGGCCGAATCTTGCAATAAGTTGCATTACTTTTGACCCGAATAATTCCAATATTATTTATGTAGGAACCGGTGAGGCACAAACTGCTTTCACAACTTATCGGGAATCAACAGGTGTTGGGATTGGAATTTGGAAATCAATCGACGGTGGAAATTCATGGGACTTATTACCTTCAACCGAATATTTTAAATATATTACAGATATAAAAGTTAGAAATGAAAATGGTGTAAGTGTTATTTATGCCGGTGTTGCTTCAGGTTTTTATCAAGGTGTAAATCACCAAAGTATTCCATCCGACGGACTTTATAGATCAAACAATGGAGGAGAAACATTTGAGCAGGTTCTGCCAAATATTACTAATCTTGAGGTTACTTATACGCCTGCCGATATCGAAATTGCGGCTGATGGTAGAATTTATATCGGTACTATGCCAAATATGGATGATGAAGGCGGAGCAACAATATTAATGTCTGATGTAGGTACTAACGGAAATTGGACTGTTTTTGAAGATTATAGAATTCTGATCGAACAAGGTGTCGGTGATTTTTATCTGCCCGGGCGTGTAATGCTTGCTCCCGCACCTTCCGACGAAAATGTTGTTTATGCAGTTATCGGTGCCGGATACAATAATGGATTCAAATATTTTAAAGGAAATTATATTCTTCGCTCACCTAATAAAGGACAGACATGGGTAGAAAAAAACCTTCCAAGCAATAATCCTAACTGGGCTTCGCTGTCATGGCATGCTTTCATTATTTCAGTTGATCCAAACGATGCTAACAGAGTTAATATTGGTGGGCTCGATGTTTATAAATCTAATAATGGCGGCAATTCATGGTATCATGTTTCTGATTGGTCTGCAATGTATTGGGGTGGCGGCGATGAATATGTTCATGCCGATCAACATGCACAAAAATATAACTATAATTCATCAAACGAAATGATTTTCGGGTCTGATGGTGGGGTTTTTTATACTTCGAGTGCAACTAATAATTACCCTGTTTTTGAACAAAAAAATCTTAATTATAACACATTGCAATTTTATACTTGTGCAATGTCGCCTCTATCAAACGATGACACTTATGTTGGAGGCCTTCAGGATAATGGAACTTTATATTATACAGGTTCTCCAATATCAATTGATGATATGATTGACGGAGGAGACGGTGCATATTGTTTTATCGACCAGGATGAAGCTGAGATAATGATTTCATCGGTTTACTATAACAGTTATACTGTATTTGTAAACGGTACGCCACAAGTTAATATGGGCCAATCAAGCGGAATATTTATTAATCCGGCTGCTTACGATTATTCCAATAATATTTTATATGCCAATGCAGTGAATTTCTTTGGAAATTATCAAAACCGTATTTTACGTATTGAAGGAATACCAAATTATCCTAACGAAGATTATCTTTATCTTAATACCGGAATCTCTGTTTATTTTTCACATATTCAGTCTTCACCTTATGCAGTTGAAGGAAAAAGCACATTATTTTTAGGTTCGGTTGCCGGACATTTATTTAAAGTTGAGAATGCTGAATCATCACCAACAGCAACTGATATTGGTAGTGATGAATTCCCAACTGCAAATATTTCCTGTATTGCAATTGGCGGTTCCGAAGACACTCTTCTTGTTACTTTCTCAAATTATGGTGTTTCATCAGTTTGGCAGACTTATGATGGAGGAACCACATGGCAGGAAAAGGAAAGCAATCTGCCTGATATGCCGATCCGTTGGGCAATTTATCATCCTCAAAATTCATTGCAGGCAATGCTTGCCACAGAAATTGGAATTTGGACAACTACAAACCTTAATAGTCCCGAACCGGTTTGGATTCCCTCGGTCGAAGGAATGGCAAACGTAAGAGTTGATATGTTAAAAGTAAGAACCTCTGATAATACTGTTTTAGCAGCTACTCAGGGCAGAGGGCTTTTTACTACTGTTTATGATTTGGAATCTCAGCAACAATCTCAAACCATTAATGTAAATCATGGTTATCAATTTGTTTCATCACATCTTCAGGCTGAAGACCCGGATATGGAAGTTGTTGTTGATGAAATTTTAGAAAATGGTTTGGTTTTTGTCAGGGATTCTGAAGGCACAATGCTTAGAAAAATTGGACCCGATTGGGTTAACGGTATTGGCGATTGGATTGGAACAGAAGCCTACCTGATTAAATTTGATGGCACCGGACAATTTACAATTTCAGGTGATTTGATTCCGGCAACTACTGAAATTAATTTGTCAGCCGGATTTCAGTTTGTTAGTTACCTGCCTCATGTTGAAATTGATGCTATGGAAGCTTTTGCCACAATTATTGGAGATGATTTAATTTTTGTCAGAAATTCAAATGCTTCGATGTTGAGAAAAGTCGGGCCTAATTGGGTTAACGGAATCGGTAATTGTATCCCAACCGAAGGTTATCTTGTTAAGATGGCTGATGATGCTGTTTTGATATACCCTGAAGAAGGTGTATCTGCTGATAATAAACGCCTTTCAACCAAGCATTTCAAATTCGAAGGAGGAAATGCTGCCGACCCTGTTTATACAATATATGTTGACGGACTTTCTATTGGCGACGAAGTAGCGGCTTTTGATGGAAAGAAACTTGTAGGCAGCCTCACAATTGCTTCTGACAATATTCTTGAAAACGAATTAGCTGTTTTTAGCACTATTTGCGATGGAGAAGGTTTTGAATCCGGAAATCTCATCATGTTTAAAATTTATGATTCTCAAATGCAAACTGAAGTCGGATGCAACTTTGAATTTTTAAATCTTTATGGAGATGCCTACACAAACCTCAATTATCCCATTGAAGATGGAAAATTCAGCCTGGTAAAAATTCATAAAACTACTGCTAACGTTGATGAATTAAGCAAGGAATTATTTTCAATATATCCGAATCCGGTGATTGATAAAGTCAACATTTCGCTTGATGTAGAAAAAATGAGTAATGTAGAAATTTCTATTTTCAATGCTGAAGGAATAAAGATTTTCGATGATAAACGTAATAATTTCTCGGGAAAATATTCTAAAGCCATTGATTTATCAACTTATAGTAGTGGGATATATTTTATAAATATTAATAATGATAATAAAAAGGCCACTCAAAAAATAATTCTTCAAAGGCCATAATTAGGCTCATTATATATTATTCTCATTTCTTATGAGCAATAAGCCCTTTAAAACGAGAGATATTCTTTATCTCTCGTTTTTACTTTTCATCATTTTGCTATAATAACCGACGTTTCGTACCTTCACGAGAAATATTTAATTATACGAAATGCATCCCTTTATGGTTTGAAATAATTCTCTGTGGTTCTCCGGGTCTCCTTTGTGGCTCTTTGTGAAATAGCTATTACACCTGAGGAAGAAAACAGAAATCATTAATAATACTTCTAATCTCGAAAGTAATGCCATCGCTTATCCGGATATTATTTGGCAAATGATTTTATCAAAATTACCGAGTTCGGAATTTAGATAGAAACTATAAATTAATTTTAATTTGCTCACCCGAATTCACTCTCCGATCAAATATTTTTATATCCTTGTTGTGTATAATTACCTTCAGTTTGTTTTTTTCTCGTTTAATCTTTATATCTACTGAACTGTCAAAAGCTTTTATGTTTTCAAAAGAAAATTCTTCCCAATTTTCAGGCAGGTAAGGTGATAAAGTAAATGATTTGAAGCCAGTCGGCTCAAGGCCAAGCAGGCCTTCGGTAAATATTCGGCAATAAAGTGCACTTTCAGCCGAGAGATGACGCATATTGTTTTCGGGGTAGGCTTCAATTACATAAGGAACATGATCGCCCAAAAGCCTTTTTTCAGAAAATGCACCTAATTTCTCAAGTGATAATTCGGTTGCACCTGCTTTAAATGTTCCTCTTAAAGCATATAAAGTACCACGATCCCAAAAAACTTTTTCCTGATCGGAGTTTGGATTAAACTCAACCAAAACACCATTTTCCGTCCATAATTTATTAAGTAATGCCTCAGTTGTTCCATTTTTCCTTTTGTTGATCCCCATTACCAAAGGTAAGCATATCCAATGCCTGAGATATTCATAACCATCAAAATAGCTGTAGGTTTCAAGTCCTTCAATATTTGCCCCAAAATGCTCATCAATAGCCTCCGCAAGCTCGTCAGCCCTTTTATTGTAAATTTTTGAAGCCTCTGTTTTGTCAATTGCTTCAGATAAATAAGAAGCATACTTTAGTCCGCCGTAATATAATGATGATGTGGCCAGATTTGCATCTCCGGTTGAAATTCGTCCTTCCATTTCATCGGATGTTGAACGTATTACACCTTTTGAGTTTTTCATTTGATGGCAATATTCCAGACACCATTCTATTAAAGGCCAAAGTTCGGTTGCAATATTTTCATCACCTCTTAGCAAAGCAAATTGCGATGCCCCAAAAGCAATCATAGCTGCATCGCCCCGATCTGACCCGCAACAGGTCAAATCACCTTCCATTTCAAATGAGGATGTTATCGGCGAATAATCTTCAGGGATATTTTTCAAGAACCATCTGTAACAATTATAGGCAGCCGTATTTCCTTTCTCATATCCGAGAAAAGGGAAAAACGGGCCGCTGTATTCTGCCTGGTCGTTGGCCCAAATACCTACATAATAATTACCCCCGCCCGGAGAATGGACAAGGCCCATCTTAGAATTAAAAATGTTTTCCGCTGCCCTTATTTTTGAAAAATAAAACAAAGTATTAAGAACTTCATTCGGTGTTTTCAGAATATAGTTTTCCTGCATTTCAGTTAGAAAATTATCTCTTTCCGATACTGCTGTTTTATAATTGAAATCATTAAGCGGCTCATCATTAATTGCTGCTGCAAAATAGATTGCAAAACTATAGATTTCGCCGGCTGCAAGAGTAATTTCATTTTGTGAATCGTTGAAGGATTTCTGCGTATAGCTTCCTTTAATGCCTTGTTGTTGTTTTTTATATAAAGTTTTCCCGATTTGTAATTTTTGTGTTTCACCACTAAGGTTTTGCAGTTCCCAAATCTCAACAAAAAAGCGTTTTGTCATTGAAGGCAAAAAAGTCCTTTTAATACGAA
>Ga0208648_1001736_pt1 | contig 16643 bp, 16 predicted proteins | sample AntAceMetag02UKL_FD_184772 | JGI IMG/M metagenome (GOLD analysis project Ga0208648, IMG submission 184772) | Saline lake microbial communities from Ace Lake, Antarctica - Antarctic Ace Lake Metagenome 02UKL (SPAdes) (version 2) | ecosystem: Environmental > Aquatic > Non-marine Saline and...
CAAAGGCGGCCGGAAAGCAAAATTTCCCGGGAGGATGGAACGATGGACATTTCAGCCGCTACGTATTTTACGATGCCTTCCAAAAAGGCCTCCCATGCGAGGCGACACCGGGCATCGGATTGAGCCAAAGCCATGAGTTCTTCAGGTGGCGCCTCCGGCTTCCCCGCAATGTAAGCCACACCGCCTGAACATAGGATTTCCTTGTGAAAGCTCCCCAGGAGATAAGCCAACTCTCCATCCATGGCGCCCGAAGAGAGATAACCCATACAGCCCGCAGTGCCGCCCAGACCATCCACCACTTTCCCGTTCTCGACTGCTATCACCGCCGTGAAGGCCCCGCCCAGTTCCACATAAATAAATGAGGTTTCACGGTAATCAATTTCCAGGTGATGGGATTGATCCCATATCCCCAGCGCCACGGCGCATAGCTTGTCCGCCGTGCCCATATCGATCCGGTTGACCTTTCGATGCACCGGCACCGTGGAGAGATGTATCACGGCTGGCGCAAAGCAGACCGGCAAACCACTTTCCTTGAGCATCTTAAGGATTCCATGCATTCCGCCCACAATGGCATCTTGCCCGCGGTCGCGTTCCTCGCTGAGAACCATGAGCTTCATTTGTTCGCTCGTGATGTCTTGTGCCCTAACCCAGGGCAACCCGTATCCGGAGGGGCCGACAATCATATCCACCGGCGCAGCCAGGTGCAGTATGTCCATCAATACCTCCGGTTTCGCAGCGAGTTCCGCGGAGGAAATCGTCCTATCCAGAAAGAGGTGATCTCCTTCCAGGCCACATACATCAAAGCTCAACGTGCCCGGATCAATGCCGATAGCGCGAATCATATTGCTCCATTAGGCTGACATCTTTCTGTCGCTGAGGTAGCCCCAGCGCAACGGCTCTTCTTGGGTGTATTTTTTGCTCAATTTCACACTCAGGGCGGCCCGTTCAAGCTCCTTGCCCAAATAAAAGGCGTGAGACGATTCCGTCACATCAAGTTGGGCAAAAATTTCCTGCGGGTCGGTGCTTCGAATGAATATGTCGCGATTGAATACGTAAATCCATGTGTCATCAGTGAAGATGCGAAAATTTTTATCACTTACCAATTGATGCATATGGCGAAGCTCCCCCTCGCCGTAAGATTCGTGGGGAGGGTCTTTCACTGTAAGCAGACCATCATCCACATCCTTGGGCAGCAACCGGTTTTTGTGGGCGTAATACATCAGCTTACGGGCGAGGTCTAGTTCTTTCACAGCCCCCCGCGTCCAGCTGATCACTTCTGTGCTCAGCACGTAGTCTATCCCGAGTTCGGTGACGACCCCGGCCATCACAGCGTTAATGCCAATACTGTCCGCATCGGTGAGTTCGGTAAGGTTGCCCAGACCCATAAGCATCTCGGCATTGGGGTGACGCCGCCGGGTTTCATAAAAACGATGGAGACTCTCCGTAAAACCAAAACTAATAGGATCCAATATGGGATCCATGACATAGGGCACACCCCACTCATCCAGTTGGGCGGCATTGCGCTCCAACGACGTCAAGCCTTCCCCGAAGTCCGGGATGACCACCACTTTGCAATGCAGTTTAGGGGACAGGGCCATGTTTTGCGAATTGATACTCAGCAGGAGATCCATGCCGGCCCCATCGGCGCGCAGGATGGTCTCAGGATCGAAGGTATCCAAGCTGACGGTGAAACCACGCTCTTTGAGTCCGGCCACGACCGGCTCCACACCGGGAAACCCGCCTTGGGGAGGGCAGCCTAAGTCAATGATGTCGGCCCCATTTTCTTGGTAGTAATAGGCCATGGCCAGGATTTCATCGAAGGACATCTGATGAGCCTCCACAATTTCGGCCAAAATCTTCACCCGGTATTCGCCATAGCCCTCCAGTATGCGTTCACGACCGAAGAAAACGGGCAGATTCTTCAAGTCTTTGGGACCACGGATAACGGAGACCCCTATCCGGTCCTCGATAACAGACAGATCACCCGGACAATAACCGGGGATCATCACCTGCTCGCATCCGTGCGCATCGGCTATATTGCGGGCGATCCAGCGCGTGTCCATCAGGGCGGCGACAGAAATGTTGAGGATTGCTATCTCATATTCAAAGTCGGGTTCCATCTTTTCAATAGTGGGCATCAGAGCGTCAGCAGCCAGCTTGCCGGTTACGAAGAGATAATCACGCATTTTCGCATATCCTTCACGTCTTTCAACTTTTTAATGGGTGCTTCCTGGAATCTCGTCACGTTAGAACGAATGCTGATAGAAAGCGGTCTGCCCAGGAGCTTCCTCAACGCCGACGGTTATCAATCTAAGGTTTGCCGTCTCGTGTTTGGGCATCGCCTCTAACAATTGCCCGCAGACATACTCTGCGAGACGTTCAGCGGTAATACTGTCTACCGGCAAGACCAGGACATCCTCAACCGGGAAGACATATCGACGATTTTCGAATCGAATTTCCCACTCCCCATCGGCCTCCTTGATATCCAGGTGTTGGCTTTGCAGGGGCAAAAGAAAATGGTGGTCCAGCCGATCGCAAATCCGGCGGATGGTTTTCTTAAGCTCCACAAAATCAAAGACATAACGATCTTCTGTCAGGTTCCCTTCTAAGATTACTGACACGGCGTAGTTGTGACCGTGAAGCCGCTCGCACTTGCCGCCAAAGGAAATAAAATGGGCGGCGCTGAAATTCAAATTCCCTTTTTCTACCCGAACTTTGTACATAAAACTATCCTTTAAGCCATTCTTCCAGAGTCGTATGCCGGACGACGTGCTCATCTTCCATAATCTCTCGGCGTATCTCAGCAAGGGTGCCAAATCGCTCGGCAAAAGCGTTATGCTGGTGTATGCCTTCAAAATTTTCCTGCTTGACCAGGACAAAGGCCTCATCGGGCAGGTCAGGATACACATCTATTACGTTGCGCAATATCTCACGCACCACGTCTTCCACGAACCTGGGGTTGTGATGAGCCTTGTTGACGATGAAAAACTCATCCGGCCGCTTGAGAAGCTCGTAGGTCTCAGAGCTCATCGATGCCTCCACAATATGGACCAGATTCTCGGCCCGAACCGGTTGCTCGGATCCGATCAGCAATGTACCTCTGCCCCGCTGGTTATGAGAAGCCATGGGTATAATGCTGACAATACGCTCGGAATCTTCTTTTGAAAACCCCTCTTCCATCAACAGGTCTTTAGAGTAGCTCCGGACCATGTCCTGGGCGCAAGGACAAACGGTCATCCCTTCCGTTTCGATGCCCACCAGGCGGTTGGTGTGCTCATGGGTGCTGGCGGCGATGCCGATCAGAGTGTACAATTCTTCCGACCGTTTGCCCGTAATCGGAGTAACCTTCATTATTGGAGACTGGGCCCGGATGTGTACTTCAGAGTAAATAGCGCCCTGGGTTCGCACCACTTGTCGGGCCAGTCGTTCTGCAAGCGACTCGATGTCATGTGAGGGTTCCAGGGAGATTTCCTCCACAAGAGGCTCCAATACATCGCTGAATCGGGACATGTGAACACCGGACTGTTCGGGATTCAGGTCAGCGAAAAGATCCAGTTTGGCATAGAACAAAACATCCCGCCCACCATCGTTTATCTGGATGATTCTCCGCAGATTGGTGACTCCCGCCCGGCTCAGGCTGACATGTACGGTTGGCTTGGATTGCTGAATGTCGTGCTGAGTTCGCAGCTTAAGGCTCCGATCTATACGTTCAATTCCCTTCGGATCTACCTTATTTAGCATCTCCCTCACCGTTATATGTAAACCGGGGTGCACCAAATCGGGTGCAATCTCCGCCAATGGAACCAAAACGAAGGCCCGTTCAGGCAGGGAAGGATGGGGGAGTTGTAAATCCAAGTTTTCGAGGATCAGTTCATCGTATAAAAGTATGTCGATGTCAATTGGCCGCGGAGCATTACGAAACGCCGATTGTCTCCCCATCCGCTTCTCAATCAATTTCAAAAAGTGGAGCAAATCACATGGAGAAAGCTCGGTTTCCAGCTCACACGTGATATTGAGGAATTTGGGCTGATCCGTGTGTCCTACTGGCTCAGTTTCGTAAAAGGAGGAAAGCTTTTTTATGGAGGTGCGGGTCTGGACGTACTGCAGCGCCTGAAGGATGTTGGTCTGTCGATTCCCAAGGTTTGCGCCAAAGCCCAAAAAAACCTGGTGTAATTTGCTCATCTTTAAGACACCTCGCACGGGATTTGCTTTCCCTGCGACAATTCATCTCGTCTAACCGGGTAGTGGTCAAAGGAAATTGTGTAATTGCTTTCGATATGTCCGCGGATTTCCTTTTCAATGTCAGGGTTAAAATCAGGAGAGACATACAGGGTATTGCCAGGCCGTTCACAGACAACCCTCCCGTCTTTGGCCACAAGAACGCCGTCCTTGAATACATAAGCCGGATGGGAAAACATCTTTTCCCTGTCGTCCAGATCTGCGTAAATGGTTACATCGCCGTCTGCACCCGCTCCGAGATGCCCTTTGTTATCAAGACCGAGCCGCTGCGCGGTTCCTGCCCGGGTGATAACTGCGATTTCGTAAAGGGAGTACTCCCGGTCCAGCTCAGGCAGCAGCGCGCCTTTTTGCGCAATCTTGCTGATACCTGAAAATACCTCGCCCCTGAAATCACGGTCCGTCAGCAGTTTGATTATCTGGGGATAGCAAGTGAAGGGCCCTGCATTAGGATGGTCCGTAGTCAAAAATACCTGCCAGGGATCATCGATCAATAGAAAAAGTTCCAATCCAATCAGCCATTGGATAGCGTTGAAGGGATTTGATTTCTTGTAAATGCACGGGGTGACGCCCCCACCGGTTTCAGCCTCGACATCATCATTAAACCATTTGTTGCCGGTTAATTTATGGAGCCGGTACTGAACCGGACCATCGGCGGTCATAGTGGTGGTATCGCAGAATATTATCTGCCCCACATCGACGGTAATGTTAGGATTTTCGTTGACAATCCCTGCGATTTCGGCTGCCCCTGACCGAACCGGTTTGCCCATTCGCCCGCCATAACTCATAAACTGCAGGTGTGTAAAATGGGCTTGTCTCCCCTCCATCCCCTTGAGTGTCTCAGCCGTGGTGAGGAAATTTCCATTCAGACCAAGGTTCAGTCCATGGATATGAGGGACATGGGGCAATCCCAATTCATCATTGATCCAGCTCAGGGTCTCTATGATCTGACGTGGAGTAACATCAAAACCAATGACCTTGTCATCAAGCTCTGTTACATTTTTCTTATACTTAAAATTCTCTACACCACCAGGGTTTACGATTTTAATTCCGTACCCTTTGGTGGCATTGAGCAACCAGGCGACGTAATCACGGGCCTTTTCTCTTTCGTCTCTTCGAATGTAGTCCATTATTAAATGGTTATTCCCCATGAGGATATATCCCCCTTTATCCAGAATAGGAATATCTTCGAATTCCTCATGGGTATGGCGGGCCATCAGCGGTGGGGAAGCCCCTTCCATCACCGTGGTATAGCCCATTTCCACATAACTATATGCAGTCTTAAATGTCGATGGGACCGAAAATCCGGTCCCCGACCGGGTAACCCTCCGGGATTGGGGAAGTTGCATCCTTTTCCGTTCATGGCCCCGTGAATCATCGGGGCGCAGCTTCCGACCGGCGTTCACCTTCCCTCCTGCAATATGGCTATGGATATCCACACCGCCCGGCATGATGATCAGGCCTGCAGCATCAATCATCTCTGCCCTGCTTTGATCCACATCGCCTGCTGAGACAACCTTTCCGTCTCTAATCCAGATCTCTTTTATTTCACCATCGACATTGTTTTTAGGGTCATATACCTTGCCATTGATGATGCCTATTAGCATAGTTTCATCGCCTCCATAATGCCCGTCAGAACATCCTCGTCCCTGGGACGTCCGGACGCGACTACCGGTCGTGCATAGATTGAAATGTTGTCCATCCGGTAGTAGGTTCCGGGTGCATCAATGCCACAACAGGCGGTGGGCAGAAAGACCCGCGCTGCCTTGGCTGTCATATTCTTTTCCGGGTCGATGACAATGGTGGGAATCTGCTCTAAATACTCTGCAGCACCCCTTGGAAAATGAGCCGCTGGATCCGATGCGATAATAAGAGCAGCATCGACTTCACCACGGGCCAACAGATCTACTGCGGTAAATTCACCCGGGCCGTATTGCGGGTAGCCCCTTGCGAAACTGACGGCAAATGGATAACCGGTTTGCCATGTCATCACCTGATCAGCCCCGGCAACGTTAGAATGCCCGCGCATCGGAATTACTGAAAATCGGGTAAACTTGTTCAACTCCGACACGAGAGAAAAAAGCTCTCTGACATTGATATCCCGGCCCCGGGTCATAGTCAGGCCCATTCCCATGAATGCCGCGCCATAACGGCAGCCCTTCATGCGGTCTACTAATTGCTGCAATTGTTCGATCGCCACGCCACCCACTTGATCGGCATCGACCTTTTTCCCCTGTGCCAGGACCCTGAGAACAGTCAACACCTCATAGTCTGAACCCGGCTTGATTTGGATAAAATGGTCCGCGACTTTTGAACTTGCCGTGGGTCGTACATCCACGACATACATGCTCCGGTCCTTGCGGCCATTGGGAACAAGCTTGCCCTTGGGCATCAGAGAATAACGAGAGAAATGACGCATATGCGAGACCGCCGGATTGCACCCCCAAAATACCAACAAATCCGCACGGTGAGAAACTTCGCCCAGGGTACAGGTTGCCTCGCCCACGGTTTGCATGGCGAGAGCCGTGGGCCCATGGCAAACCGAAGAGGTTGTATCAATGACTGCTCCGAGCCGGTCGGCCAATTCCACCGCCTTTTTCTGGGCCTCGGTCGATGTGGAGCTCAAGCCATATATCAGGGGGTTGTCAGCGTTTTCAAGAATACTGGCACATTCGGCTATTGCCTCTTCCCAAGAGACTTCCTTCCCGTAAATAAGCGGCTTCCGGGGAGTGGCATCATATTCCATGAAAAGACCGCGCCCATTGGCACATGCCCGCTTTGTTTTGACGATTCTGTTGTTGTCAACCTCTACTGTAATATCGTCGCATAGACAGCCGCAGAAGGTGCAAACAGCATTCTCTATAAGGGTGCTCATGGCCTTTCCACCTCCACCAGGAATCCCTTGTAAGACGGCATCCCTTTGCCTGAAGTGTCCACTCCAACCAGACGGTTGGCAACGGGTCCCATGGGCATGAAAAGCATGCCTTCAGGGAGGTTTCCTTTAAAAACAGGTGCTTCTATGGAATCTTCGAGGGTATATAAAAGGATGTCCTCTCCCTCATTAATGCCAAGTCGATCCATATCGTGATCGCTCATGTCCACCCGTGTTACAGCCCGGATATATGCTTCACTCTCTTTTCCCTTGTGCATACCGATAGCCTGCTTGGTGGTACGGCCGGTGATCAATACAAATTTTTCTCTCAAGGCTCTAATCCTCCGTTTTGTCACCTGTTTCCCGGCGGACGGCAGAAGCGTTTTCTAAGAGATTACTCAAACAGCTTTTCTTGTCATCCCCTTGGGCAAAAACCGTGCAAACAGGCTGTCCTGCCTCGATCATGTCACCGGGAAAAGGGATATCCCTCCTCTTTTTTCCTAACCAGGCCCTGGTTTCCGGGACCGTTATGTCTTGATTGGCAAAGACAATCCCTTTTCCGTAGTATGAGCCTGAAATCCGATTTAAAAGAGAAAAAGCGGGCAGTCTGCCAGCCATCGCCTCGATATGTATGCAGAAAATATTCGAGCAGTATGCATGTTCCACCAACTCCATTGCAGCAGTGTAGCGCGGGTTGACCTCTAAAAAATACCATATAGGAGCGCCATCGGGGTTATCATCCACAATAATGTCGATACCATTGACCCCGCGCAGATCAAATCGGCGTGTAAAAAGAGACACGGCTCTCTCTACCCCTGCAAAAATAGACGCACTCTTTTGAGGAGCAAAGGGGAGAATATTGCCGCACCACCTTAGGCCGCTAACCCCAAAACCGTTTTCCCCGATCAGTTGCTCGGTTAACCCGAGCACAACACTTCTTTGCCCATCAGCAGCGAATAAGACCGATGCCGGCGTCCCCGTCACGCATGCCTGAAGAACCTGGTTTTTTTTCAGGGGCCTGCCGTCCCATTGTTCAATGAGATGACCCCCACCACTGCTGGTCGGCTTGAGAAGCCACCTTCTTGATGGATCGGCTTCCTTCTCCTCCCCGGGCAGCAATGTGGGAGGAAATGAAATTAAACTTTCTCTGCAGAACCGTCTCAATACCTGCCAGTCCCTCACCTGACGTATCGATTCCGGTCTGTTCCCCAACAGAACCCGCCCTCCGGCCAAGGCTTCAACAACTCCGGGGTGATTTTCCAGGTTTGAGGTATAGACCAAGGCATCAAATTCGAGACACTTGCTTGCTTCCAGAAGACCTTCCGGGCTGAAGGGCATGCTAAAATCCCGCAACAGAGAGTATCCTTCCGACAGATCCTGCTGGTCCCGGTCTCCGAAGAAATCGAGGGTCACAAAACCGTGTGCGCTCGCTGCTGCCGACTCGGCTAACGCCCGAGTGCTGAAACCGGTCAGGAGTATTCTCTTACTTTCCGATCTCCTTCTTTGCGGTTGCAAGAATCTCCTCTGCTTCCAGCACTGTGTCGTTTTGCTCAAAAAGCTTGGCAACGCTGGCCCTGTGGATTTTCATTTTCAGACCGCCAATGCCGATCGCTCCGAAAATAATCTTTCCATGCTTTTCCTTACCGTCCCATGTCGGCTTTATTCCTTCTATTCCCGAGATTGGCACCGCATTCACGTCGGCAAGCACCTTCAGGGTGGAATGTCCGGTCCATTGAAATTGCTTCGCTTCGCTCGCAATGACAGCCTGTAGCATGCTCACTTATTTATGACGTTCACTATAGTTTAACAGGATCATATATCCGACAGCTCCTTTGCATACTCATATGCGTGGGTGTAGTTGAAAAATCCCTTCTTCGCCACCATTGCATCTTCCATCATCTTAGCGGCTACTTTATTCCTCAGATTGCCAATAGCGAGCGCCCCTATACCTAATATTCCCTCCACCTCTTCCTTATCATCGGTCGGTTTTATTCCCCCTATCCCGGTTGGTGAAACAGCATTAACGTCAGATGCAACTATACAATTCTCTAATTTTGGAAGGAATTCCCTTGGAATGATCTCAATTCCTGCAGGTCCTGTGGAAATCAGTATCTCACAACCCTTTGCCACAGATACAATTTCTTCTGGCGATGTGGCTCTTACGCCCTTTACCATTCCACCAACTTCCCCCTGGATCTTCTCTGCTACCTTTTCTACTCCCTCAATAACATCTACCACAGTTACTTCCAAACCCTCCTTGGCTAATATCCTGCTTATTACCCTGCCCAAGCGACCACCTCCACCCAGCACTGCTGCCTTTTTGTTCTTAAATGTCTCTCCCTTTTTGTTCAGAGCCTCTTGAACTTTTGCAACCAAAGCTGAAGATGTTGTGTGGGCGCCCTTTGGATCAAGGATTATAGAAAGCTGGAAAGGTGGAAACAGCGTCTTCTTGGCATTTTTTGCCATTTTTTCAACCGCATCGAGGTCACTTCCCCCAAAGAAGAGAGTTGTGTATTTCACTCCTTTCGGTCCACGAGGGAACATTGCGTCTTGCACTAACGCCGTGATTTCGTCTCCTTTTACCCCGCTGAATGGTAGCACGATGTCGAATCCCACATCGTAAGCGAATAGGATATCAAAGGGACTTGGTCGATTATCCATGTCAAAATAAATAAGTATGTTTTTCATTTTCTCCTCCTTTTCTAACAAGCTATTTATAAGAAAATTAAAATTTATTCTCAATAAGTTCGGGAAGATATTGGGGCCATACTGGTGTCTTTGTTAAAGGTCGCAAAGCCTTGCCTCATTTCATTGAACAGCGAAATTTTTCAACTCTTTTCCGCCACGGGTAAACATGGCCCCGTAAACCAGGTCCTGCACGTCTGCCGGGATAACCCCACCAAATTGAAGAATGCGGTCGACCCCGGCATCATATGCCGTGACTGCGTCAAAAACGCTGGCAAACTTGTCGCTATCCAATTGAATCAGTATCTTTTTCATTTTTCAAAATCTCCCATATATTTGCTCTCTACGTCTCCAAGGGATCTGTCGCTGCGGCCCAACACAGTCTGTTCAGCAAGGCCCTTCAGGGCAGTAAAAGAAATATCGCCGCAAAGGCCGGTTCGCTTCAGTTGCAAAAGAACCGCTTTCAAGTCCTCGTAATCGGCTTTTACCGAAACCACCTTATCTTCACCATTTAGAACTTCCTTCACACGAACGGTTGTCGGTTGGACATCGAAGCAGGCATCACAGGCTATAAGCACCTTCTTAAAGCGGTAGTTGAACGGAATGTGGCGTGCCTCAAGTATCCGCATCCCTATAGTTCCCAGTTCCTTGGCGAAAAAGGTCGCGATAGTCTCGATCATTTCCTCGGGTGCATCCACATAGAACAGATACTCAGGTCGTCCCTTTTTGGTAATGGCAGGCACAACATGGACGTTGGCGGCGCCCTCCGCCATTACCTCTTCTATAACATGGGAAATAGTCTCACCGGAGACATCATCAACACTTACCATTAACAGCATGGTTTTATCTCATAATAAAGTAAAGGGACAGGGGCGAAGCAGTTTTTCGCCCCTGTCAGGTTTTTTCAAATCAGGCAACTTGGAATATATCACACCTTTCAAGAGCCTTACATATCTCTCATCAGCCTTTCGGCCAGCACTGCAGCCTCAAATGCCTTGTCTTTTGCCCCGGGAATGGCTCGTGTCAAAGCTGCTCCCTTTTCAGCATTCTTGGCGGCATCTTTGGCTGAGAGCTTGCCCATGGCTGCAGCGGTGGCAGCAGGCACAACGACATTAATGGCACAGGCGCCTACATACATGAGTTCCTGAACAACTGCCGAGGCAACGGTAATCGGAAGAGAAAGCTCGGACTTCTTGTTGATTACAGCATCCGGAACCACCTTGTGGGAAAGACCTTCCATAACGAATTTTTCGCCGTCAACAGTGACTTCTACGTCTACATCCGCATCAAAGCCCCAGTACTTTTTGGCAAATTTGTGGCTACGTCGGGCGCCACCTGCAAGTTTGCTGAACACTATGGTAATATCCTTGCCGAAAAAGCCGCTAAGGAGCTGGGATGCGTTTTTTTCAACCTTTGCCTGACGCTCCATATCAAGGGCGTTGCAAATTTCTTTCAGGTCCTTGCCTGCGTTGAGGCCGTCATAGGTACGCTGTGCCCTTTGATAAATGGCATTGATTCGAACCCCCTCGGTGCCCTTTATAACGGCCTCAGATACCGGCCCCCTGCGGATCTGATCGCCCTTGCGGGCGATGGTGTTACTCGCAAAAGCAGAGAATTCCCCGTCTATCCACTGGGTAGCCTTAACCTCTTTGATGACATCGGCCGTAGCCTCAATATCTCCACCGTTTTCGAGTAACAGATTCATTGCAATTACACCGTCGGCGCAAAGGTGCCCCAGAGGCGCATTGACGGGCCCTGCGCCAAAACCTGCCCCGATCATGGGGCCTTCTGCAAATGTAGCCAATATTTCATTCATTGTCATCATCCCGACCACAGTGGGTGCCCCCACATCCTTGAGAATCATACCCATATCACCGATAAACGAGGCTGTATCGAATTCTTTTTCTGTTCCGCGCAGATGTAGTTTCTCTGGAAGACCGGCTGCCTCCACGGCGCCCTTGCCTGCCAAGTAGCCTGTGCCCTGGACAAAAAATTCGCCGTACTCTTCGCCAATCATGCCGTCCGGATTGAGGACCTCGAGGACCGCCGCGGCACCGAGCATAGCGCACATGATCGGAGATGGCAGGATCCCAGCGCCCCGGTAGGCCTTGAACATCGCCTCAACGGCAATCTTGGTCCCTTTAAGGCACATATCGGCGTAAACCATATCTTCGCCCAAAACACTATGCCCGTAAACAGCGCCGCCCGCTACAAATGCCGGAACATCTGCGCCGTCTACGCGTACGACATCCCCTTTTTCCATGGCTTCATAAAGTGCCCGGACTGCGGCAAATCCGGAAATCTTGAATGTGGTCTTGGTGGTGGGAATCGCCTGCACACCGGCCCTTTCAGCACCAGCCTTCATCCGGGCCATTGCCCCAAGCTTCCGGTTGCCTGCCGGGACACCGGCTCTTGATCCGGTACCCGCGATATTTAGCAGAACCGCCACAATAAGAGCAGCGTTTGCAGGCGCTGCCCCAGCCTCCATGGCTGCCTCGATTCCGCGTTCCATCACATAGTCAAGTTCCAGATCCACCATGTTTTCATCTGCAATGCTTGTGCGCCGCCCGCGTAACATCTCAATAGTCATTGCATTTTCAGCGGCCAAGACAGCAAGGTTCAGCATCCCGTGACCCTTGGTTAAAGCCTCAATTTTGTCAGCCGTAGTGTATTCCACATTCGAAGTCACAGCCATCATTGTTGCCAGTAATTCTTTTTCCATTTCAACAACCTCCTTTGTTATTGCGGGCTCTTAAAAAGCCCATTATTAAATACAAGGGCGAAGGCCACGGCCATACGGTGTATGGTCTTGCAAATGCCCAATCCACTGCAATGTCGATCTCACCCCCCTTCATTCTGAATCAATGATAAGGATCGAATTCATTCCCGGTCAGATTGTTGGTCCATATTTATGTTCACAACTCGTCTTGAATAGTTTTTGTCATGTCCACAGGCCCCTTTTAGTTCACCATCAAGGGCCTCGCCGATCAATACCCGTAACAGATTAGGAATATCCCTTTCAAGGGTTCCTGCCCCGTATCCCAACTTTTCGAGCATCATAGGCGGCATTGGTCCAAAACCTTTGGAAAGGGCCGTTAAAATGGCCGCTCCGGTAGGGGTCAGCAACTCCCCCTCCCCACCTGCGGAGTATACTGGTTTGCCTTTGATGAGTTCGGCCGTTGCCGGGGCCGGCACTGGAAATATGCCATGGGCGCACTCAACCGTCCCGTTTCCTACGTTAAATGGTGAGCAGTAAATCATCTCAACACCCAGCAATCGAAGTCCGGCCACCGCGCCAACCACATCTATGATTGTGTCCATGGCGCCCACCTCGTGAAAGTGGACCTTTTCAATATCGGTCCTGTGGACTTTTGCCTCGGCCTCAGCTAATCGGATGAAAATGGCGATGCTTTGCTGTTTAACCGATTCCTCAACCTCGCTGTTTGTTATAATTTCCTTTATATCACTAAACTTTCTATGATGGTGATGATGATATTCTTCATCGACCGAGATAATGGCCTTGGTTCCACCAATGGACCCCTTCATCGCCTGTTCGATTCTTAGGTCGTAATTTGTGAGGTTGAGCTTTGACACCTCCTGTTTAAGCTTCTCAAGGTCCAAACCCGCATCAAGGAGCGAGCCGATAATCATGTCTCCGCTGGCTCCAGAAAAACAATCAAAATAAGCAATCTTCATGGTTGGTCTCCCCTTCTTGGGCAGATTTGATTCTACTTTTTATATTTCAATTATCTCGGCTTTATAAAAAGAGAGCATTAGACTCATTATTAGCGGTCATTTAGGGTTTCTCTCACATCACCCGGCATGCTTGCCAACGGCGATTTTGTTTATCAGGCAGGCCTGATACCCGGCTCCAAAACCGTTGTCAATATTAACAACCGATACACCCGAGGCGCAACTGTTGAGCATGCTGAGCAGAGCGGAAATCCCTCCGAAACTAGTCCCGTATCCGATGCTGGTCGGTACTCCTATAACCGGGCAGGAGACCAGGCCTCCCACAACACTTGCCAGCGCGCCTTCCATACCGGCTACTACAACAGCAACGTTGGCGTTGAAAATATCATCACATGAATCTAAGAGTCTGTGGATTCCTGCTACGCCTACATCGTAGATTCTTGATACCTTGTTACCGAGGGTTTCTGCGGTTACACAGGCCTCTTCAGCCACAGGGATATCTGCGGTACCAGCACACACTACGGCAATTTTGCCTACCTTTTCAACTGAACGTGGGTTGAATACAACAATTCTCGCCTCTTTGTAATAACGGCACTCCTTGATTTCTTTTTGGATTTCTTCAAAGACTTCCTGGTTGACACGGGTGCCCAATATATTGAAATAGTTATCCGACATTCTCCTGGCAATAGCGACAATATGCTCGACTGTCTTGCCATTACAGTAAATGACCTCTTGAATGCCGGTTCTTATGGAGCGGTGATTATCGATTTTCGCGAATTCAATATCATCATATGGCAGTTTTCTTAACCGGCCCAATGCAGTTTCTATATCCATGGTCCCTTTTTGAACGTGTTCCAGAAGGCCTTTTAAATACTCAAGGTTCATTTTGTTTCCTTTCTGTCCTTTTCTGACGCTCACCCTGCCGACCGGTCAATTAGCGGTGCGATGCTGGCCCCCGGCTCATACTGTGCTAAACCGGGCTCCTGAGAATGACGAAGCGCTTTTGCAGCACGCCTTGCCCCAGAATCGGCTGGTTCAGAATCTTGGATACAAGTAGGACTCACAAAGGGTTCAGCATCCAGCATTTCTATTTCAGCCCCCTTGTTGCTGCCGGAGGCAACGATGACACTCCCTTTGATTTCTTGTTTTTCCAAGAAAATCCGCATGCGTTCTGCTATTAAATCTGATTCCTCTTTGGAGGTCAGCCCGTATACGGCTGGCCCCCAGGAACTTTGTCCCGCGCCGTAGGCACCGGATGCGAGGAAATGCCCGACTATTTTGTATGAAGATTTTTCGCTGTAAATTCCACCCTGGACCGGCACAAAAAACAATCCTGTTTTGCGATCGATTTCTGATAAAGCGTGACCGAATTCTCCTATCTCCTTTTCAACCAAAGACGGTAACAATTTCATCAATACCAGCCTACATATTTCTTCGGACAGCTCCTCCGAGGGGTTGACAAATCCGATGGCATCCTTCTCCTGTTTACCGGAGAGGCCCTCCTTCTGTTCAGGAATGACGACAACAAAGCGCCATTCCTCTGGGAAATCGTAACGAAAAACTGCTTTAGCTGGTCTTGCCGCGAGAACACCGTTTTCCTGTCTCGTTTTCCCGGAATCAATAATGAGGCCGCCATGTTCAAAACTCCAAATGCCGATACTGGACCTCATCCCTCTACCCGTAATTACCGAGAGGTCATGAATGCTGGCTTTTATGCCGTAGGCTCTTGTCAGGGCAGTGGCCAAGGCCAGGGCAAGCTGTGTTCCGGATCCGAGTCCCTTATGCTCAGGAATGCTTTTGTGTACCCTGATCGCCACGTTTGGCTCTATCTGAAAATGCCTTGAAAATGCCTCAACAAGACCTCGTATTTTCCGCCTTTTGTTTCTGTCTCTGTGTTGGATGGACAGATGGCCTTGAGTTTTTACCGAGATCGTAGTCTGAGGGGTCGACAGTGAGACCCCGATACTGCCATACAATCTGCCCAGGCTGCCGTTCAAATCCATGAAACCAAGATGCAGACGCCCTGTTGTCGTAATTCGAACCTCCATGGATTTTGCCTCTTGAAGACTATTCAATAATCCTATTCTTAAAAGCTCTTATTTGTGCTTTTTATGTGGCAACAAAAAAGGCCGAGCTGAAAAACTATCGGCAGCTCGGCCCTGATAACTAACAAAAAAAGCCAAACTGCATACATACCGGCAGCTTGGCTGTGTTAAAGCGGATATAATCACAGCCTCGCGGTCCCTCCCGCGGGGTAGCCTCACTCTGTCTTAACTCGACAGAAAAACTTAGAATGGAAGGCTGTCTGACAATAAAGATTCCAAAATCTCATTCACCAGATATTGTTCCTACAATATTTTTTATGCACTACATACTGTGGTTCAAAAACGAAATTTTATCTCTTCGGACACTCTTGTTCAAATTCTAACTAATTCTAACTATCAGAAAAAGATCTGTCAAGGCTTTTTTTGCGCAATGGAAAGAGAATATTCTTCTACAAACCGGCAATTCAACGACGAGATTGGCAGCCTGCCCCAAATGATGACGCGCAAGAGATTTTTTAAGTCCGCATCGCCCCGGTCGTTCCCCCTTCTTTTGCGGTGGGCAAGCTGAGGGTTTATGGAAAACCATGGGAAACCTGACGGATATGATTTGAACTGGCGGCATTCTGGATTTAATATATTTTGTGAAGAGTTTCCAGTGGCTTTTTTGGGGGGTAAAAAGGATTGACTAAACCAGAGAAAATTTTGTAGCTTAATTGCGTTTCAACTCTTTTTAATATCTAATCTGTTTGCTGATGACCAATGTTTTTTTGGGTAAGTTCTATTCTGATACACGAAAATAATTTGCAAGAAAATAGACTGACACTCGATGAATGGAACTGACAACTGTTTCTGAAAGGAAAAAATGTCTGCCACTATTCTATGGGGCGTAACAGGTGCCGGAGATCTCATTCAGGAAACCGTCGGTGCCATGGATGAATTGGTCCGGACTATGGAACTGAAGGTCACCGTTTCTTTGTCAAAAGCCGCCGTCCAAGTTCTCAAATGGTACAAGCTCACCCACAAACTAAACGGTATATCGGACAAGGTGTATGTTGAAAAGGATGCGAATACACCCTTTATTGCCGGACCGCTGCAAGTCGGCAAATATGACT
>Ga0208648_1001740_pt1 | contig 16631 bp, 19 predicted proteins | sample AntAceMetag02UKL_FD_184772 | JGI IMG/M metagenome (GOLD analysis project Ga0208648, IMG submission 184772) | Saline lake microbial communities from Ace Lake, Antarctica - Antarctic Ace Lake Metagenome 02UKL (SPAdes) (version 2) | ecosystem: Environmental > Aquatic > Non-marine Saline and...
ATCAGAAGTAAATGAATAGAGAGTATCTTGGATTTTCTTTGTAATGAGATATGTAATATTAGTATTTAAATCATAGGAGAATATATCAATATCTGATTCTAAGAAGAGTTCCTTGTTTGAATTGTTCCAGCTTATTGAGTATTTCGAGAAACCATTTAGGACTATGGGAGTTAACTTATCTAGAGAATTCTCTTTATTGGTCTCCACAATATATTTATCTTTATCAGAATTTGTTATTAGAGAGAAAAGTACTATAGAAGAGTCTGGAGAGGGTAATAGGTTGTAACTATTTTCTTCGCTATTATTAGTAGAAAAGGTTAATATTTTAGTTGGATTAGAAGTAAAATCCCATGCACTAGATTTTGTTTTAAGCTTCCATAGTTCATAGCTTGTAATGTCCGATTCTTCCTCATATAGGATAAAGAATATAGAACTTTCTGTCTGGTAAATTGAATTTGCATTTAATATCTTAGAAGAGGAAAATATAGTTTGCTCTTTGATATCTCTAGCTATAAGCCATGGATATACAGATGAAGATTTCTCTTCAATGATGGATACATTTTTCTGCCAGCTATTATAACCATCTCTTTCTATCTTTAAGAGATATTCTCCTCCAGGAAGAGTTACACTTTTAGGAGTTTTACCATACTCCTTTTCTCCAATATATAGATTTGATCTAGGAGGAATAGTGTCTATAGAAAGTATTCCTGTTGTAGAGACTTGTTTCGTTTGAAAATTGAATCGATATCCTTTGATATAATAGAAGAGTCCAACAGAGGTCAATATTATCAAAATAGAAAGGAAAGGGGGTAGTAATTGATAAAAGGTGTTTTTTAGTTGTTTCTTCATAGTTTTAGAGTATATCATAGTGCGATTTTTTTTGTTAAAATACAGTTAATATGCTAGGAAAAAGAGTAGGAATAGATTTGGGAACAGCAAACTCCGTAGTCTTCGTAGAAGGAGAAGGAGTTGTTCTTGTTGAACCCACGGTTGTGGCAATAGATGTTAATACCTATACGGTTATAGCGGTAGGGGATGAAGCAAAGGTTATGATAGGGAAAACTCCAGAGAATATTGTTGCAAAGAGACCCCTTCGCAATGGTGTTATTGCTGATTCAAGGGTTACAGAAGCTCTTGTTAAGTATTTCTTTGATAAAGCATTGGGAAAAGCTAGATTTTTTAAACCTGATGTAGTTATCAGTGTTCCTGCTGGCATAACATCTGTAGAACAGAGAGCAGTATTAAAAGCAGCAAGGAATTCAGGGGCGAAGAAAATTAATTTAATTCCTGAACCTCTTCTTGCTGCCTTGGGAGCCGAGTTACCTATTGAGACATCTTCGGGGAATATGATTGTTAATATGGGTGGTGGAACTACAGAAATAGCTGTATTGTCTTTAGATGGTATTGTTGGTTTTAGTTCGATAAGGGTAGCAGGTGATGCTATTAATGAAGCCATTATTTCATATATGAGAAAGATAAGGGGGGTGTATATTGGAGAACAAACAGCTGAAAATGTAAAGATTAGAATAGGGTCAGCGATGAAAACAGAGGATCCTAAGAAAATGGAAGTAAAAGGGAGAGATGTTGGTTCTGGGATGCCTAAGTCGATAAGTGTAGATTCAAATGATATAGCGGTAGCAATAAAGAATCCTTTAGTTAAGATCATCAATGGTATTAAATCAGTACTAGAAAATACGCCGCCCGAACTTTCTGCTGATATCATTGATAGAGGGATGGTTTTGAGTGGTGGTACAGCACAACTTGAGAATTTAGATAAGCTTCTTACAAAGGCTACAGGTGTTCCTGCTCATATTGCTGATGATCCTATGTTTTGTGTTGCCAGGGGTACAGGTATTGCCTTAGAAGCTATTACTACAGGTGAGAGAGTTTTCCCTACAGTTTCATATTAAGATGGTATAATTCTGAGTAACTTGTATTAAATAAATAAGTATGTTTTCCACTAAGAAAAGAAAAGAGATGACACTAGAGGAGGTAACTCTGCTTTTGAGAGAACTTAGAATTCCCATATCCTTGGTCTTTACTCCTATCAATTTAGAAAAAGAAAAAAGTAAGTTTTTTAATTCAGATGTATACAATCCACAGTTTGAGTATAGGATTGTAAAGAACAAGAATGACAAGATTCTTGAGGAGCTTTCTTTTGTAGAAAAGATTTCTGATGTAGATCCTAGAATTTCTGATTTTTATATTGCCTTAATAGAAGAAAAAGGTAGAGCTAGTGATTTAATGCATGCGGTGGGGAATAATGATTTAGTGACAGAGATCTCAATAGAGAGATATAGGGAACCTAGTAGAATTCTTTTTAAGAATGCAGCAAGGGTTTTAAGAGGTTATACAAAAAACTATAACTTAGTTGAATATCCTAAGGATCCAAAGTTTTTAGAATATGATCAAATTGAGAAAGTCTTTATGGGAGTATTTAAAGAATTAGGACTAAAAGAGTGGTCTGTCAAGGAATCTATGAATATTGCAAAACAGGGAGCTAAAATTGGGGTTAAGAATAAGGAGATTTTGTTGTATAAAGATATTACAAGATCAACATTTAAGTTAAGGAAGACAATAGTACATGAGGTTGGCACTCATGTTTTAAGGGCACATAATGGGGAAATGACAGGTTTCGAAGCATTATCAAAGGCAAATCTTTCAACATATTTAGATATAGAGGAGGGTTTAGCTATTTGGAATGAAATGAATATGGGACTTTTAACAGAGAGGTGGTTAAAGAATAGGGCTGCTATGGTATGGGCAATATATATAGGGAGAGATATGAGTTTTAGGGGATTATACAATATTGTATTGGGTGTATTACCGAAGAAAACAGCGTTTAATGTTGTATCTAGAGTAAAAAGAGGTTTAGGGGATACTAGCTATCCTGGTATATATGCGAAGGATACTGCATACCTTAGAGGATTGAGAAAGATAATGAAAGCATTAGAGAAGGAACCTAGGTTGTATAATAAACTTTATTCTGGAAAGATTGATATTAAGCAGTGTGTATGGGTAGAGGAGGGGTTAATTAAGAAGCCTTCTATAAATCCTCCAACTAAAGAGGAATGGAATGAGATATTTACTAAGGTTGGGATTTAGAATGATTCTATGATCTCTTTTGCTATATTTACTGGTTCTCCTTCTATCTTGTTCTCATATGCTTTGAATCCTGGATGTAAACTAATCTCTTGTAAAAGCATATTTCCATCTTTATCTGACATAAAGTCTACAGCTATAAAGTCTGCTTTAAAGACTTTTGCAACCTTTTCAGCCATTTTCTTTATCTCCTTTGATGGTTTATTATACATTTCATATTTACCTCTGATAACTGTCTTAAAACCCTCTTGTGCAGTCCTCTTCCAACCACCTATTACTTTCCTATTTTTTACAAATATCCTCATATCCATAGCAATAGGGGAGAATTCTTGTATAAAGAAATGACTAAGATCTTTATCTTTAAGAAATTCCTGTTTATATTCTTCAGCATTATCTACTTTATATACATTCTTTTTAATTCTCTCTTTCCCATCCATCATTTGTAATCTATTTACTCCTGCATATTCTTTACATATTAAGGGATATTCATTTAAGGAATCTCGTTGCTTTGTATATTCTCCGTCTATTCTGTAGTAGGTATTAAAGTAGGGGATATTATATTTAGAACATATCAAAGCCATTGAGATCTTATTGTAGTAGGGGAAGAATTTTATAGCTTTACTATTTAAAACTTTAATATTATGTTGATTAGCATAGTCAACGATATAGCTTTTAGTTTCATAGTCTCTTGGTTTGTCTAATCTATGACCTCTGAGTATGATATGTGTATATTCATCAATATTTTTATTATTAATTAGAATAGTCGTTTTACCATCTATGAAAGCAAATTCAATTGAGTCATTATATGCAAAATCATAAGGTATACCTTTTTTATCCAATTCTTCCATTATTCGGACATCAGCAGTAGGGAACTTACCCATTGTGTCTATCTTAATTCTTTGTTTTTTATCGATAAGAAGGTATTTCATACTACTTCAATACTTTAATTTTATCTATTAACCCCATATGCTTATATTTACGAAGTTTTCGCATAAATTTTTTATCCAACGAATATTCTTTCTTCGTTATAAACAGGAAATCTATTTTATTAAAGCCTAAACCAAAGTTTCTTACATCTTTCCAATCTCTGTATTGAACAATTATATGATCTAACGATCCATTTATTTTCAATCCTTCTATCCCTTTCCACATATCTACATCTTCATTTATCTCATAATTATTTATTTTTATCTTTCCATTATATATTTCTCCTACATTTTCATTCTTTTTAATAATCTTCTTCCTTCGAAGTAGACTAGAGATATTCTCAAAATAGTTTCCAATACAAACAATCTTTTTTGTTCTGTTAAACTCTAATAGTTCATCAACATATTCTCCTGCAACATTCTCTCTGGTTTGACCAAGTACAGGGAAGAAGTTTAGATATGCTTCTGGCATAGTATTTATTTCTATTATTCCTCCATTCTCTTTAGTTAATGGTTTACTTAGATCATTACACATAACATCTGCACCTAATGAAAAGGCATGGACGGAGGTTGCTATACTCTCTACAATTAGTTTAATTTCTGGACTTACAATATCAGTAAAATCTTCAGTTATACCACCTCTGCTCATACTAGCTACCTTTCGGACATATATCCTCTGGTCTTTCTCAGGAACAATGTCTAAAGCTAAGTTTTGTTCTTTCAGGTAGTTTAGTAAAGGTTCATCTATTATTATTGGTTTTAGTATGTGGGATGGGTTAGTAATATCTCTCCTAGGATCTTTATTAGTTTCTTCTATTAGTTCTTTTATTGTACTTTTCCCATTTCCTGTTACAAATGCAGGTATTCTCTTTGTTGCGATTTTCAACTTTCCATTGATTACTAATAATCGATAGTCTTCTCCTGTTAATTGTTCTTGTATCATTATCTTTTTCTGCCAATTTTTTCTAACTTTACCATCTATTTTTTTCTTTGCATCAGAATATCCTTTTAGTGCTTGCTCTATTGTTGTTATACCAACACTTACACCTGAGCCTCCAGTAAGCCCTACAGGTTTGATTACAATGGGCTTGGTATATTCATTGAAACATTCTTTAAGTTCTTCTTCGCTATCTACAACTTGCCACTTAGCAATTGGTAGACCTAATCTCTCTATAATGGTATTTGTTCCCCATTTATCCCTTTGTATCTTCTTTGCCAGAGAAGAATCATTACTAGAAGAAAGGGAATTTATAATCTGAGAATTTCTACCACAACCTAATACATAGTTTCTATTTGTTTCTGCAGCATATCCTTTTTCATATCCTAATTCGAAAGTTCCTTTTGAGGAGTAATAGTTTGTTACTTCAAGGTTCTTCTTGTATGCAGCTTGTAAGATAGGGAGAGAAGACATGGAGTAAAGTTTTCTATGAATAACTTTTCCAATTATATATTCATCTGCTTTCTCTAAAGAGATTTCGCCATTAGAAAGTTTTTCTAAAGTAGAGGAGGCATCTCTCCAAATATCAATTACATAAGAGATGATACTTAATGAGTTTTCATTTATTTTATATTCTTCTAGGAAGAGGGGATGAAAGGAGTCTATCTTTTTTATTATAGAGATAATATCTTTCTGGTTAGTTCCTAAATCAATTTTAATTACTGAGATAGGGGATTCAATATTTAATCCGTGTAGTACTTGTTTTGCCATTCTATTAATTATTATTTTAAATATTTATCTCTAATGTATTCCATTATAGGGACAGCTACTTTTACAATCTCTCCCTTATTAGCATGATAGTGTAGTCTTAGTCCAGGATTATAGTTAACTTCGTTTATTGCACATTTTCCAGGTTTAGTAATGTTTTCTGCTATTATATCTACACCTCCAAATTCTAAATCAATTGCTTTTATAGTTTCAATAGCGAGATCTTTATAATATTGGTCTGTCTCTTTAGCACACTCTTGTGTAGTACCTCCTGATGTTAGATTACAGTTGTATCTTAATATTACCTCTTCTTTATCTTTGGGTATATACAAAAGAGTTTTTTTCTCCTTCTTGAGCTTTGTTTTTACCTCATTATCAATCAATATTGGACTTAGTATGACTTTCTTTTTCTCTTCATTAGCCTTTTGAATCAGTTTTTCTATATTATCTTTTCCATTCCCTATCACATGTGCTGCTTTTCTTTTGATGATACCTATTACTTCCTCTCCCACAACAAGGAATCTATAGTTTTCCCCTTTTATGAATTCTTCTCCTAAAACTTTAGTCGAGGTTTTTGATCTATTTTTCTCTAGGGCTATTCCATATGCTTTGATAACATCGTTTTCTGTTTGAGGGAGTATTGATACTCCTTTTCCTCCTAATTGTTGTGCTGGTTTAATTACGATATCTTTAAATTCATTAAAGAATTGTAATGCTTCTACTGCAGAATTCAGAGATCTTTGTTCTGGTACTGGTATATTAAAATCTTTGAGAACGAGATTAGTAAGATTCTTTCTTTTTGCTATGGTTGAACCGGGAGAGTTTGTAAGAGGTGTTACAGTATTAATTATGAACCAATGTTTATCTTGATATGAGAATTTTGCCATTAATCGATATACAACTATCTCATAGTCAATACCAAGGATATCTGCAGCTTCAATGTAGTAGGCTAGATGTACATTTCCAGCCTTCTTCAGATATTCTTTATATGTTTTTCCCATATATGTAGTATGTCCGAAATTAGAATGTTTTGGTAGTATCAATCAAGTATCCTTTTAGGTCTTCTCTTCCTAATACAACAGGGTATGTCATCTCCTGCCTAGTACTTACGATCATTTCAACATTTTTAACTTCTTTAGATATTTTTATATTAACTTTCAACACAGGTCTGACTCTAATTTTCCCATCTTCCAATAGTTTTGCTAGTCTGACAATATTCTCATCTGTAGAGAGAATGGAATCGTTCTTTTCTATGAATTCTTGTGCCTCTGTAAAGGATTCAAAAGAACTGGGAGCATCTAGTTTATAGAAAGAGTTAAGGGATTCATCTAAACCAATTCTATTAGCTAACCCTTTATCGATTCTGGATGTTTGGAATCCAGTATCCATGTAGGCTTTTAGAACTTCGAAGAGTTTCTTTTTTTTCTTTACATTAGGAGACCAATCTTTATGGTAAACCTTTATTTCCTCCACTATTGATACAACCTGTCTTCCACTAATAGCTTCAATTTCATCTTCAATCTCTCCACCGAAGAGTTCTTTGGCAAGTCTTATTCCATGCTTTATACCTTTTACTTTCAATCCCTTGACTCTCTCTAGCCTTCTTCTTAATCCTGCTTGATTGGCAACTTGTATCCCAAGGCCAGGTCGGGCATTTAACTCAAAGACCATGGGTCCTTTCTCTGCATCTAGAGCAATATCTATACCTGCATATCCAAGATTGCTGGCTTCTTGACATTTGACTGCAATTTCTAAAATATCATCCCAATTAGGAATTTGAATACCACTCAATGGAAGATTTTCTTCAAGATCAGAAGTTGTATCAACAAGGATATATGTGTCCGAAATAGGGGAGGTATAGTTACCTAGCATCGAGTAGGTAGTAATGCCTGTTCCGATGTCTATCCCAGTGCAGATAGCTCCTGCATGAAGATTTGCCTTCCCATCAGATCTTTTGGTTGGAAATCGCAGCATAGCCATTACAGGGACTCCGTTAAAGACGATGATACGAATATCTGGGACTCCTCTATATGAATACTTCTTCAGGAGAGGATCATTTTGGATGCGTGCCTCAATGATTGCAGAGTCTTTTCTGTCACCCATCGAGAATCTTCCTTCAAGGATATTCTCAATATGAAGAATTAGATCCTTTTTAGTCATGGTTTTTCCACTTGGACGTATCCATTCTTCTAGCCCTTTCTTTTTACCATAAAAGACTAATATCCCATGTCCACCAGTTCCTTTATTAGGTTTGATAACAAAGCTTTTAGGTAAAGAGCTCCAATCTAGGTGATTTAGTTGTTGTTTACTTCGAATTATTTTAAAGACTTCTGGAGTTTGTATACCATTTTTTGCAAGAATTTTCTTAGTCCAAATCTTATCATCTGCTAATGATTTTGCAGACCGAGAATTATACGGCCTGATATATTCTTGGTTTCTTCTATTTAGACCAAGAATTTCATCTTTTGTATTATTTTTGATCAGGTAACTCATCTTTCTTAGTAATTATTGACTTAAATCTAGAGCTATCAAATAATCGTAATCCCTTAAACTGGCCAATTGAGAGGTTAATAGCAACAAGGAGTGCTATTAACCACAAATTATTTAAAAGAAAGGTAGAGGCATTATCTCTAGTTATGATAAACCAACCAAATGTTGCAACCAGTAATGTTTCTAAGAGTGCCCTAAGTGTATTCTTAAATGATTTCTTAACATATATTTTGATGAAGAAATCAGAGAGAGCCGTTATTGAGACTATTGCTAATGGATTAATATTTTCAATATTTTCTAAACCTAGTCCGAATTCATTTACAAGAATAAAGAAACCTATGAGAACCAATATTAGCAAACAGTAATTAATCGCTATTCTAGTAATATAGTGCATTCTAATTTTCTTAAGTATATTGTGAGAGAGAAGGGTGGTAAGAATGACGAGTATTGTTAGGGTTAACCCATATCTGAGTCCGGTAAACGAATAGCTAATTCCCAATATTATTGATGCATATATCCCAAAGGTTTTGAATCCTACTAGATATCTTGCAATGCTAACAAGGGTTGCGATTATGGGAATCATTACTAGAATCTCTAACATTTGTAGAGGTATTCCATGATTTACAATCCATTGAGTTGATTCAGAGAGTATTAAGGCTTCCATAAATAGCTTGGTTACAAATTATTTGAGATTTACAACTGAATGACATAATTATACATTTTTGTAGAGAGTGTTGTCGATATTTAGGGAAAACCCTCTCATGAGAGAGGGTTTTGAGTTCAGTTTCTGTCTTAAGAAACTATGCTAACTCTACTGTAGCACCAGCCTCTTCGAATTGAGCTTTAATCTCTTCTGCTTCTTCCTTTTTTACATCTTCTTTGACGGTTTGAGGAGCTGCTTCTACAAGATCTTTAGCTTCTTTAAGTCCGAGTTCAGTAATTGCTCTAACAGCTTTAATTACTGCAATCTTGTTTGAACCTGTTTCCTTAAGAACAATGTTAAACATAGACTTCTCTTCTTCTTCTGGAGCTGCTTCTACAGGGGCTGCTGCTACTGCAACAGGTGCTGAAGCGCTAACACCAAACTTGTCTTCCATTACCTTAACAAGATCGGCAAGTTCTAGGACTGTCATTTTCTCAACAATCTCTATAACTTTCTTTCCGTTAGCAGAGAGCTTTGGAAGATCTTTTTTCTCTTCAACTTTCTCTTCTACAACAGTTACTTTCTTTTCTTCTGCCATGTGTATATATTAATTAAAATTAAATTATTACAATGTCATTAGGCTTCCTTTTCGGAAAGACCTTTTAGGACCATAACTAGACCACGTACATTGCCTGTTAGGGCATTCATAGTACCTGATATTGGGGCGTTCATAGAACTCATTAAATTGGAGAGTAGTATTTCTCTAGAAGGTATTTCAGCTAATTGCATTACCTTTTCTCCTGTCAGATATTCTCCTTCAAATATTCCTGCTTTAGCTGAAAGTAGTTCTGTTTCTTTTTGTAATTCTTGTAGGAGTTTTGCAGGTGTAGTGGGGTCTTCATCAAAGACTATTATAGCTGTAGGACCATCAAAACTTTGTAATTCCACTGGTTGATTGGATTCTTGTAAGGCTACTTTAAAAAGAGTATTTTTAACAACAGCATAGTCAGATCCTATCTCTTTTAATTTCATCTTTAGAGTTGTAGTAGTAGCAGTGTCAATATTTTCTGAGTTTACTAATATATATCCATTTTTAGAATCTATTAGATCTTTGTATCTACCGAGCAGGGTAGCTTTTTGCTCCTTACTTTTTGCCATATCATTTATTATTTAGTTTATTATTTTGAATTTCTATATATACCTAATATGGATTTACTTATGTACCATATTTCTTTGGTAAACAGAGTTATTGTATTACAAAGGGGGAAGGAAGGCAAGTCTAAGACTATTTTGTGCCTCCCGCCCCTTTTTTATTAACCAATTGCTTAATAGAGATAATTATACTCTTGAAGATTAAATGAAGAGGGGTGTTGTACTTTTTACAATAAAGTAATGGTCATTATTTCCCTCATCATGTTGGATTTCTTCTAGAAGAAGAGCGATGGGTTTTCCTTTGTTTTGTGCCTTCAACTGAAAATTTTTCGTAAGTACAATCTTCTCTAGTTCTGTTACTACGAAAATTTCATTTTTATATAAAAACCTTTTTATCCCGCTCCCAAATTGATGGATCTTGATTTTGATCATTAAAAACTCCTTCTGTTTGTGTCTAGGTTGTTTATTCTATCTTACGAGCAATTGGTTGACAGTTGGAGGTGATTATAGTCTATTCGATAGGGATATACAAGTGTATTACAGGGGATATATTGATAAAAATCAGGATATATATCCCCCTTTGTCGTTCTATAATGTTTGTAAAACACAACTTCTGTCGGTATCCAATGCAATTGCTATTCTCTCTTTATCTTTTGTTTTAATTATAAAACAGTAGGTATGTTCTGTTCCTTCTGTAAGAAAACTACTACAATGAGAATGTTCTTTTTGGGTTAATGGTATTTCTAGATGGATACATCCATATATAAACAGGAGATATATGCCGTCTTTTACTATGAAGTTCCAATTACAAAGAAATGCTTTTTTCATATCTTTCTCCTTTGTTGTGTTAGTAAGAACGATTTGTGGATGTATTTTACTAAATTTTAGAGAAAACAAAAAGACCCTCTTTTGAGGGTCTTCCATTTCTAATAGCTAAGGGGTTATTCCTTTACATACTCTATCTTTGCACTAGGACCCATTGTAGGTGCTAGATGTACACTCTTTATTAACTGATTAAGACTCTTTCCAAGTACATCTGATATAGCTTGCATAGCTGTATGGACGTTTTCAATAACCTTCTCATCTTCCATCTCCATTTTTCCTACTAAGAAGTGTAATACTCCAGATGTATCACAAGCAAATTGTTGCTTACCCTGCTTATACTCCTTCACTGCAGTTGTTATATCCTCTGTAACCGTTCCATTCTTTGGATTAGGCATTAAACCCTTAGGACCTAATTCTTTTCCAAGGATTGCAATCTTAGGCATTACAGAAGGAGTGGCAATAGCTACATCAAAATTGATCTTTTTAGCTTGAATATCCTTTGTAAGTTTGTCTAAACCTACGATATCTGCTCCTGCTTTAGTAGCTTCTTTATCTCTATCTGGAGTTGTGAATACTGCAACCTTAACACTCTTAGCTCCAACAGAGTGGGGTAGTGCAATAGCTCCCTTTATTGATTTAGGATCAGTATCCTTAGGGATATTAATTGCTACATGGAGATCAATACTCCCTACGAAAGAAGAATATGAATTTTCTTTAACTTGTTTAATACTATCTGTTAAAGAAAATATCTCTTCACTATTTAAATCTTTTACTATCTTTTTATATTTTTTACCTCTTTTCATGTTTATTTATCTAAAATATATTATTTCTCAACCTCAACACCCATTTGACGAGCAGTCCCCTCTATTATCTTGGTTGCTTTCTCTAAATCATTGGTGTTTAAATCTGGTTTCTTTATTTCAAAAATTCTCTTAATTTGTTCCTTAGTTAACGTTCCAACCTTATTTAAGTTTGGTTCTCCAGATCCTTTCTTTATTTTTAACTCTCTCCTTATCAATTCGGACGTAGGAGGAGTCTTAAGGAAAAAGGTGAAAGTTCTATCCTCATATATTGTTAGAACAACAGGAGTAAGAATCCCTTGACCATCTTTAGTTTTCTCATTAAATTGAGAACAAAAATCCTGTGTAGCAATTCCATATGGTGCCAATGTAGGACCAATTGGAGGAGCTGCAGTAGCTTTTCCTGCTGGGATGGTAATTTTAATAATAACTTTTATTTCTTTTGCCATAGCTAATTGTTTAATATTTTAAAGTTTACTAACCTGCGAAAAATCAAGTTCAACAGGTGCTTCTCTACCAAGGAAGGAAATGAGGACCTTAATCTTTCCTTTAGTATTATCTATTGTCTCTACACTTCCAATGAAGTCTGCAAATGCTCCATCTATAATCTTTACAGCTTCTCCAACACTGAAAGAAGCTTGATATGATGGTTGCTCAACCTCTTGGAATTTCATAATTGCTTTAATTTCACTCTCTGGAAGGGGTCTAGGGTATTTGTCTGTTTTTACAAAACCTCTAACTCCATCAGTATTTTTTATCAGATCCCATGTTTCTCCATCTAATTCCACCTTTATCAACACATATCCTGGGAATATTTTCTCTTCTTTAATATTCTGTTTTCCTTTCTTTACAACGATCTTTTTTTGAACAGGTACAAGCATTTCCAAAATCTTTTTTTCCATTCCCATAGCTTCTACTCTTTGCCATATTTCCTTCTGGATACTGTTTTCATATCCAGTTCTAATGTTTAAAACATACCACTTAGCTTTTGGATTAACAATTTTCTTTGTGTTCTTTTTTTTAGTTACTACCTTTTTAGGTTTTATTACTTTCTTTGTTTTTGTTATCTTTTTCTTTTCGGCCATTATCTATTAATTGAAAAAATTAGAAATTGGACATATTTCAGATTTAAATCCTTCTAAGAAACAATTAACTGTTCCATGGAAGAAGAGGTCTAAAACTAGGAGAAGTAAGGCTATTATAGCACAGAGTACGATAGTGTACATAGATGTCTTAACTAGTTCTGCCTTTGTAGGCCATGTAGTTTGTTTTAATTCGTTTTTAATATTCTTTAATACATTCATTTCTTTAGTTATTAATTCTGGCAGGCCCACTCCGACTCGAACGGAGAACTACGGTTTTGGAGACCGATGTTTTACCAATTGAAACTATGGGCCCTAATTAGTAAAAGAGCGGTTTATTTAACTTTAGTCTCCTTATGTAGTGTATGTTTTTTACAGTTAGAACAGAATTTCTTTTGCTCTATCTTTTCTTTTATATTTCTTGTTTTGTAGGTTGTGTAGTTTTTTAATTTACACTCTGTACATTTCAAGGCTATTATTTCTCTATTTGCTTTTGCCATTTTTTTCAGGAATCAAATATTAAAAGTATGGGAATAGTTATGGAATTATATGTGAAAAGAAGGTAGAGGTCAAATATTTTAAGGTTTTAGTTTCTTTTATGTTATTGTATTATTAGTAAATAATATGAGTGGGTTATATAAATGATTGATGTAAATTCTCCTCCTTCAGTAGATATAGAGGCAAATGTTGTCCCAATAGTGGAATCTATTAATACTGATAATACAGATAGTCCTGTGGTAGAGGAAGTTCCTTCTGATCAAGTCTTTCAAATGAATACGGAATCTTTTAATGAAGAAGATCCTGGTGGAGTGATTATTCCAGGGATGGATTATCAATTTGAGGTCACCTCTAAATTAGGAGCCTATGACAAACATGGTACTTTCTATCCGGAGGCTTTACCGGAAAAGGGAATTCTAAGTATAGGGGGTGTTCAAATGAAAATTACATATGAGAGTGGGTATTTCGATGAGGTTTCTTTTTTAGGTATGTCTTCTTCTTTAAAGATAGGAAAAGTATTCCCATACCTGGCATATATTCCTTCCTTCGGATACGGAAAAGCTTTTAATGCTACTAATTTTGCTGAACTGACTCAAGGGAGTGAGAGTGGAACTATTTATACAAATACTAGAGAAGATCCAATCCCCACCTATCTTGTAGCCCCAACAATAGTTGGTTTTCCTAATAAGATATTACCTGATAGGGTAGAGGAGGGTAAGAAAATCAACGAAATTCCAGAGGGTTTTCCAATAGAAGTGTCTGGTCTTACTCAAACAGATACTGGGTATTTAGGTTTTTACAATTTTTGCATTAAGAGAAACTCCTGATGGTTTTGAACTTGAAGTACTTGGTATCTTAAAGGGAAATGATATAGCGATTGATATAGAAGATCTTCCTGATGAGATAGTCTCTAAGTGTGGATTTAGTAACCAAGAATAGATTTAGCGGATAATCTCAAATAATTACTATATTGAATAATGGAGCTGGATCTGAGAGTCGAACTCAGGACCTCATTCTTACCATGAATGCGCTCTAACCAACTGAGCTAATCCAGCTTGTGGTGCAGAGGACTGGATTTGAACCAGTGTATCCCGAGGGAGTCGGATTTACAGTCCGATGCATTTGACCACTCTGCCACCTCTGCACATTTGGAGCCGAAGGAGAGATTCGAACTCTCGACCTACGGTTTACAAAACCGTTGCTCTGACCAACTGAGCTACTTCGGCTTAGTTCAGCGTAAGTTTATTATATCAAGAATATATAGTCAATATGGTATAACCCGATCGGGAGACGATCCGTAAGTGCCCTGTCAAGCAGGTGGGTGTCCTCATCATAACCCCACGGGATTACGAAATTTGAACTCCCAAAAATTCACTTTAAGGAGCTACGAATCATCTATTAATCCCAATCGAGTTAATACATTTTAACCCATATGGAGCCTGAGGACAATGTGTTAAAAACCTAGTATATGAAGGAAGAAGTTCAGTGTTGTGAGGATATATCTCGATACAACAATCTTCAGAGGGGAATATGGAATTAGAAGAAGGACAATTAATATCCAAGAGTATCGTTCTAGATTTTCCCAATAGAGTCTTAATTTCTCTGGTAAGAAAGCTCTAACAACCTTATGTCCATCCAGTGGGGGTATAGGTATTAAGTTGAAGATAGCTAATGAAAGATTAACAATTGTAAAAATATAGAGAAATATTTGAATTGGTTCTGGGAAGCTAATGATATTTATTAATCCACAAAGTCCTGCTATTAGAAGATTGGAGAAAGGACCTGCTAACGCTGTAAGTGCTGTTCCTAGTATCGGTTTCTTAAAGTAACTCTCATTGATTGGTACGGGCTTACTCCATCCAAATCTAAAAAGAATCATAGATATTGCTCCTATTGGATCTATATGTTTTAGAGGATTTAATGTCAATCTATCTAACATCTTTGGGGTAGGGTCTCCAAGCTTATACGCAGTGTAAGCATGAGCAAACTCATGTATAGATGAAGCTATAATTATTGATGGTATGGACAGTAGTGTCCAGTACAAAGTATCCATAATTCTTTAAGACTTGCCTATTAACTAACTTTTTGATAATATCATCTAGCTTTTGATAATTCAATTTTGTTGAAGAAAAATGTCTAAAGAATGTGCCTTATGTGGAAAATCTACAGTTGCAGGTCGTAATATCCAACACCATCACTCAATAGGTTGGAGATTTAAAGCACCAAAAACTACCCGTCAGTTTAAGCCAAATATTAGGAAGGTAAAGATGGAAGTAGATGGAAAGATGAAGAAGGTACTTGTTTGTATGAAGTGTTACAAGAAAATGAAGAAGGAAACAAAGTAAGAATTTTTAATATATGAACAATTTTTTAATAGGGAGAACTCAAATGTTCTCTTTTTTTAATCATTTAGCCCTCGCATGCTTTTAAATCTAATGGTAAAATCAAGATATGAGACTAATAGATTCGATAATGGGAGTATTTACATATGATGTAGGGATAGACCTAGGCACTGCTAATACGATGGTATATCTCAGAGGGAAGGGAATTGTTGTATCTGAACCATCTGTAGTAGCTATTAACAAGAAGACTAAGGAGATAGTTGCTGTAGGTAAAGAAGCTAGACAAATGATAGGGAGAACACCTCCTAATATCATTGCAATTAGACCTCTTAGGGGTGGTGTGATATCAGATTTCGATACCACTCAGGCAATGATTCATCACTTTATTAATAAAACGCATCAATATTTTGGTAAAGGGCTTAAGTTTCCTAGACCAAGAGTCATTATTGGTATCCCATCATCTGTTACAGAGGTAGAGAGACAAGCCGTTATCGATGCTGCTAAAACAGCAGGAGCTAGACAGGTATATATCGTAGAAGAAGCAATGGCTGCTGCAATTGGTGCAGATCTACCAATAGAGGATGCTTCTGGGAGTATGATTGTTGATGTAGGAGGAGGGACCTCTGATATTGCTGTCTTCTCATTGGGAGATATTGTGGTTGATAAGACTCTTCGAGTCGCAGGTGATGAGATGGATCAAGATATAATTAATTATGTAAGAGAGAAGTACAATATTCTCATTGGGGAAAGAACTGCTGAAGATGTAAAGATCTCAATTGGATCAGCTTCTCCTTTTGGCGAAGAAAAGAAAACTATTCTTCAAGGAAGGGACCTCTTAACTGGATTGCCTAAAAGCATTGAATTTAGCAGTGTAGAGGCGAGGGAAGCAATGATGGGGACAATAGATTTAATAACTGATGCGATTAAAGATGCAATTGAAGAGACTCCACCAGAATTACTAAAAGATTTACTCTCTTCCGGTATTCATGTAGTAGGAGGAGGGGCTTTGATTAGAGGTTTAGGAGAGTATTGGGAGAGTGAACTTAAATTACCTATTAAAATAGTA
>Ga0208648_1001741_pt1 | contig 16628 bp, 17 predicted proteins | sample AntAceMetag02UKL_FD_184772 | JGI IMG/M metagenome (GOLD analysis project Ga0208648, IMG submission 184772) | Saline lake microbial communities from Ace Lake, Antarctica - Antarctic Ace Lake Metagenome 02UKL (SPAdes) (version 2) | ecosystem: Environmental > Aquatic > Non-marine Saline and...
GCAGGCAATTGAGCAGGCAAAACAGCCCTTGTTGCGGGTCATGATGTTTTCAGCAATACTTTCGCCGCTGATTTTACTTGCGTTTGCAAACGTACCTTTTTGAAAATTATTGGTGGGCAGAATGCCGCATTCATTGATAATGTTGACCAGGATGGCGGTGCCGTAGGTAGGCAGGCCCTGAGAGGTAACCGGGCCGCTGGCCAGTTTCTGCATGGAGTTTTTGACGGCGGTTTTGAATTCCGGAAAGTTGGCTACCTGAACACCCAGGGTGCCGCGCACCACAATGGCTTTGAGTTTTTTTGAGCCCATGACCGCGCCGATTCCGGACCTGCCGGCAGCACGGTGCGTATCATTAATAATACAGGCAAGTTTAGCCAGATTTTCGCCTGCCGGGCCGATACAGGCAATTTTGGTCGCCTTGGCTTCCCATTCATCTTCAATTGTATCGCGAATCGCCTCTTCGGTCATATCTGCGGTTTTGCCCCACAGATCATCGGCCGGTTTCAGTTTAACTTTGCCATCTTTGATCCAGAGTGCAACCGGTTTTTCGGATGCGCCCTCGAAGATAATACCGTTAAAGCCGGAATAGCGTAGCTCGGCCGGGAAATACCCGCCGGAATTTGAACTGGCGATCGCGCCGGTCAGGGGCGACTTGGTAATTACCATATAGCGCGCGCTTGCCGGGGCACCGGTTGCGGTCAGGGGTCCGGTAAGCATAATCAGCTTATTTTCCGGGCTCAGGGCATCGATTGTGGGGTCAATTTCATCGCAGAGTATTTTCGTTCCAAGCCCTCTGCCGCCGATATAATCTCGCGCAAGTTGCGGATCGATATCTTCCACTGCCCAGGTTCCCCGGGTCAGATCAACTCGCAACAGCTTGCCAGGCCAACTATTCATACCTGTGTTCCTCCATATTGTGAAAATGACTCAACGTTCGCGAGAAACCGGATTGGTCGACCAAAGCGGCTTCAGCGCATGTTTGTATTTCTTTGCGGTTGTCCTTTTTGTGCATATGGACTTCCTAGTTATTCAGTTATCATTATTCATTCAAGTGTTTAAATAAAAGGATAGTCATCTTAAGATAATACCAACGAAAAAGTCAAGTATTTTTGGTATGGAGCAGGTTGCAAATCGACGGTGTCATGAACAAAAATTTCTTCGCACAGGCACAAGAAATTGAATTTTACACGTAGGCCTTGTTCGTGCTATCTTTTTATAGATACTATATTAATCAGCGGACAGATACTGGTGTACCGCGCTCTTATGAAAGGTTCCGAGCATGCGTTGTCTTTATTTTGACTGTTTCAGCGGTATCAGTGGCGATATGATTCTTGCTGCCCTGATTGATCTGGGCGTGCCCAGACGGCATCTGGTTTCTGAACTGAACAAGCTTTCTTTGAGTAATTATCGCCTTGAGATCCGTACGGCCATGCGTCACGGCATATCCGGCAAGAGCCTGCGGGTTATAATCGCTCCTGAAAAGAAAAGCGCGTGTCATCACCATCATCATCGCACGTTTGTTGATATTGAAAAGATGGTTAGCCGTAGCAAACTCAGCGCAGACGTGAAAGAGCGCAGCATTGCTGTTTTTGAGCGTCTGGCGAAGGCCGAAGCGGCAGTGCATCACAAAAAGCCCTCAGAGGTTCATTTTCATGAAGTCGGCGCGGTTGACTCCATTATCGACATTGTTGGAACAATGATTGCCCTGGAGTACATTGACGCAGAGCAGATATATGCTTCATCCATTGCGCTTGGTAGTGGCTTTGTCACCTGTGAGCACGGCACCCTGCCGGTGCCGGTACCGGCAACGGTCCGGTTGCTTAAGGGCATACCGGTGTATGCTAGCGGTATTCGCTCTGAACTTGTGACTCCCACGGGCGCGGCCCTGATCAGCAGTCTTGCGGCCAGATTTGGAGCTATGCCTGCAATGTGCATGCAGGCTGTCGGCTACGGAGCCGGCTGCCGGGAGCATGAAACCATACCCAATATGCTGCGTATTATACAGGGTGAGCTGCAGGCATCTGTTGTTCAGGACAGCGTTTTTGTGCTTGAGGCCACCATTGATGATATGTCGCCTGAATGGGCCGGATTTGCAATGGAAAAATTGCTGGAGGCCGGGGCGCTTGATGTCGCCTTTATACCGGCGCAGATGAAGAAAAACAGGCCCGGATTGCTGCTTAGCGTTGTCAGCCGGCCTGAGGATCGTCAGCTTCTGAGCGCAGCCATGCTGGAGCATACCACCACGGCGGGCGTTCGCATGCAGCCGGCTGAGCGCACGACCCTTGCACGAAAAGCAGTTTCGGTCAAAACCCGCTTTGGCACGCTGCGCGCAAAGGCTTTGCACGGCGCTCGGGGACAGCAGCTTGTGCCTGAGTATGAAGCCTGCGCGCAGCTTGCACGAAAAAAAGGTCTGCCTCTGCGTGAAATCTATGAAGCCTTTTATGCTGCAGCTCAGGGTGCCGATAATAATTGATACACGCAGTCGTCAATCAAGCATTTACTTTTGGCATTATTCATATTAGGGTAGCACCACAAAACTGAGCGAATTTTGAGAGGCCCTATGAAGCTGTCTGTTGTGATTCCGGTATATAATGAAAAAAATACCCTGCAGGCTTTGTTGCAGCGTGTCAGGAAGGTCCCGTTTGATAAGGAGATTATCCTGATTGATGACTGCTCAATCGATGGCACACGCGATCTTTTGAAGCAGCTGCAGCAGTCAGAACCTGATTTAAAAATAATTTTTCATGAACACAATCAGGGTAAAGGCGCGGCTTTGAGCACGGGCTTTAAAAATGTCTCGGGTGATATCGTCATCATTCAGGACGCCGACCTGGAATATAATCCGGAGGAGTATCCTCAACTTTTGGCCCCTATTCTTGACGGCCGGGCTGATGTTGTCTACGGTTCGCGCTTTCTTGGCAGCGTGCAGCGTGTGCATCTCTACTGGCATTATGTTGGCAATAAATTTTTTACCCTGTTGTCCAACATTTTCACCAACATCAACCTGACCGATATGGAAACCTGCTATAAGGTCTTCAAAACATCTCTGCTGGAGCGCTTCTCAATCCGTTCACGTCGTTTCGGTATTGAGCCTGAGATTACGGCAAAGTTTGCCAAAATGAAGTGTAAAATTTATGAGGTGCCGATTTCATACAGCGGTCGGGATTATTCCGAGGGTAAAAAAATAAGCTGGAAAGACGGAGTTGCGGCAGTCTACTGGATCCTCTATTACAACCTTCGCCGTAGCCTTCATTAGCGGGCTTTCCAAAAAACCTCCATCTGCGGCGTTATGCTCGCTACTCGTCATTGCAGCGTATAAAAAATACGCTTCACTTCTCATAGCTTCGCGTGTCTTGCACCGGAACATTTTTTGAAAAGCCTGTAGAGACAATCTTTAACAGCCTGAAGGTCCGTTGCTTTTAGTCTGTTTTCAGTGCGTGTGAATTCCCCGCCCCTTGATGACTTCATAGGTTGCTGGAATGCGGCCTTCCGATCCATAGCGTAGTTCATAGAGCTCAACCATACGGCGCCATATTCGCCTGACTCCCAGAGTTCGATTCCGCCGTGGTGAAGCATTTTTGGCACCCATACCTTTAATTGAGCGAACCAAATCAGCTACGCTGTCATAGTATTCGATAATTTTTTCTGACTCGGTTGCTATGTGGGTAAACCCGCCGGCATGCAGGGCCTGTTCAGTTGCGGCATGCGTGAGGGAAATCACAAGAGCGTCGCCCTGATCGTACCCGGTTTCAGCGCAGGCCTGGTGGTAGCAGGATCGTAGCTCATGAAAAGTATCCGCTCCAAATGCTGAGAAAAAAAATGTGCCGCCGGGGCGCAGGATACGCGCGATTTCGCGCATGGCCTGATCCAGACTGTTGAGCCATTGCAGGGTAAAGCTTGAGGCCGCAAGATTAAATGAGTCCGCACGCAGGGGTAGATTTTCAGCATCGGCGGCAAAAAGTTGCAGCCTGCCCGAAGTTGTTTTTTGTCTGGCTCGTTGCAACATGTTTTCAGCCAGATCACAGCCGTGTACCCGGGCTCCTGGAAACATCCTCGCAAGCCGTATGCTTAAATTAGCCGTGCCGATGCCGATATCCAGAATCCGCTCCGGCTGTATGTGTGCACAGCCGGAAAAGTCGAGCAGGCTTTCAAGCAGGCGTTTTTGCAACCCGGCATTGTCATCATAGGTTGCTGCGCCGACATTAAAGGATTTTTTTACAAAGGTTTTGTCAATCATAGTTCTTGTTGTGTTGGTAAAAATTGTCAGCCAGAAAATTCAGCACTGCTTTTACAACGCTTTCGCGACGGGTAATGAATGGCATGTGTCCGGTATCCGGCAGCATGAGCATCTGTGCGTTGGGTATGGTGTTGTACAGGTAGTGTCCGCCGCCGTTGAGGCAGATTTTATCGCGCTTGCCATGCACGATGAGCGTCGGGGCGGTTATGTGCGTTACGGCAGCGCGCAGGTCTTCAGCCTGCAGGCATGCAAGCGTGGAGAGTGCGGCTTTGCTGTCAGGGCAGAGCGTACTATCCATTGCCGTACGGTAGGCTGCATCGTCGCTGTAGCGTTCATGTTCCTCCGCAGTGCACAGCAGGCCCATAAAGGTACGCAGTCCGCGCTGATAGTCACGCTGTACCTGTTTGAACAGGTGCTTGACAATCATGGGCGCAAGGCCGCTTTCATAATTGTCGCGCTGAATCAGGCTGGGGTTCCCGCTGACAAGCACCAGCGCGCCTGTGCTTTTATAATCCTGGGCGAACATTTTTAAAATTATTGAGGCGCCCATGGACCATCCCAGCAGCGCGGCATTGCGTAGGTTTAGGTGCTTAAGCACGGCGGCTACATCCCGGGCATACTGTTCAAACGTATGGGGCCCTTCCATTGCGCGCGAAGCACCATGCCCGCGCAGGTCGATCTCGACCACCATGCACTGTTTGGCCAACTGATCGCTGAATCCCTGCCAGACTTGCGCATGCATGGCCCAGCCGTGAATCAGCACCAGTGGTTTGCCGTTGCCTTTGATGTGATAGTTTATTAAATCTGCCATGTAGGTATGTGTCCTGCCGTCCGGTTGAAAGGACGCGAGAGTTTAGTTGATGAGTTTAAAGGTACGGCCTGTTTTTTTTAGCGCTGTGACAACCTGTTCCAGTTGCTGCCGGGTGTGAAGCGCTGTTACGGTCAGGCGCAGCCGGGCCGCACCTTTTGGTACGGTCGGCGGCCGAATGGCCTGCAGGAAAATTCCCTGCTCCATAAGGTCGGCGGTCATGGCAACCGCGGTGGAGGCTTCCCCGGTCATAATCGGGATAATCTGGGCTTGGCTGCTGCCAAGATCAAAGCCGAGCGAGTGCAGCTCGCGGTGCATAAAGTCCGTGTTTTCCTGTAGTCGATTACGCAGGCCGGGTTCCCGTTTAACAATGTCAAGCGCTGCCAGGGCAGCAGCCACGTTCGTGGGCGGCATGGCTGTTGTAAAGATAAAGCTGCGCGCGCGGTTTACAAGATAGTCGATTAGCACGCGCGATCCGGCGACAAAGGCTCCGAAACAGCCAAGGGCCTTACCCAGGGTGCCCATCACAATCAACCGGTCGTAATTCTTAAGGCCGAAGTGCGCGATGGTGCCGCGCCCGTTGGGTCCCAGCACCCCGGTGCCGTGGGCGTCGTCAACGATCAAAACCGCATCATGGGTCCGTGCCAACTCCAGAAGGCGTGGCAGGGGGGCAATGTCGCCGTCCATGCTGAAAAGCCCATCGGTTACGATGATACGCCGGCGACAGCTTGCAGCCTGTTGTAGCTGAGCTTCAAGATTTGCCAAATCTACATGAGGGTATACGCTCACTTTGGCTCGGCTTAGGCGGCAGCCGTCAATGATGCTTGCATGGTTAAGCTCATCGCTGAAGATTATATCATCTTTTCCTGTTAGGGCGCTTAAAAGACCAATGTTGGCCATGTAGCCGGTTGAGAAAACCAGAGAGGCCTGCGTTTGCTTAAAGTCGGCCAGACGTTTTTCCAGCGTATCGAAAAGAGTGCTGCTTCCGCTGATCAATCGAGCTGATCCGCTGCCGGCTCCCCATTGTTCTGCGGCCTGGACCCCGCAGCTAATCAGCTGTGGATGCTGGCTCAGGCCGAGATAATCATTTGAGGCCATTAGCAGCAATTCGCGGCCGTCGATTCGGATATGGGTGGCACTGCGTGCCTCTACTCCCGGCACTTTTCGGAGGAGACCAGCTTCTTTCAGGGATTGTAGTTCTTTGTCTAGATCAAACATCATAACAGGATAAGAAAGCAGTTGCCGGATGTCAACATAGATTGTTGTCGATAACATCGCAGGGGGTTGTTATTTCTATAAAAATAAGCTTGTAAACGGATATTTTTCAGGCCAGTCGTCAAATCTATGGCTTGATTTGACGAAAATGTTTTGGTAGCTTTGCGGGTTTGGTGTGCATATTAATTAGATTGATTGTGGTTTTTGGATAATATTGCCCGATCCTGATTGTCTACATCGTGCGCCTACAGTAATCCTGACATACAATCGCCCCCTGTTTTAAAGTCTGCCCATCTCAAAGCAAATTCCTAGCAACTGCTGGTCGTACTCGATCTGTATTGCAAAATTTTGTTACAATCTAGGCAAGGCCGAGCCCCTCTTGGTTAATAAACATTTTTGCTTTTGCTGTATTTACAATTGTACCGTTGATTTCCATTACTGCTTCAGTATATATGACCGCACAGTTTGCCCGGGTTCTCCGGTTCTGAACATGTGCGCATATTTTGATTTGTTTGTTTACCGGCACCGGTTTTTTATACCGGATCGTGAGTTCGGCCGTCATGCAATCAAGACCAATGCTTTTACAGGCATACACCATAGCATCGTCAAGCATGGATGCGATAATACCGCCGTGGACAAATCCGGCCCATCCGCAATAGTCATCGGATAGTACTGCTTCACACGTTGCACTTTGGTTATTTCCATCAAGGCTGAAATCCAGTTTTAGGCCAACAGCACTTTTAGTACCGCATACAAAACAATGCCCATCCCCCATTTTTTTCAAAAGCACTCGTTTCATTCCGGCTTTTTTCGTCAAACTCACATTACCATCGTTCTCTGCTGATCAGGACTTCACTGCCGACTCATTCGGGCACCACACTGGGGACATGTTATCTGGGAACAGGGCTGTCCCGCCTGGTGCGGTGCGGTTGCACCGCAGCTTAGACAAACACAGTTGCCCTGTGGTCCCGCTCCGGGCCGATTGCCGCCTTGACCTCCACCGCCCCGGCCGCCGCCACCACCCTGACCTCTACCTGTTCCTGACCCTCCCGGGCCTGTTCCATCTTTACCTGGCATAATCGCTATCTCCTTTTTGTAAATACAGTAATCTCAATGCTATTACTTACCCGCAGCAACGAACCGCACATCAGACCTGGCCAATGTGCTATCCGTTGTTTTGCAGAGAAGTCCTTTGCCGAATAGATCACAAAATCTATTCTGACGGGCTTGCCTGAGCACTCAACTCATCAATCCTTTTGCGAATTTGATTGAGTTCCTGCTCAAGTGAAACGGCCTGGTTTTTAAGAAATTCCGCCTCCTGTTGCGGGGTACCCTCGGCATAGGGGGCATAGGTACCATAACCGGGTGCGGAAAACCCCGGTCCGGACTGGCCGCGACCTCCACCCCAGGCACGGCCTCTACCGCCGCCCCATGGCGCTCCACCGCGTCCGGCGCCACGATTCATATTGCTTCCGACTCCATACGCTGTTCCTGCTCCCGGAGTGCAAAACCCTCTGCCGCCGCCTGTCATTGGCCCCATTCCTTGAGGGCCCATTCCATTAAATCCTGGCATAACGTTCTCCTTTCATGTTACTGGTTCACACTACAAACATTCTGTTCCGTGCTACTCACAGCACCCGAAACAGGCAAACTTGTTTAATAAAACACGCCGCGTGTCAAATCGCGCTCCTGAATTGCAAATTATCAGCCAATGCCCGCAGTTTGTGCGGGCGTTGCCATAGGTCGATAGTAGACATTCCCCTGTATGCGGTACGGCTCAAGCCTGCCGCCCGACACAAGTTCTTCCAGATATTTTACGACTTCATTTTTATGCATCCCCAAACCCGCACCAATATCATCGGCCGTACAGGGACGCCGTTGCAGTAACTGTAGAATGTTTTCCCGCCCGACACAAAACTCCGTAACATACTGAACGCCGCGATAATCCGCTATTACTTCCGCTGGCGGGTCAAATTGAGCCGCTAGCTCATGCAGACGATTTGGCGTAACAGTAACAGCATAGTCTTCAGCCGGCGGCCGGGTTGCCGTATTGAGCTGAACCTTATCCGGCTTGATTTTTTTAACGCAGGCGGCCAATTTGGTTACTTCGGATTGAATCGCGGAGTATCCGGCCAGCAGCAGTATTTCCAGCCAGTAGGCTCCCGCGTATTCTTGTCTGAACGCTATGAGCCCCTCAAGCATTTGCTCAAAGTCTATGGCAGTAGTGGGTCGGTTAACAATTTTGAACAGGGTCTCATCGCCGGCATCAAGCGACGGAATAACCAGATTGGCATCGGTAAGCGCCTCGCGAACAGTTTTTTGCCCTAACAGCGCGCCATTGGTTAAAACGGCAACGGGGATATCGGTCATTGAGCGGATACGTTCAATCAGTTCACCGATTCGGCTATACAACGTCGGCTCCCCGGAACCACCAAGAGTGATATAATCCGGTTTGGTTACCAGTTTTTCCTGCAGCTCAGCTACCACCGCCTCCAGGGGCACCCATTCCTTGCGCAGCGCGGTTTTGTTCGTCGTGCGACCAAGTTGACAATACAGACAGTCATAGGGGCAGGTCTTCATCGGTATCAGATCAATTCCCAGCGACCGTCCCAGCCGTCGAGAAGGCACAGGACCAAAAATATAGCGTTTTTTATTCATCGGATCACCCATTAATGGTTTTTTTTCGCATGGTATCTCTCTACCGCAGCAGGGCTTGTCGAAGCCACAACCCGGTGCGGAACCTGGATAGTCAAGTCATTGGCATAATACCCAACACCCCGCGCCCTTAGGAATAAAACCACTGACACCGCTTATCCGGCGGCGCATAGGTCCGCCGCAGTGTTCACACACCGAAACAGGAGCAGCACTCATTTTCTGAGATAGTTCGAAACGCCGTCCGCAACCGTCACATTGATATTCATACGTTGGCATGTGTATCCTCCCGCATAAGAGCAGTAACAATAGTCGTCGGTAGTGCGGCAACCATCCGGTCCGGAGTTATGCCGCCGTATTGTCGCGATTCCGGACAGCCCAGAGAAAAAACAATCTTACGGTCACTGTAAGCACTTGCAACAGCACTACAGACTGCCATAAATCCACTCATGCTAACTGCAAGACACCTCCCGTATACCTGCTGCCACTGACGCAGCAGCTTCATGGCCGGCCCCGGCTGAAGATAACTGACGCAAACTTCGGATCCGGTAATCCGGCCAAGCTTGATTGATATGATTGCTTTTTTTGTCCGCGGAGATTCGGAAATTATCCGCCGAATACGATTATCTTCGATGCCGGTCTCCCGGGTAATATGCAGAGCTAATCGATCATCATTATCTACACAACCCAGACTGCGCAATGCCCCGAGACACTCTATATCCTCGCATGACAAAGTAAGGTCCTCCTTAAATGAATGTGCAATGGCCCCGCAAAAGCGAAACGTATTACCCGTCACCACGCTGGGTTGACTGGAGAAACGAACACCCGTCCACCTTTCTCCAGTTATTGCCTCTAAATAATTTAACTCTTTCATTGCTAACTCCGCATGTATCCGCACGTATAGTTTCGCTATAAATTTTTAAATCCCGTTGTAATTCAATGTTTGTTTCTTGCCGCGGCGTTTTCGATGCCGATGCCAACGGTCATTGCTACCCGGCAAACGAAAATTGCTATTTTCAAGGGTGCCCTGTAAAAAAGCCTTGAGTACCTCCTCCACCGGGCCGCACACATTAGCATAAACCCCCACACCGGCTGAGAGCAACAAGACCAGCAATGACTCTGATATGGCGCCACATATAACCTGCCCGGCGCCAAACTGCAAAATATGCTGGGTCCGATTAAAGGCATCACCATCATGCAACCCCGTTTTAGTACGCCGTGTTTCCTGCTTATTCTCGACATCGACAAGCAGTAAATTTTGGGCAACATCAAAAACCGGCGACACGCGACCGTGCCAATAGGGAATTGCGATCTTCATGCTATCTAATTGCTGCAATGAATATGCCATATATCAAATATATTTTAGCTAGCTGTATTTACTTGTATTTTCATATCTGAATACACGAATACCTGTTGACTACATATGCATTTTGCAAGTCTATAATTTTATTATTATTGCACTTTGCATGGTTGTATGGTAAATAGGTAGGTAGGTTTTTAGCAATAGTAAAACGAATTGCAGGGGAACAACAAGCATCATGGATCAACAATATATAATTCTGAACTCTATCAACGAGGGGGTCTTTACGGTTAATACCGACTGGCGTATTACTGCTTTTAACCGTGCGGCTGAAAGGCTTACCGGTATTAAAAGGGCGGATGCAATCGGTCGCCCCTGTCATGAAGTGTTTCGGGCCAGCATTTGTGAAACGGCCTGCGCGCTTCGAAAAACAATGAAAACAGGTAAACCGATCGTGAATGCCATGGCGTATAGTATTAACAAGGCCGGCAAACGGACTCCGATCAGAATTTCCACCGCCTTGCTTCAAAACAGTAGCGGTGCAATTATCGGTGGTGTCGAGACGTTCCAGGACCTTTCCCAAGTTGAGCAGCTTCGCAAGGAGCTGGAATCACGCTACACGTTTGAAGACATTATCGGGCGCAGCCCTGTTATGCTGGACCTATTCCAGATAGTGCCCCAAATTGCCGAAAGCAGCAGTACTGTTCTTATCGAAGGCGCCAGCGGAACCGGTAAAGAGCTTTTCGCCCGGGCAATACATAACCGCTCCCCTCGTAGGGACCATCCGTTTGTTGCTGTCAATTGTGCTGCTTTGCCGGATACGCTGCTGGAATCAGAACTGTTCGGCTATAAAACCGGAGCATTTACCGGCGCTCAAAAAGATAAGCCCGGCCGATTTGCCCTGGCCGACGGCGGTACTATTTTTCTTGATGAAATCGGCGATATATCGCCGGCAATGCAGATCGGTCTGCTGCGGGTCTTGCAGGAACGCTGTATTGAACCCCTGGGTTCGGTAAAATCGGTTAAGGTGGACGTGCGGATTGTGGCGGCCACCAACAGGACTCTGGCTAAACAGGTGAAGACCGGAAAATTCCGCCAGGATCTGTTTTATCGAATTCGGGTCATTCACCTGAAGCTTCCCGAGCTCCGGCAGCGTCGGGAAGACATCCCGCTCTTGGTACATCACCTGATTGCCAAGTTCAACCATATTCAAAATAAAAATATTGCCGGAATTTCAGAAGAAGTCATGGCCCGGTTGATGGAACACAACTACCCGGGCAATGTCCGGGAGCTTGAAAACATTATTGAGCAAGCCTTTGTGCTGTGCCGCAGCGGGCTGATAGAATTGCACCATTTGCCTCCGGAGCTTCGCCCCGCAGGCTCTGCTCTGGCAAACGAGACCGGCGCTCCACTGACGCTCAAATCAATGGAGCGGCTCCTGATTTCCGAAGCGCTTGTCCGACATAATGGTAACCGCATGCGCGCCGCACAATCACTGGGCATAGACAGCAGTACTCTGTATAGAAAAACAAAGTCTTTTAACATCGAAATCCCGCCAAAGGATGGACGCAGCCGCAGAAGAAACACGCGGCCGGAAAGGTAGGTACTGTGGAACTACAGCTTGGATGCTATCCCTGTTTAATAACTCAGGCACTGAAAATAGCACAACTCATCGAACTGAATCCCTCCCAGACAAAGGTGGCAGTTGAGCATGTATTGCAATTGCTGCTTGCCGATCATACCAATCAAACGGCCCCGCATATCGCCGCGGGGTTGTATCAGTTTATACGCACTGAATTTTTTAGAGAGGATGCCTGCTTTGATCCCTATCGCGAGTTAAAAAGGGCTACCAACAAAAAGGCGCTTGGTTATCTGGAGCACCTTTGCGGCCTGGTCGAGCGCTCGGCCGCACCGCTTGAGACCGCGGTTAAAGTTGCGGCAGCGGGTAATATAATCGATTTCGGTGCCAAAGCACACGGCGACATTGACATCGATTATGAAATAAAAAATATTGACGGCCTTACCTTTCAAGTTTTTGATTTTGGTGATTTAAAGCAATCTCTGCAAACGGCAAAAACGCTCCTTTATCTGGGTGATAATGCCGGAGAGATTGTCTTTGATCAGGTTTTCATTGCTGAAATTAAAAAAGAGTATCCGGCAATTGCTATTACTTTTGCTGTACGAGATAAACCGATCCTGAATGATGTTACTCTTGAAGACGCAGCGTTTACCGGTATGGACGCTCTTGCCACAGTGATTTCAAGCGGCAGTATCTATCCGGGTACGGTATTGCCTGAAACCAGCCCTGCATTTCAGCGCTTGTTTCATTCAGCGGATAGTATCATCGCCAAAGGGCAGGGAAATTATGAAACATTGAGTGATGAAGCAAAAAACAATCTCTATTTTTTGTTGCGCATAAAATGCGATGCCGTAGCGCAACAAATAAATGCCTGTCCCGGCTCCCTGGTGCTGTGGAAAAGAAAGTGCGCAGTATGCGGCTAGCAACCAGCCCACCCACTATAATTTTTTTGTTCCTGAAGCAGGGTGTGAGCCTTGTCGCATTCATCTTCATCGCTAAATTTAGCAATCTCTATGCGCTTGGCTGCATCGCACCAACCCTGCCTGCCTATATTCTGCGCCGACATTAATCTTGACACACAATTGCCCTCTGTTTTATAGTTTGCCCATCTCAAAGCAAATTCCTATCAACCTGACAACATCAACCAATCAACTTATGGCCGTTCCGGATTTTTGTCTTTGATATGCTTGCGGAGTGTATATAGAAATTACGGTTTCAATCGCCCAGATGAATGTTGTACAGGGTGAACCGGACAAAAATGTTGAGCGTGGTTGTACCATAATTACCGAGGCCCGCAAGCAGATTCCCATATTGCTTGACCGCAGACCCGATGTATATGAACTGTAAGGCATTGTTATGTACCAGCTAACAGCCCGTACCCGCCCTCGATTTAATCTCTATATATTTGCGGCGGTCTTATGTTTGGCCACTGTGTTGCTGCTTGCCTCCACAACGGATGAAATCGGCTGGACCTGTGATGAGGTTTATTATTTCTCTTCCGCTGAAAATATTACGCAGTGGTTTCAGGGGCTTGCCGGTACTATTAAAACGCCGGGGCTGTCTTATATATTGTCACAAGAAATCGTTGATGACTACTGGCTGTGGGACATAACGCACAATCCGCACCCGCCCTTGTATAAAATATTTTCAGCGCTAACGCTTGCTTTTTTTAAGGAGCGCCTGGGCAGTTTTGCAGCTTTCCGGTTGTCTTCCCAGATTCAGTGCGGTTTGCTGCTGGCGGTGTTGTTTGTCAGCCTTGCCGGCAGCCGGGGGCTTGCGGCCGGCCTGTGCGGCGCGGCTTGTCTTCTATTGATGCCGCGCCTGTTCGGGCATGCGCATTTAGGCACAACCGAGCTGCCCTTGATGACCCTGTGGTTTCTGTGCGTGTGCGCGTTTTGGCGCGGCCGCGAGCAGCCGATTTTTTCTATTTTATTGGCCATACTTTGGGGTATGGCCCTGGCAACAAAGTTTACGGCTGTGCTGATTATCGGGCCCCTGTTGTTGTGGGCGGTTCTTTACCGCGACCGAAGCAGCCTGCGCAATTTCATACTCATGCTGCTGGTGGGGCCATTGATCGCCATCGCGCTTAATCCGGGCTGGTGGTATGACCCGGTTGCGAAAATCAGCGCTTTTGTGACAACCAGCCTTACCCGCGATGAACATATTCCGATTCCGACCTTGTTTTTCGGTCAGGCCCTGCCGTTTCGCCCGCACTGGTCCTACGCACCGGTCATGACCGCACTGACCATCCCTCTCAGCACCCTGTTGTTGTTTTTGGTTGGCACGGGGCGCCTGGTGTTAAAAACAGAGCAGCGCTCTTATGACCTGCTGATGTTTATTACCATACCGGTACTTTTGCTGATTGTCATGTTGCCCGGCGCTCCCGTGCATGATGGGGTGCGGCAGTTTATTTATATTCTGCCGTTTATTGCCTACTGCGCCGGTACAGGGTTTGCCGCGCTTGCGGGCAGCCTGGCACGCCTCATATCCGGAACAGCACTTCGTGCGTGTATAACTGCTGCTTTGCTGGTGGCAGCCGTTGCGTATCCGGCTCTTGAAACGGCCCGCAGTCACCCTTTTGAGCTGTCCTACTACAACCGGTTAATCGGTGGTCTGCCCGGAGCCTACCAACGCGGCATGGAGGTGACTTATTGGTATGAATCGATCACTGACGATATGCTGACTGTTATCAATCGGGCAGTGCCCTCCGGTGCAAAGGTGAGTTCATTTCCCGCAGCTTCCCATTATTTCGAATTTCTGCAGCAGCAGGGTAAAATTCGAAGAGATATCAGTTTTATCATGCCCGACATCAAGGCAATTGTGAAACGCTCCGGCAAGAGGATCGTTTTTTCTACGCAGGAGCCTGATTATCTTGTGTTGGTTTTCAGGTTCGGTATGTTTAATGATTTCTATCACCGGATTGTCCGCAAAAGCACCCCTGTTTTTTTGGTGCAGCATGAGGGAGTGCCGTTGGCGGCCCTTTACCGCTGGAAGGATGTTCAGTTTTAGCAGGCTGCCCCAAAACGGCCAACTGCTGCGGTGCGCTCATCATTTGTCACTGCGGCGTACAGAAAGTACGCCTCGTTCCTCATGACATCGCGCGTCTTGCATCTAACTATTTTTGAACAGCCTGTATAAAGTAGGTTTTCAAATCATCAGATTGAAATTCGATTTACCGGGTTGTGTGAACGTAGGGCAAACATGGCGGGCGCGCAGAAGCGCGTCTCTCCAGAAAAGTTGTAGGGTGCGTCGTGCGCACCGCTAGCAAGGCATTTGATGTTTGAAAATTGGCTGCATGGTTGTGGTTGTTTTTTGTTGGTTGAATGAATGTGTGGCAAAACGTTATGGTGCGCACGGCGCACCCTACATCTTATTGTCACGTAAAGCGGGAAGGCCGAAAAAGCAAATAAATTAGTATGGTGTCCCCGGAATGCTGTCGTAGGATTTTTGGAGGGCCATGCTTCCGCATGGCCGCGTGTAATAAATCGGATTTAAATGCCCGGACGCGCCGAAGCGCGTCCCTTCAGGAGAGGCAATGGGGAATATCTATATGCAGAGAGTAGCATAGTTAATTGCTCTAAAGCGGGATTCGAAATGACAATACTCCCGGTTTGAGAACAAAAAAAATACTGTGCCCTAAAGAGCACAGTATTTTTGAAAGTCTGTTTTAAATTGTTTTAGTTGTGCCGGATCATTTAGGCACAACCTTTACTGCCTGCAAGCCTTTTTGTCCCTCTTCGACTTCAAAGGTTACCTCCTGGCCGTCGCTCAGACTCTTAAATCCGTCTGACTCGATTGCGCTGAAGTGCACAAACACGTCACCATGCTCCTCGCACTCGATGAAACCGAAACCCTTTTTGTCGTTAAACCATTTTACTTTTCCCTCTGGCATAATCAAATCTCCTAAAAGAAACAATAAAAATTGCGCTGTCCACCCCTTGTCGTAGCGCTTGTTGCTAAAAAGTATATATCTCCCGCAACAAAGTGCAATCTTTTTTTTAGTTCGCCTCGGCCGTGTTTTCGTGCAGGCCCTGCAGGTCGGCGATCACTTCAAAGAAGCTGTGGGCGTATGCCGTAACTTCCGCTTGAAGGGAATCTATATCGATCAACTGTATGCGTTCATGGTATTCCTTCAATTTTTCAAGTAACGTCAAAAGCGCACCCGGCTCATCACAGGTCAATCCGGTGAAGGTAATCGCCAGTTGTCCGCGATGTTCAGTTAGGTACGATTCAATTTTTTGGCGGGCAGCCGCAACGCTCAGGCCGTCAAATGCGCCCAGCAAGTCAACCACCAGCGTATGTCCTTCAACGGGTTGCGGTCGTGAAATAATACAGAAGTCGTTTGTTGCGGCTGCGGCATCGTTTTGCTGTTCTCCGACGCGGTATTCGGTGCGCAGCAGTTTTGGCTGCGAATAGCCGAGGTGGTTAAGTTTGAATTGCTCTACGCGTGCACATATCGGTACGATCGCTTTCAACAGAGCGTTTTTGAATCCGCCTGTGCCGGCCTGACTTTTGATATGCTGCTGAACATCGCTGAGCCACGCTGCAACTTCAGGGGTGGGTGCTGTCCTGATAGCGGTCGGGAATAGGGGCAGTGCCATAACGCATTCGCGGCGGTATTGTTCGGCCCGAGTGCGCAGCAGTTCATCCACGGAGTCCTTGTAGCGCAGGTAACCGTCCAACTGGCGTTCAACATAGCGCAGAACCGATGGGCCCAGTCGGCGGAATTCCTCGTCGTAGACATCCAGGATAAGTTTTTCCATAACGGGCTTGCTGATATTCGGATGTTTAAATGTGAGATGAAATCCGTCCCATTCCCGGTGGGGCACATCGAGCA